>Ga0315905_10004392_pt1 | contig 14388 bp, 9 predicted proteins | sample LakEriMetagenome_5_FD_203522 | JGI IMG/M metagenome (GOLD analysis project Ga0315905, IMG submission 203522) | Freshwater fungal communities from buoy surface, Lake Erie, Ohio, United States - Buoy 4 MA121 | ecosystem: Environmental > Aquatic > Freshwater > Lake | place: USA: Lake Erie, Ohio... | reverse complement strand
TTTTCCTTTCTTTTTCATTCCAACCTTTTTATAGCCTTTCCAACAAGCTTCTAAAACATAATTACAAAATTGATCAAAGTTTTCAGTCATAAAGTTATTTATCTTTAATATCTAATATCTTCTTTTGAAGAGTCAAATCTTTGTGAAAGAGGAATGATGTTTCCAGAGTCATCATAAGTTACAGGGTCAGCGGATTTAATTTGAGAAGGATCAAAAACTCCATAAATATTACTAGATGGACTAGTTTCATTTCCAGCTAATCCCTTTATTCCAATATCTTGACTATTATTAATAATAAAACCGTCATATAGAGTATATTTTTTTTGAGTTTTTGAGTTTTTTATTGCTATTTTTTCAGCGTCTTCGGCAGCTTTATCAATAATTGATTGTTGTTGGGGAGTTAAATCGTCATATTCCATAAAGTCAAATAACCCAAATTCACGTTGTAGTTTTGCTAATTTTAAACTTTCATCAGAGTGGTAAACCCCAACGGCGTCTGAAACATCGCCAACTGTTTCATCCCATTGTTTACCACGGGCATCTATAATAGCTGGATCAGTGATTTTAATATGGAATCTACGAACATTCCCAGCATAAGAACCTGCAACATATTTAGAAGATGATGCATGAAAGACAGGAATTCCTAGGGTTAACGCATGTGCGTTTTTATCAGCCTTAGATTTATCAAATATGGTAAAAGAAAGTTCATCTGCTCTAAAAACTGTAAATTGGTATTTGTTATATTTTGCAGCCTCATTAACCATCTTCTGCAACTCTTCACGATTTTTTTCAGGATCACCTGCAAGTTTTAGATATTCGTCATCACTAACAGATTCAAATAAAAATTTAGAACAAAATTGATCAAAGTTTTCAGTGATATTCTTGTTTACCTTTATATTGTTAATTTTACCATTACTGAAACTATCTGCAAAGCCTCTTGAGTCATCTTTTGGTGTAAGACCTGAATTGTCATTTAAACCAATTTTACCAAGTCTTTTTAGTTCTTCAATAGTTAATGACCAATCTGGTATATCAATTTTACCGGGACTAGGAGCTTCTTCAAATTGTCTCATATCATAATCAAGTTCTCCATTTTCGTCATAAATGCTGACGCTATACAAATCCATATTTTCTACAGCTATTTGTAATGGAAAACGATGTTCTTTTCCAGCATTGTAATTCATTGTTAAATCTGCTTTTTGGCCTTTATATGTTAAAAGGAATCCTGAAATATAAAGTTCTCCACCTTCCGATAATGCTACGGTCCATTTTTTATTAAGTTTACCGATAAATCCTCCTGGCATTTTACCCTGATTAACGTCTTTGGCAAATTTACTAACCATTGAGAGTATTTTTGCTTCATTAAATAAATCTCTCGGAACAACACGCATAAATCGCTCAGGATTCCAACTGTTTCGTGAAGATTCAAATAAAAATTTAGAACAAAATTGGTCAAAGTTTCTTGTCATAAACTTAATCTGGTTTCTCAGCTATTGCTTTATTTCTTTCCATTCTTTTCATGTATGCAAGTTTAGCCAAACGACATTCTTCATAACGAGCTGTTCCTACGCGAGGATTTGTTTTACACTTTTTAAGTGAAAGTGGTTCACCTCTTCTTAAGTAATAAATTCTTTTAAATCCAGAAGTATATGGGTTTGGAGCACATTTAGAAAAAATATATCGAGGATTGTCTGAAAGTTCAGGAAGAGTTGATGCTTTGCAACGTTTATAACGTTCTAAAAGCAAGCTTTCTACAAAAGTATCAAATTTTTCAGTCATATATTTATTTATCAATATTTTAACATTAATATTTTAATATTAATCCATCTGTGTAAAAACAGGTTTTGTGTTATAGAATATAGCTATGTCTTGTGCAGTTTTTTTAGCTTTATTGGTAGGCGGCTGTTTAATATTCTTTTTTTTCTCAACATCATAGTAATAGTTATCTATAAGCATCTCATCTTCCATAAAAACAGTTCTTAAAAATCCTTTTTTTATTAAAAAATCTGATACATGAACTCCCTGTTTTATTAAAAATTCTGATATATAAGGATATTTTTCAAATTCTTCTTTTAATTCTGGCTCAAAATAATTTACTATATTTTTTCCTTCTCCTACATGATCCATTGTAATAACACTATATATTTTTCCTTTTGGACTAATCCAGAAACCATACGGACGTGTACTAGGTAATTCTTCGAAAGAATTTATTAATTTTTCTACAAATAAATCAAAGTTTTTAGTCATAAATTTATTTATTTACTTACTACATACCTATGAAGAATGTTGGAGTTCTCTATTAATTCACAAAGAACATGGGCGGAGCCGAATATCTTAACTGATCGCGAAGTTCTGCAAGAAGTTCTTTAGCTTTTTCTTCACCTTTAGCTAATAAATCTTGTCCAGTAAGTGTTGCACCACCATAGAGTGTAACTCCACCATAAGTGTTACGAATACGACCAAGAGTAATCATTGAAAGTGCAAGAACATATTCTTTGATAAAGTATGAACTTAAGATTTGTTCCACAGGTGGTTCAAGATAAACACCAACAATGTAACATTGTGTTGACATTGGATTCATAATACCATTGCTACAACATGTTGCAGAAGGACATGTAGAATTAGAAAGATTATTAGCTGCTGCTGGTTCAGGCATAAGCTTCAAATATTGTGTTTTTGGGTTGAATTGATAAGAAACATATCTTAAAATCTTTTTAGAATGTTCGACAAAAGAACGTGCCATATGATATGTTAATAAGTCATATCCTTGTTTACCAAGAACATTTCGATTTCCCATTAAATCATATCCAAAAGTATTTGCAAGAAGCGCATAGTCAAAGTTGAAAAGTAAGTCTCCTCCACCGCCAAAATATCCGCCTTGAGATGAAGTATCAGCATTAAACACACCTAAAACTTTTCTTTTACGATTTATAAAAGTATCATAATTGCTGCTTAAAACAGAAGAAACTGTTCCAATCTCTGTGATTGTTGTGCAATTTGCGAATGTTACATCAACAGGAACCTTTGCTGGCGTGTGACGAACACAATCAGAATATACAGAATTGTAATAAGAGAATGTAAAACCGTTGTTAGTCCAATTGCAGTTTTGTTCATACAATATTTCAAGAGGTGGTTTATAGTCGTTAAAGAATTGAACTTTACGAAGAGACATTGGACCATTTGTTGAAAATGCTGTATTACAAAGAGTAAATGTTCCAAGAATACCATCATTAGAGTCTAATGGAATAGAACCATCATTTGTGCATGATGGAACACCAAATAATTTTAAATGAGTTGCAGATGAAAAATCCAATGAAGAATTAGGCCAACTTGCAGTAACACTTGGTGAAATTCCATACTGTGCTGTTAATGCAGCACAAGATCTTATTTTTGTTAAATCGCAATTAGGATAAACAAAACCTTTGCCCATTCCTATATTAATACATGCAGAAACTGCTGGACCATTTACTTTATCTACTCCATAAAATGATGATAGTGGATAATATTTGATTGGAATTGCAGAAAGTGAACTACCAAGTGCAGACATTGGCACATTTGTAAAACCGTATTGTTCTACATTATAAGATACTGCTGAAAGAACTGCTGATAATATAGGATTTGTTATGAAATTAAATCTTGTTGCTGATAAGCTAGGATTGCTAGAAAGAAGATACCAGCGAGAATTTAAAGGATTAATTGTTACACAATTTGCACCACAAATTCCTGTTGCATCCCAAGGATTTTCAGGATCAAAATAAATATAAAAATTCTGACCACTTAATCCAGAAAAAGGAAGTGAGTTCGGATTAAGATAGTTGTATTGTGTGGGATAACTGAATGGATCTGTTGAAAGATATGCGGTTGAAGTTCCAAGAAGTTTGCAACTTTTATATGTTGAAGTAACTTCTTCTACAACTGTTGTTGTATAACAATATTGTTCGTTACAACCAACATTTAATAAATCATCAAGTTTTACACCGCAATTTCTTTTATAAGAATTTGAACAAAAAACAAGATATTCTTCTTCGCGATTTCCTTCAAATTCTGTAAAATCTTCAACAGCTTTATCAATAATATGACCCCACTGTTCATCAGTAATTTCTACGGGCGCAGAAGGCCATCCTAACAAAGACTTTGTGCGATAAACTAGGTCTGCATAATTTTCTATTCTACTGTTTAGGTATGTTGACCCAAAACCTTCTGGAGCTACGTTATTCATATAAATCTACTTATATTTTTATGCTTCAGGTGAAGGCTCTTCATTTTCAGCTTGTGCTCCACCTGCTTCTGGTGGTCCGCCCTCTGCTCCTGGTGGAGGAGGTGTTCCGAAATCTGGTAAAGACTCACTTTTACCACCTCCGCCTCCTCCGCCACCACTACCTGATGGACTTGGAAGAGGTGATGGACCTCCACCGCCTCCGCCTCCACCTAATCCACCAAGGCCAATATCACCGCCTTCACCGCCTGCCATAGCAGTTCCTTGAATTTCTTCAAGAGCTTTTTCGCGGAAGTCTGGACCATTTTGTTCAATCTGAGCAAGTTCCCAACGGAATGCAGCATCTTTACGAAGCATATCCAAGTTTGTTAAGATTTCTCTATCAGTCCATCCTAGATACATTTTTAATGCAAGAGTATTAGACACGAAATCATTCTGACTCATATTATTAAAATTCTCGTACTTTATATTAAAAAGTTGTTGTTCACGAAGAGCAAAAAATTGACTTGGTGCAACAAAATTAACCATTATGTCTTCTTCTCTTAAATCATATTGTTCCCACCAAGAAAGCATATCAGCGTTTACTTCATCTAAATCCGTTTCTTGTTCATTTACATATTGTAGTTCTTCATAAATTCCTTCTAGTGATTTTTGTAGTACACTTTTGTTAAATTCTTCTGATTCAAGAATAATTCCTTCATTAATGTTAGATAATGATTCTTCAATAACATTTATTTCGTTCAATAAATTTTCTTTTTGAGAATTTATATTCTCACGAAGAACTTGTAAAGTATTTAGAACTTCTTCTGATAATAAATCATAATTATCCCAGCACTTATTAGTAAATGAATCTTTAAAAACTTGAGAAACTTGAAAACTATTTTGAGGTAAGTTACCACCACGAATCATGATTTTATCAATATTTAATTTTTTAGCAGATTCTAGTATTTTCTTACCTTTGAGTTTTAGGTGAACAATAAACGACTTTTTAAGTGCTGCTGCCCATAATTTTTGAATATTAATAATGTATTCTGCAAATGCTAATTCTTCTCTGGTAATACTTTCACCATCAGCAAAAGCTGCTTCTGAATTTAAACGAGAAAGAGGAACTTTAAGACTCTGGTAAAGCTTTTGAACGAAATAATTTAAGATTTCAAGGTTGTCAGGACTTGACTTACCACCACCAATAGATTTAACATCACTTGCTTTTCCACCTTCGCGAACAGGAAACCAGTAGTTTTCTAGCATTCCTTGTGGATCATAAACGTTTTCAACTCTACCGTCTCTGGCAATTGTTTTTTTACTCCAGAATTGGCCCATGAGACGTTTCATGTATTGTTCAGCTTTGCTTGGCTGCATATTACCAACATCAACGGTAAAAACAAGACGTTCTGGAGCACGAACAAGCATGTATATAACTGTAGCATCTTCGATTAGTGATAATTGACGGTATGGACGATGTGCATAATGTAACACAGGAAGTTTAAACTTTTTACCATCACTCCATTGATCATTTGATATATAAGTTATTTGTTTATCATTCATAAACAATAACTGATGTTGATGATTTGTGCCATATGATGTTTGTGCAGTAAACTTACCCCATTGAAAAGGATACATGTCAGGAGATTTAGCTCTTAATAAAAAGCAATCAATTAGTTCATTATCTAAATCATAGTAAAGAGGATCACAACGATCTGCTGATATTCTTGTAACACCAATAACTCCTAACTCTGGTTTTTTCACAGAAACAATATTTTCAAAAAATAATTCACCTTCAATCAACCAATCGCGAATAAATCTGGAACCTTTTTCATCTAATTTAAAAATTTCAATAAATCTAAAAAATTCATCTTGGATAAGAGTTTTTACTTCTTCGTTATAATCTCCTGACAAATTAAACTTTGCAACTCTTCCTTTGTCATCTTTTTCAAAAAATTCGTTTACAATTTCAGTTAATGCACGCTCAACTTCTGGGTAATTTGCCATTGAACGATAATCATCTGTTCGTCTTTTTTTATCATCTGATGTAGAATTATACATCAACTGATGATAATACATGTTTGATATACGAGAACCACCATTCATTTGATCTAAGTCATAATCAAATGCATTTGTAACAGAAAGTCTTTGAACTCTTTTATCCTTTGATATTGAAGAGTTATCAAATAATTCGTATCGGGTATTTACTTTTTGAAATTCATCATCACCGAACAAGTTTCTGATATGAGGTAATGATTTTAATAAACGATCTGTTGGATTCATAAAAATTACTTATGTCTTTAAGTATTTTATTCAAATATTACTTTGTTTAATTGTGTATTTGCAGGGGTAAATGATGATATATTATCACGAATATAATTTTCTATCAAAGTTTTTAACTTGGAATTATTTGTAAAGTTTTTAATTTTAATATTAAAATAATTTGATTTAAATCCTTTGTAGCGATTAATGTGAAAAGTATCAATTTCTTCCATCATAGTTATTTCTGGCGTTTTTATGTAAAAAGAAAGCGGTTCCCATTTATTATAATGCGCATTTAAATAAAGATTTAAGATTTGAAAATCATTTAAAGCTTTTTTATAAACTCTAATCTCATCTACCTCACCAAAAAAGTAACCATTTCTGATAATAGCCTTTTCAATATTTTTAGCACCAAGTTTTCCGCTTATTCCTCCGATAATAAACGGCGATGAACGATATTTATAATCAATTTTATAGTTTTTAGCAAAACTTTGAGAATTAATTAATCTTCCGTTTATATAAAAATTAGCAACTGTAGAATCTTTTTTATTTTTAATTGAAAATGCTAAATGATTCCAACCTTTTGCATAAATTGCAGGACTGTCCATTCTAAGAAGTTGGCGATTATTACCGCAAACCAATTCTGCTCTAATAGAAAATGCAGGATTTTTTATAGTTATAGGTTTAGAATTTACTCTTTCATATTTTCTCTTTGAATCAAAACCAGTAAAATCACCTGTAACATTTAACATAAAATCTTGACATAAACGACCAACAAAAAGATTTATTAAATCAATTCTTTTAACTATTTCACCATTAGAATCTAATATAATAATTTGTTGTCCTTTATTAAATACAATCCATAACTGAATTATTTCTTTATTATTAGAATAATTTTTAACAAAACACATTTCAGCATCAGTGTCAGTAAATGAAAGTTTTAAAGATTTTTCAATCAAAACTTTTCCTTTTGGATCAGTTTTTATAATTTCATTTTTGAATAAAATCCAAATATTATCATATGAATCAATTCTTAAAGCTTGTGGTTTATCTGTTAAGTGAAGAACTCTATCACCATTAACATAAAGTGTTGGTCCAATCATTTTAATTGGTTGATTAAGACTGTTAAAAGATAAAAATTCCCCACAATCTGCAACAATGTTATTGTTTAAATCAATGTCAAAAATATCTTGATATGATGCTATAGAATAACTTGAAATAAAATTTCCAAAAGAATTTACAGAAGAAATACTCTTTGAATAGTTATCTAAGAAATAAAGATTATTATTAGAATCACATTCCATTTTTGTTATATCAGAATTACTAGGAAGATTAATTGTAAGAACTGCCAAATCGTCATTTTCAATTTTATATAAATTATTGTTATAGCTATCATATAGCCACCGATTACCGAATAAATCTGTTTTTATGTAATTTATAGATATTGCGGACAATCCTAAATCTTGTTTTAAATCTTTTTCGAAAACTTTATATCCTTTATAGTTTAAAGCATAAAGATTATTTGAACTTGTAGGAATAGAAATTAGATTATTCGTTGTTCCTGTGTTATAGAAAATTCCATATCCACTTTCGTTATAAAAATTACCAAATAATTGCGAATCGTTATTAGTAGTCCAATCGCTTGCATATGTCCACAAACTTACTGTAAGGTCATTTTCGATATAAAGATCATCTTCTGGTGGAATGTGTGCATGAATAACTCCATTTAGCATTAGAGTGTCAGATGCAAGAGGATAATCTCCTACAATATAACCTGAAATATTATTAACTTCTGAAACAAATTTACTGTCCCAATTTTTAAAATAAATTTGTAAATCATCAGAAAAACTGTTTAAGAAAGTTTCATTTCTTTTTGGCCCATATCTTAGATAAGTTAATTTTTCTTTTTCCGAAAGAATTTTGTTTGATGGAATGTCTACAATATATGTAAAACTTGAAGAAAGTGTATTTTTTTGTGAAATGAAAGCATCACCTTCTGAAACAGTGTTTGGATCATACCATCTTTCTGCCCAAATTTTATTTGAACTTGGCTCAACTGTTTGTGACGAAAGCCATAAACACAGAAGTGTTCCGTTGTTTACACTGTTTATGTTTTCTGTTCCATTATTAGTGTAACTGCCATACTCATTTTGTTCAAAGAATATAACATCAGAATTCAAAGGACAATTTCCACCAACAGCACCGTTATTAATAAACTCTGCATTATTAATATAACAACTTGTTACATTATAAGAATTGAATAACAATGAATATTTGTCTGGTTCTAATGTAAAAGGAATTTTATCAGTTTTAAATTGTAAAAAAAGAGAATCAGCAACATCATAAATTTTTTGATATTCTCTATAATTTTCTGTATCAGAATAAAGATCATTGTTAATAGAATATTTTGTTTTAAGTGGAAGAATATTAAAATTTAAACTTTTATCTACAATTCCTAAAAATTGAGTTTGATTATACCCTGTTGTGCTTTGTGAGAAATTATTTTTTACCCAATCATATTTTGTTAAAAATTCTTTCATGTCGTATCCACATGAAATTGCAGAAAATTGTGTTAATGAATCAAAATAAGATGAGAGATTAGAAAAGTCTGTTAAAAAACAATAATAATCTTTAGAAAAACTTATATCTTTAAATTTATTACTAAATGCTTCAAAATTTAACAATATGTTAGATGTTGAAACTGTTGATAGTGGTATGTTTAAACCTCTTTCAAAATTTATAAAATTTAAATTATCTGGTTTGTATACAGATGAGAAAGGATATAAAGCAGATAAAGATGAAAGAACTGTTGTCATTATCTATATTTATGTCGAGTTTATTCAAATTAAATACATATAGTTTACTATCTTCTAAGATGTTATAATTTGTTAAGATATTCGGAAATAAGTGCGGATTCATCTCCAGATGCCACAGATGATCCGCCAGACATGATTCCTATGGTCGTGGAACTGACTGGAACAAAAATAACTTTTCCTGATGGTGTTAATACGCCTCCCGCAAAAGCATTAATCCCTGCATTATGAGTTGGTCCCGCTGTGTATATCGTTGGGACTGAGCCTGAAACCCATGTTTGGATTATTTACCAAGCTGACCTAGACGCTGAGAATAAATAGGAATTAATAATCATACGGGCGTCCCTATGATGGCTATTTTTAGACCTGCACCTGCAACAGGTGTGCCGACCTGATCAATGTCAATTGTGATTTCTGAGTCATCTGCAAGAGCACTGTCGCTGATGACTGCTGCTGTTGTCGCTGTTGTGCTGGTCTTTTCAGTGGCGTCGATACTGAGTTTGGTACTCAAAATAGACGTGCCGTTTTCGTTAATGTCTACGATCAGGGCTGATCCTGTCGGCGCTGTATTTACAGAAGCCCTAACCTGCGTTATTGTCATAGCAAACGGCATTCTGAATGTGGCCTTTGCTGTCCCAAAGGTAAGCGCGGTTGCCTCGTCCGAGCAGGCAATTTGAATTACTTGATTGCCCCTTGCCGCATTGAGCGTAGTTCCCGAAAAACTTAGATTCGTTCCAAGCGTGATTTCCTCAATCGCTCCCGTGCTCGCAGTGCCTCGGCCCAAAAGCTTGCCAGTAGTCATTGTTAATCCTGATCCCGTTATTGCTCCCTTGGTTGTATATATAGCAGATTGTGCTGAAAAAGTAGTATATGTATTCTGCCAATTACCTGTTAAACTTTTTATATCTGTTCCTTGATAATTCCAATTTGTAGCACTATTAGCATTTACAGTGGTATAAACACTTAAATTATTAGCAGATTGTGCTGAAAAATTGGTATATGTATTTTGCCAGTTACTTGTTAAAGTTTTAATATCTGTTCCTTGATAATTCCAATTTGTAGCAGAATTTATTCCAACTGTGGTATATGTATTTTGCCAGTTACTTGTTAAAGATTTAATATCTGTTCCTTGATAATTCCAATTTGTAGCAGAATTTGATGCAACAGTAGAATTAACATTTAAACTTTTTCCAAAATTAAAAACGGATACTCGACTAAATCCATCTGTACCAGAAAGACTATTATCTAGTCTTACTAAAACTTGACTATTAGTAGTCGCATTTGAAGATGCTTGAAGATCTGAAAAATTAACTGTTGCCATATATTTATGTATTTATAAATCAATTCCTAAAATTTCTGAATTATCAAGAGTTAAGAATGAATTGTTGTCATCTAAGAAGATTTGGTTCAAAATAGGAGAATCTATATTTGTTCTTCTTAAAATTCCGTTATAATTATCTAATTTATAATTTAAAAAAGATTCATTAACATTTGTAAAATGAATATTAAACACATTTAAATACTTTACTATTTCATAATGTATTAATTTACAAGAATCATTGTTTAATTTAAAGATTAAAGAATTTATATAATTAAATGAACCTTGTTCTGTTTGATAAATCATGTATAATTTATCATTTACTAAATTTACAATTGGAAGATTATTATTTTTAAAAGTATAATTACTAAAAGAATTAAAATTATTTATATCACTTTGTTTTGGAAAAATACTTTCAACTGAATGTTTGTTTATATCATATAGATAAATTATTGGAATAGTGTTTCCATTAATCATCTTTTTTAAACCAACTATTAAAACTTGTTTTTTACCTTCTATTAAAATACTTTTTATAAAGCAATTTCCTTTAGAATAAAAAGGAGTTGATTCTTCCGAGTCACCAAAATTTACTGTTATTCCGCTTTTTAATCTATTTATACTAACTGAACTATAGTCAAAACCTAGTTTTTCAATTAAAATAACGTTATTATATTCTAAATTATTTTTTATTTTTAAATTGAAAAAGTAAGAATCATAAAAAATTTCTAAATCTTGAATACCTTGATTTGCGTATTGTTGTGTTAAGATTTGTGACAGTGTATTCATTATATATATTTACCTGTTATATTAATTTAGTAAAAATAATTTAAAAAATATGAAGAAAAATTAAAAGATTTAAATAATTTAGCAGGATAAAAAGATTAATTTATTATTCTATAATTTCTACTTGTGTTGTCAGTGCAGCATCAAGTTGATCTTTAACTGCATTGGCTTGAGTTTGCATTACAATTCCATAATACTTATTAACCACAGGTGTTATGATATTCTTTAATCTTTGTGTATAGTCAAGAGATAAAAATGCTTTGATAAATGCATTTGATGATACATCTAAATCATCAGCATTAAACTCTACATTATCTGTGCGAGCTTTTTCTCTGGCATCATTTATAGTTGTTAGTCTCCATTGCTCGTATCCAATATCGTTGCTTACTAGAGGTATCAATGGTTTGTTTTCTTCTGATATATCCAATGTCGTTGTTATTTTTATCTGCATATTTTCTATTTATACTAATGTTTCTCTTAAGCTATTTTAGTTACTATCATTGTTGTTCCAGATAAGCACGTTGTTACCGCTGTAGTCTCTGAGCGATATTGTAGTTGAGCAGTACCGCTGTTTGACGATGTTATTAAAATACCACTAGCCGCTACAGGCACAGGAGTATTAGCCGTTGGCACACCAGTTGTTACCCCGGCATTTGCGGCATCAGCTATCTGGCTAAAAGCAGCTAACGTGCCTGTGTTAGCTAGTTGGGAGTAACCAGTTAAATAAATCGCAGTTATCGCAGTTGATAAATCCAAATTAAATGCATAGCCAGTAGTTGCTACCGCCGAACTTACTGCGCCAATAATTTCTATTTTATAAGTTGAATTGGCTTCATAGGCAAAACTCATGCCAGGAAGCACAATAGCTGTAATATTCGCTCCTGTTGATTGGTCTGATGAAAGGCTTTTTACTGTTGTAGTAACTATAGGTACCCATGAGCCACCACTACTCTTCGCCTCCACCACACCAGCATTATCTCTAAATCCGTATCCTGCTGATCCATCAGTTGTTCCAAAATTATAATAACCACTTAAAGGAACTTGAATATTTTCAGAAAATCTATGAAATGCACCAGATCCTACTGCATCATACGTTGCAATGCCAGTTGATCCAACATCAATATTCAAATAATTCGATGTATCATATCCTGCACGGAAAAGATTGCTTGTGTCAATTAGGTGCAGGCGTGTAACTGGTGAGAGAGTGTTGAGTCCCAACTTTCCGCCTATATAATTTTTACCACCCGTTGAGTATAAAGCATAACCTGAAAGACTAGATTGCTCTGCAAGCAGAGCATAACTATTTGCCGCAATTGCCACGCCTCTAACACCTGCACCAAATTCTCTTTCAGATCGGCCTCGCACACCATCTCTTGCACCAAGACCGTATACTCCAACCTGTGTTCCAATTGAACTTGTAGGGCCAACAGAAGTTCCTTGAACACCATAAGCACTTCCATTATAATTAATATATGCTGAACCGTGAATTCCAGTAATTGTTTCAGAAGGGTTAAGGCTGTTGTCGATTGCCTCTACTCGTAATCCAGTAACATATTCATACCATAATTCCGGATTTGTCTGTTGTGCTAAAATGTAGGCACCTCTAACCGATTGGTCTGTATCATTACCAAAATAAAATCCCGTGTCATAATCATAAATCCCTGTTACGTTTTTTATATTTTGAGTTGAGAATTTATAATATTCTTGGATACCACCAATACCTACCTGTTGATTAGTTGTATCAACTGTAACAATATTGGTTGTGCCGTCAGCTTTCAGAATTCTGACTGCTGATATACTATCTGTTGCTGGATATATTTTAGGAGTAATCACACCAACACCATGCATAGTTGACGCAGAATTAAACGTTTGTTGACCTGTCCATGTATTAGCCTTTGCAAGGTTTAAATCTGCTGTAAATATGCCTGAACCAGTGATGGGTGTTGAGCCAACTGTAAGTGTGGAATTTACCGAAGACAATCCTACTGATGTAACAGTTCCTGGTGCCCAATTTGCACTATTACTATTAACGGTGGTGTATACACTTAAATTATTAGCAGATTGTGTTGAAAAATTAGTATATGTATTTTGCCAATTTGCAGAATTTGTATTAACAGTTGAGTATGTATTTTGCCAATTGCCTGTTAAAGCTTTAATATCTGTTCCTTGATAATTCCAATTAGTAGCACTATTTGTATTAACAGTTGAGTATACACTTAAATTATTAGCAGATTGCGTAGAAAAATTAGTATAAGTCTGATCCCAATTACCAGTTAAAGCTTTAATATCAGTTCCTTGGTAATTCCAATTTGTAGCACTATTAGTATTAACAGTAGTATAAACATTTAGATTATTAGCAGATTGAGTAGAAAAATTGGTATATGTATTTTGCCAATTGCCTGTCAGTGATTTAATATCTGTTCCTTGATAGTTCCAATTAGCACTATTAGTATTAACAGTAGTATAAGAACTATTCCATTCATTACTATTGCCACCGTTCGCATATATTACATTTGTTGTGGATAAAACACCTGTAACAGTTCCGCCTGAAAGAGGCAAATATGCACCTACTGTTGGAACAAGCTGAACATTAGTAACTTGTTTTACTGTTACAATAACACCAGGAGTATCTGGAATTGTAGGATTAGAGTGTGTAGTAAATGTTTCTACAGTTACTTCTGTAGCATTACAATGCCAATATATTTCTATAAAATCATTAGCAGCTAGAGTAGCTATAAATGGTGTTACTGCAATTAACTGTGCAGGTATGCCTGCACTTTTTCTTGCTGGTATGGTAAATACAGAACTACTATCTGGTATATCAACACCATTTTTTCTGAACCAAATATAGATATCCTCTTGAGTTGCACTTGTATTTTTATACTGAATACTAAAAATTATTTCATAAGTACCAATATTATTGAATATAATTTTATCACTACTTAAACTAATTCCGTTAGCTTCAAATGTGTTTGCTATACTAAGTCTTTTAGCTTGATTAACCCCAGTAAGAG
>Ga0315905_10004391_pt1 | contig 14391 bp, 13 predicted proteins | sample LakEriMetagenome_5_FD_203522 | JGI IMG/M metagenome (GOLD analysis project Ga0315905, IMG submission 203522) | Freshwater fungal communities from buoy surface, Lake Erie, Ohio, United States - Buoy 4 MA121 | ecosystem: Environmental > Aquatic > Freshwater > Lake | place: USA: Lake Erie, Ohio... | reverse complement strand
GCGCTTTTCCCTGCATTCCCGGCTACAACCGGACGATGGCATATTGCGACTCCGACCAGAGGCGGGATCGGCTCCCTGTTTTTCACCGAGCTAGATAATTTCAGTTTAGCCTCAGGTTGAGACTCCACCGAACCCTGATCCTTCAAGGGCCGCAGCCGGAGCGGTGAAGGGGAACGGGTGATCGCCTTCCATCCACCATGCTGATCTCGGATACCAAGCGGGGCTGGCGGGAATCTTGAGCAGCGCTACCACCCACTTAACGGTCGAAAAGCGCGGTTGCTTGTTTTCGGCGAGCCGGATGTCCGTGACGATCCAAGGTGCTTCATGGTGCTCGCGTTCGACCATGACGGTAGCCCTTTCGGGGAAAGTCAGCCGATAGAAGAATTTCGACCCGCTCAGCACGTCTTTAATCTGCCAGGGCTGCCCGGCGCATGTGCCCTGCTCGCGGCCCTCTTTCACGAGATCGCCCACGCAGTTGATTGGTTCCAAGGTTTTGACCACCGGCAGCGGAGTAGGGGGGAACCCCGTTTCATCATACTCGTCTATTTTTGGGGCCCGCTTGCGCCCGTAGCGCATGAGATTGGCCATGGATTCAAACTCCCCAATCGACCGCAATCGCTGCAACCGTCCGCCCCCGTGGCAATGCTCCTCATAGTAGACGCGCAGTTGCCAGAGGAACAATTGAATCTCGCGATTGGCCTTTCGGGTATTCAGTTCCTCTTTCGCGGCAATTTGGGTCAGAAGCGACGGAGTGAGAAACGGCCAGTAGTGTTCGTTTTTCAACAATCGAACCAAGCCGCTACCCAGTCTTCGCAGATGGGGCAGGCAGTGGCCGAAGACCGGTTCGGATAGCGCTTTCGCCAAGGAAAGCAGTGAGTCGCAGTCAACGAGTTTCGTCGGTAGTTTCCTCAAGAAACGCCACACGGCATCGGTCGCCGGGAGATTGCATTTCTCAAGAATGGCCACGCGTCTGCGATTGGAGAGTTCCTTGAGTTCAGCGACTGGCAGTTGATCGGTTTTCCACCGGTTGACGCGCACCGCCAGCGCGATGAAAACTGCGGGATTAGCCCACGAGAGGCCGATCATTTCGGGGCATGCCGCCAGCAGACGAAACGCGGCGATCATTTGGCCCCCAAAACGCTTGGCCGCGACCCGTTGCTCGCTCGGAATATTCCGTTGGAAATCAACCCAATGATCGATGCAGCGCCCCTTCATTTTCAAACCAACCGCCAGATAATCGTTCATCACCCACGGCATGTATTCCTGACCGGTCGCACGTTCACACCAAGCGTCACCGGGGAGGGGACGAAGGCTTTTGATCGGCGAGAGACCGGCCGGGAAGCTGGGCAAAGGACAGACGTAATCCTCGATTTTGAAGGCGGAGAGGATCTTTGCCGTGGCCTCGACGCAGGGCGTCCAAACGCCGGACGCAGTCATCTCGCACGAAGCGAGCTGCGGCCATGGGCCGAGGCAATACCCGGACGACGGACCAATCGCGAAGAACGTCCTGTCCCGGTAGATCCGTTTGAATTTCGGCAGTGGGACGCCGATCAAATATTCGTTGTCTTCAGCCATGCTGGGGAGTCGAGTGGCTTCCGACCAACCTCACGTCAAATTGGGTTCTCAACCACTCCATGCCGGCATCAACGGAGTCAAACTCGACCCAGCCAACGTAACCGGAGCCGCCGTGTCGTTTGCTATGCCCACGGGGGCTCGATTGGAATTGGGGAAGCCCTTTGATTCGAGTAAGAGGGCCCTTTCTGGCACTGATTGTCCCTTGGCGGTCGATCACGCCAAGGTTGCGTCCCCCGACAATATCTTCGCCGATTTTCCAGTAATTGGCTTCTTCCCGTAGATAGATTTTCTGCACGTTGGTCTGGTTTGTGATCATAGATTTCTACTTTAGCTGATTTACCCGGACAAACTACGTCCGATTGAAAAAATGGTCTTGGCGGTTGAAGTTGCCGAGCGGTCTGCCGGCCCGCAACCAACGCCCAAGCCCGCCTCCCTCCATGGCAGTCGGCCAAGCTGCAGATTCATGCCACGGCAGCCTTTCGTTGAAAACCCGCACGCCTCGGGGGCTCAGTGCGGGCGAGCTCGCGCCAATTGGGCAGGATCGACCAGTTCGCCCAGTTGCAACGCCCGGGCCTTGATCACGCCTAGTCGGTGTTGGGCGAATTCGATATCACCCAACGTCCCGCCCGTCAGATTGTAGATTTGTCCCGCCGCGGCGAATTGCCGGTCGCGAAAAATACTCCATGCCTGTTGGGCTTTGCGCAGGTCGCGCCGCACTGCGGTGGGCACATGCTCTGCGGCCGAGATCACCGTGATCAGACGGTCTATCTCAACGGCCCAATGCCCCGACACGGTGCCGTAGGCCTCGATGATTTCCAGGGTGCTGACAGCGCGCTCCCGCCCGTTTTGCAGTAGGAGATCGAGGGGATGGCGGTCTTCGCAACCGGCAAGAACGGGAAATTGCACCCCGGATGCCGGATCGATGAGGACCACACCCGTGGGCTCGGAATAGGTGAGCAATAGGGGATATCCGGCCGGCCACAGCTCCACCTGTTCCCACCCGTTTTCGCCATAGACCACCTGGAGTTGACGACCGTCCTGCAACCACACCATCGCAGGATCATGGTTTTCGAGGTAGTGCACCGGCTCGGTGAAAAGCCATTCGGACGAGGTAGATCGTGGCGGAAAGTCCGCTGTGACGTGGGCACAACCGGCAAGCAGGAATCCAACGGCAATAAGGGTGCTGCGATAGAGTATTCTCATAAGGCGCCTCAAAAGCTCTCGCCCAGGCTGAACAGGAAAAACTCAAGTTGTTCGGACTCCATTCCGCCGGCGTAAGCCAGGCCGGCCATGGCCGCGAGATAGTCCACGTAGCGCAGATGCGCATTGATGTAGGTCAGGCCGTGCAATGGCCCCAGTTCAGTCCACCGTCCCGCTGCGATCACGCGGATGATTCGCTGGTCGAGCACCAGCGCCATGTGCCCCTCGAAACACAGCCCGAAAAAGCACGCGAGCTTCGAAATTGTCGAAATACCCAAGCCTCCGATGGCGTGGAGCTGAGCGTAGTAGTCGCCCCATGTCAGTCCCGGCTGGCTTGCCGCCGCGGCGATCTGCGGCAGGTTTTCCAGCCAGCCGCGATGCAGGTCACCCCGCGCTCCCGAGGGGTAGCCCCACAGTAAGATCGCCAGACACCGCGTCGTCACCGACACCTGCGGTGCGTCGTGCAACCAATGCCGGGAAATGCGAATCGTCGCCTGACCAGCGAAGAGCGCGTGGTGCTCGGCGAGGCGACCCGCGGCTTCGCAGAACGGGAGCCAAAAAGCGGCTTCGACCTCGACCGAATGCTCGGAGACGGGAATTGAGCGGATGAGTTGCTGGATGGGGGGATGATTCAGGTATGGCATAGATTTCGCCCCTAGTATATTCTTCCACTCACCCATCGCGTGGGGGAGTGAACCCTGTATTTTCGTCACCTTATGAAATTGCCGATACGCACCGACAAGAAGCCCACCAAGGTCGCCCTCGCGCGTCTCCTCAAGATCCACGATCAACTCAACGAAGCCGCCCGGGGCCGGCGCCGCGTCAATTGCTCCACGCTCGCCGCCGATCTAAAAACCACCGCCAAAACAATCCAGCGCGACATCTCCTACCTCCGCGACCAGCTTAAGCTGCCCATTGAATACGACTTCGGCGAGCGGGCGTTTAGCTATCCGGATGCCGATACGCCGTTCCCTCTCGGCCACAACCTCAGCCAAGACGAGCGCATCGCCCTCGTCGTGGCCCGCCAGTCGCTGGATGTTTTCGAAGGCGTCAACTTCGGCGCGGAACTGCGCTCGGCCTTCGATAAAATTACCGGTGGCCTGCTCGGCGAAAGCGGCGACTTCATGGAGCAATCGCTCGACCGTTTTATCTCCGTGCGCACGCCCGGGGCGAGTCGCGTCGACGCCAAAGTCTTTCGGGCCGTCCGCGTCGCGCTCCTCGACGGGCGCGAGCTGCGCCTCGAATATCAGGCCAAAGGGCGCCCGGCATTCACACCTCGCCGGCTGCACCCCCTTCATCTCGCCTGTATCACCAATCGCTGGGTGCTTGTCGCCCTCGACGCCGACAAGTCTGAAATCCGCACCTACATCCTCGCCCGCTGTCGTAATCCTATCGTAACGCAGAAGAAGTTTCAGCGTCCCACCAACTTTGATCCCGTGGCGCATCTCGGCACGTCCTTCGGCGTCCTGACGGGGAGCGGCACCATCATCGTTAAACTGCGAATCAGCGCTGCCGGCGCGCACCACATCATCGAGCGCCGATGGCATGACACGCAGCGCGAAACCAATCTGCCCGGCGGCGCGGTCGAGGTGACCTTCGCCCTGAGCGACCTGAATGATGTCACGCGGTGGATTCTCGGCTTTGGCTCGGACGTCGAAGTCATCGAGCCCGCCGAGCTGCGTGTAGCCATCGCCGCCGAAGGCACCAAGATGGCCCAGCGCAACTCTCCCTGACGCGCGCCCATTCCGTCACCATTACGCGCGCTCAATGCGTTACTGAATTCACGATCACCGCATTTCTATTTGAATCAAACGAGCAGGAAATAGCGCATCCTGCGCCCAATGTCCCAAACCACTTGCGATCATAGTCAAGGATACTCCCATGAGCATTCCATCTACACTCAAAACTCTTAGCGCCCAAAAATAACGTCACAACAGTCCCATTTGGAACATGCCCAGCAGAGTCTAACTTAATTTTGTTTGCACTGGCGAAGGCCGCCTCAATGGAGCCGCCCGGCTGAAAACTCTGCGTTATGTAGGTTTTTTTTACCGTCTTGCGATTCGTTGACGCTTTAGGAGAAGGCGAACGAATGTTCCTTCTGCCTGAAATCGGACTCGAAAGATTCGTTGACGCAAAGAATTGCACTCGTGGTGCTTTATGAATCTTCGATTTGCTTTGCTCCGCACCTCGGGTAGCGAGCGCAGCGATTTCTACTGCCGTTTCTGCAGCAACTTCGTCAGGAAGGTCGAGAGCAGCCTGAATCCAATCAGGCCCGTCGCCGGTTTTTTGGTCAGGAAAGCACTCTTCGAATCCTTTCGCACAGACCGCAATAAGATCGCGCATACAAGCACAGCCCTTCGGCCAAGTGGCCATAGCGATGCGGCGAAGCATGAGCTGAAATCCATAGTAGGTCCGCAGACAGTCCAACTTCGACCACGGTCGAAACGCGCCCGTTGAATCCCTAAGCTTAGCACGGGTTCGATCTAGTAGGCCATTCGTAACCCAATATCGACCCAGGGAAAGCGGTCGTAGGGCGTTGATCAAAATGCTATCGATCGGCGAATGATACGCGCAGATAAACGGAGCGATGAACGCTGAATTTGGGTAGGGCGCCGCGTTCGGCGCCCCGTGATTGAACTGCCCAGCAACATGCCAACAAACGTGGTATTTTGTGGAAATATTGATGAGCTTTTGGCACATCCCGACCGTCGTTAACATCGATGGCCGATTAATTCCGGCGAGCCCATATGCACCCGGCATACCAAGAGCACTTGCACGGATGGCTTCTATCTTGCGCAACAGCCACTGATCAAAGACGAGCATTGCACATGCGGGTGCGGCTTTAGGCGGCCCTGCGTGGATCGAATTCCAGATCTGATTTTTTGCGATCACTGCGATCCTGAAAGGATCACGCGTAAGTTGTGGTCGCGCTACTTGCCAAGCGTTGCCGCGAACATCGTTTAAAATGAACTTCCTAGGTAGTGGCTTAGCCGATTGCCACAGCTTTAAGTCAACATGCAGGGCACTAGTGAGATGAGGAGTTCGAGCCACGGCGATGAGAGGCCACTGGCCAGCCACCCATCTTGAGAAAACCTCCGTATCGGTGAGCAAGCTGGAGTGAAAAAAACCAGCCGGGGGGATGTGGCAGCAGGGGGGCATTTTTGGTGAACAGGATTTATTGCGGAAAGATTCTAAAGGGCGTTGAGAGCTCCCCCTTGTGTCAAATTAGCGAAAGGATTTTGCTTCAAATCGACCTAGTTCCAAAGCGGGCCGGGCCGGTCCTTAATCGAGCCTGTTTGATCGCGTAGCAGGCAACTCCTGAAGTCCGGGCACGCACGCCAACCCACGGTGCTCCATCCACCACGCCCCATCCGGATGCCACGACGGTGCCGCCGGGACGCCGAGTGCGTCAGTGACAGCCTGGAGTGTCGCGCGCCGTGGGATCGCGTTGTCGTAGGCGCGCAGTTCCGTGATCCGCCAGCCGTAGTCTTTTCCCTCGAAACGCAAGTGCTCGACCATTGCCGTGCAGCGCTCGGGCACGAGGACTCGGTAAAAGAAAGCGCTGCGCCGACCTACCATGCGAATGAAAGCTTCATCCCCACAGCAATTGCGCATCCGCGCCGCTTCCTCAACGAGGGCCTCCGCGGACGTGATCGGCACAACGTCTGGTGTCCCGGCGACGGGGGGCGACGGAAACGGGAGCAACACATCCGGCGCATCCAAGCCGTGCAACCAAAGCGGTAAACCCGGCAGCCCTTTGATTTCGGCCACACTGCGAAAGACCCGTGCCTTAGCCCCGCCACGCCGCACTTGCCGATGGAACCACCGTAGGCGGCCTAGGCTTTCCGGCATGAGCCAGCTCACCCAGCACCCCGCAAGGTCCGACAATTCTTCGTCTTCGCCGACCTCGGCGATCCGATGAAGATCGGCCAACAGTTGCCCCGACATGTAGGGCCAGAGCGTTTCATCCTCCAAAAGGTCCGCGGCATGTCGGTCGAGGGGCGCAAAATGCCGCAACCACCGCGCCAACGGCTGATAGCTCAGCGCGCGCCCGAGCGTGCGCAGCCGCCGCGTGCACACGTCCTCGGGCGGCAGTTTCCGAAACAACCGCCGCGCCGACTCCGTCGCGGCGAGGCCACGCAGCGCGAGAATGTCCCGTTGCGGTCCGCGGAGCAGTCGCAGCATGTCGTCCCGCAATTCCGGCCGGCTCGACGGCGCGTCGAAGTGACAGGCGAGTTCAAAAAATACCGCCGGGTTTTCCTGCGCCAGCACCGCCGCCTCTGGCACCACGGCAAGCAGCCGGAGGATCGCGATGGGATTTCTGCGAAACCGCATCGCGACCGCGCCTATTTTGTTCGGGATCGCTTTCTCAAACTCCCTCCACTGCTCATCCACGCGGCAAAACGCCTGTTGCTCGACTTCATCGGTAGCATCGCTAAATAGCCCCAGCATGACACCTTGACCGGTGTCCATCTCGCAGAGGAGTCCATCCCGTAGCCCGTAGCGCAGCTTCGGCACGCGGTAAGCCGCGAACACTTGGTTGGCCGCACGGGCATCGGGCTCCCACGCCGCTCCGTCGAACGCGGATTTCTGAGCCGACGCGAGTGCGGGCCATCGCGTCAGACGATAGGATCGGAAGCCGCGCGTGCAGGACAAAATTCCGGCCCGCGATGTGCGCGGCAGGCCAGCGTTGAGCCGATCAAAACGGAGACTGCGGTTAAGCATGGGAAGTAGGCGGAGCGAATGAGCGAAGTTCGGCGCCGAGTGTAGTCGTGCAGGCAGACATCTGGGTGCAGACTGGCGAAAATTCGTCCCGATTCGGAAAGCTCACCTTGAATTTTTGGTCTACGGGTGTGCCGCCATTTTGCAGCGCCTAGGGTCCGCCTCACCGCGGCCCGCCTTTCGCCCGAAACCAAAAATTGATTCCCCTCACCCCGAATTTGGGGGAGGACATTTGCTAAGATTCGGGCGATGAAAATAACGAATCAAAAACCAATCGAGAGTCCTCAACCGAGCGTCGTTTCCGATATTCCGAGACGAGCAACGATGAATGGGAAACCAGTCATCGAAGTCGATGCCAAGAGCATCGTAAACTTCGCGAGTAACTTCTCTCATAAGCTTTTATGTGATGGACTTACGTTCTCTTCGGGCTCGGCCTGCGCCTACTCGTGCGCGTTTTGCTATGTGCCGGATCTCATGCGTAAGAACCCTCATCGAATCGCCAATCCCGAGGACCACGTCGAGCATGTCATCCGGCGACTCCGGCCGGTCGAAGTGCTGCGAGGGCAGCTTCTTTTTAAGAACGGGAAACCGAAATTCAGCGATCCGGCAGATCAGAGGGTGATCTATGCGAGTCCGTTGGTCGATGTGGCGGCGAACATGGACTTGGTCCGGGAGACGATTGAAATCTGTCGGACGATTTTGGAATTAACCGGGTGGCATATCCGGTTGCTGTCGAAGTCGAATTTACTTCCGAAGGTGGCGGAAGCGTTGGCGGATTTTCGGGAGCGGATAATCTTCGGGGTGTCGACCGGGACGCTCGATGACGAGTTGGCGAGAGCCTACGAACAAGGGGCGCCGAAGGTCTCGAAACGGATCGAATCGTTGCGGTGGTTGCAGGAAAACGGGTTTCGGACGTTCGGGATGATCTGTCCGTCGTTGCCGTTGCGCGATGCGGCGGATTACCGGAATTTTGCGGAAAACTGTGCGAAGGAGCTGCGAACGGAGCGGTGCGAACATGTCTGGGCGGAGGTGATCAACGTGCGGGGCGAATCGATGGTTCGGACGTGTGCGGCGTTGCGGGAAGCGGGCTTTCTAGACGAGGCCAACCGGCTCGAAAGGGTGAGCACCGACAAGATCGCGTGGGAGGACTATGCGAGGCAAACCTTCGAGGCTCATGCGATAATTTATGAGAACCAACCGGGGAAACTGCGGTTTCTTCAGTATGTGAACAAGGCGAGCCAACCTTACTGGGAAGCGCGGAGATCCGCGGGCGCCGTCTTACTGTGAGCGGTCGACCGGGGAGCGATCAACGACGGTAGGAACCGTGGGCGAGCGCCAGCTCCAAGGCGAGCTGGCGCCAGCCTCGTTTGTGATAGTCCGCCGCGGGGCCATCGGGCTCGCCGCCCAGTAAAGCGCGCACCTCGGCCAAGTAATCGCGCCCTTTGGTCCCAAACTGAAAGAGGTCCGCGTAGAGCGCACGGTAGTGCTCCGAACGTTCGGGCAGCCGATCGCGCGTGATCAGCCCTTGGTAAGCGAGGATTTTGCAAGAGCACGCCACGCACTCGCCGTGGGTGGTGCGCATCGCATCGATGGCTTGCATCCAGCCCGCAATTTCCTCGGCCGGCAAGCGCCGGAGCACGAGATAGAGCCGGGTGAAGTCGGCCATCCCGGCCCCGCCGGCGCGGAAAGCGTGGGGCGAGTGCTCCGCCTTCTGGTTGTTGATAAGGCGACGAATCGTGGCGTTTGTCATAGTGGTGAAGGCGGAGCTTGGCGAAGACTGTGGGAGTGACTGCGGCATTTCAGATCGTCCGTTTGTAGGTGCCGCTTAAGGCGTAGATGCGAACCCGGCCGTCGGGCATGACGACGTGGATTTCGTCGCCTTGCAGGACGGCGGATTTGGCCCCGGTCGCGATGGGGCGGATAAAGGTGCCGTTACTGTGATGAAGGCGCACTTGACCGGCGGAGACTTTGATCACGGAGGAGGTGGCGGTCATGGGAATCATCACTCTTGGCGTGGGCCCTCAACCGGCGCGGAATGCGGAGGTGTTGAGATGAAGCCAGTGGTGTGGCCACATCCTAGTTGATATGGTCAGACTTTTGGCGGGTGAGTGAGAAACTTGGCCTCGCCTTGCCGTTTGAATTGACGGTTTACTGATCGCCGAGAGGAATCGCGCGCATCCGGCCGAATCTTCCCAAAATGGTGAGTTTGCGCCGGATAAAGATTGTGCCGGGTAGGACCGTAAATGTCTCAGTAGATGCGGTATCTTATTCTGTAAATCCACCGCGGCTCGCCGTGATCAGGTTGGGAGGGCGATCGCCCTTTTCGCGGTCACCCGACTTTCCATTACCCGTATCACTCTATAGGCAATGTCTCTCTTCGAGTTTCAAGTTAAGGTCCTCACCTCCTGGAGCAGAATCTTTTCTGCCGAACGCGGGTTCATGGCTGTACACGTCGACGGCAAGGAAGGGTACAGCCTATCGAACTGGCCTCAATTAGAAGCAAAAGAATTAAATCCAGAGGATGGGTTGTGGAAACCATCAAGGATAGCATCAGCTCAAATTCAGAAGATTTTTTTAGCAAGTCCAGGTGACTATGAGTTTGAATATGAAGGGTGGTGGACGAACGGCAAAAATGGGCGCCCCACGATTCGGCATTTAAAAAACGACCTCTACTATGATCAATATGGCCAATTACTTCTTCCGTTAACTCCCACGCCAGAGCGGTTTTTAGAAGCAAGCGTGCTCAGTTTAAATTACCATAATTGGAACGAATTCCAGAACCGTATACCTCGGGAAATACGCATTGCGGTGAAACGCATAAGGGGACACCCAATCGATCTGTTGCGGTTACTTGCGGCCGTTCCCGAATTCCTAAATTTATCAAGGGAAAATCTAGGGCTTACGCTCTATATTGCCACCAGGTATGCTACGTGGAATACGGATTCCCTGCCTGTTTTGGAATTACGTGAGATAAGCCAGCTATCTCGCGAAGAATTGATCATGCGTTTAAGGATAGCTCCCAAGTTCGAAAAATTATTGGCTAAAATTCCACCGCAGTATCTCACCGCTAACTGTGTGCGGATCCTAGAAGATGCAGTAGACGAGCCCGTTTTCGGCAAGACCCTTACTCACCTAACAACATTTTCAGTAGTACTTTTAGACCTACTTGAATGCCGTGAATGTTGGCCCATCATCACGCCAGCCCTTATTCACGATATCTTAGATAAAACTGAAGGTAAGCGGCGTACCCTGTTTTATTCGCAAGAAGCCTATGTCCTCGTTCTAAAAAACTATTCCACTAGGTTAAACCCTGATAAACTGCCGCGCATACGGTTCCTTGAAGAAATTCCCCAACTTTTACGCGATAACGGGATTAATTTTTATGAGAAATTTTTCCGTATCAAAGAAAAATCAAGCAAACCCTCTATCCCAACGATTCCTACCGTACCCCTGTTAATCAAATCGGCAGCCCTTGAGCCTTTGACGACTATGGAGGATTTACGCGCGGAGAGTCACAGGCAGAAAAACTGCACCGAAACTCACTTTCATCAAATTTGTGACGGCGGTTGTTATTTTTTCAAGACAACCGAGGCAGCACCGGAACGCCTTACCATTAGGATCGAACGCGAAGATAAAACTGAAGCTTGGATGATTACTGACATTAGAGCTTACGACAACGCTAAGCCTATTCGCTCGATTATCCAATGGACCGTCGACCAATTGCGCGTGCCAGCCTCACTGGATTATTGGCCCAACGACGCCTGGTATCTACCACTCGGGCAAAAGTATTCGTTTGTTCCCAGTGCATCCCCTTGGAGCTGCTCATCGTTGGCGGGGCACCCAAGTATTAGCACAAAGGACAAATTAACAATTTAGTCCGCGTCACTCCAACATAAAACCGCGCGACTCCGCGGTTGCTGTTGCGTTCCTCCAGCCTATTGAAAAACCGTCATTCTCATTTTTATTTTAATCGCTGATTTTTTCAAATAATCCTCCGGCTTCCTGTAACTCCCCACGGCCCGTAATCAGCTAAGCCACTTGGTAAAAGAAGATTTTCACGAGTCTTCCCATTACCCATCAGCGCCTCGGCGGCGCGGGCGCTTAGGCTTGTCAGACCGTAGAGGCGGAGTTCTCCAGTGTGTCCGCCGAGCGCCTCGGCTGCCGCTTCGCTCAGGCTGCTCAGGCCGTTTAGGTAAAGCGCTCCTTTGTATTGGGCCAACGCCGTGGCCGCTGGGTCGCTCAGGCTGGTCAAGCCGGATAAGTGATGAGCGCCACCCTTGTAGTTGGCCAACGCAGTGGCGGCGGCGTTGCTTAGACTCGTCAGGCCGTCAAGACAAAGGGGGCCATCGTGCTCGCTTAGCATCTGGACCGCGGTATCGCTCAGGCTGGTAAGGCCGTTGAGGGAGAGACGTCCCTTGTACTTGGCCAACGCCATGGCTGCTGCATCGCTCAGACTCGTCAGGCCATTGAGTTCGACATCTCCGTTGTTTCGGAAGGATCGATGCCCGCCCAGCGCCTCGGCGGCGGCGTCGCTCAGGCTCGTCAATCCATTGAATTTGAAACAAAGGAATCCAGAACGACTAAAAAACGCCTCCGCAGCGTAATCGCTCAAGCTCGTAAGGCTGTTTAGCGAAAGACTAAACCCTTTATGCTTGGCCAACGCGTTAGCCGCAGAGTCGCTTAGCCTCGTGAGGCCGTCTAGGGAAAGACCACTCCCACCTGAGCGACTCTTCCGCTTGGCCAAAGCCTCAGCCGCAGCGTCATCTATGGAGGTGAACGCACCCCGAGTATCATCCAGTGGGTCGTCGCGAAGACTGGCAATGGCCTTTATTTTTTTAACCGTGAGCTTCCTGCGCCCTGCCAACGCAGAAGCTGCGGAGTCGCTTAGGCTCGTCAGGGCGCCGAGGTGAAGTTTCCCCTCGTGACCGGCCAACGCCTCGGCAGCGGCCTCGCTCAAGCTCGTCAGACCTTTTAAAAAAAGATCCCCTTTATGCTGAACCAAGGCTCTGGCTGCAGCGTCGCTCAGGCTTGTCACGGCGTCGAGGTGAAGTTTTCCCTCGTGACCGGCTAACGCTTCGGCAGCGGCCTCGCTCAAGCTCGTCAGACCTTTTAAAAAAAGATCTCCTTTATGCTGAGCAAAGGCTCTTGCTGTAGCGTCGCTCAGGCTTGTCAGACCGTTAAAGGAACGCTCCTGCCGTCCCGCGCAATCCATGGCGGTTCTTCGAGCAAATGCCGTTGCAGCGACGTCGCTCAGGGTTGTTAGGCCATCAAGCGCTAGGCGGCCTGAGCCAGAACTTTCTGACTTGTGCCAGCTAAGAGCCTCGGCGGCGTTGTCACTCAGGCTCGTCAGGCCACAGAGGGACAGAATTCCCCCTATGCTTGAGTGTCGGGCCAACGCTGTGGCGGCGGCGTCGCTCAGGCTCGTCAGGCCATCCAGGTAAAGGTCGTTCCTGAACGTATAGCCTTTGCTTCTTTTGCCAGAGGCCAATACCTCTGCCGCGGTATCCTCTATGGAGGTAAACTGCCGGAAGTCGCGCCAACCACTATCTAAAGATTTCTGCGCGATTCTTTCGGTAAGACGCATGCGGTCAGCCAGCGACCCTGCGGCAGTAGCGCTTAAGCCGGTCAGGCTACCAAAATAAATATCATCCTTGTGTCGGGCCAGCGACAGGGCGGCTTCGTCGCTCAGGCCCGTTAGGCCGGCGAGGTATAAATCTCCCTCATGCCGGGCCAACGCCATGGCTGCGGCGGCGCTCAGCTTTTTCACTCCGTTTAGGTAAAGCCGTCCCTTGTGCTGGGCTAATGCTTCGGCGGCGGCGTCGCTCAGGGTCGTTAGGCCTTTAAAGGAAAGCTTCTCCCCTTTGTGCTGGGCCAACGCCATGGCCGCGGCGGCGCTCAGGCTCGTCAGGCCGTCGAGGGCAAGGACGAGCCATCGCAACTCCTCTGCCGAGTCGACCAAGTAGTTGCTCGGCGCCCTTAGCTGGGCCAGCACCTCGGCGGCGGCGTCTTCAATGGAAGTGAAGCAGTTGAGGCCATCCGGGTAAGGTTCACGCAAAAAATTCTCGGCGATTTGTTTGGTTATTATCATAAGGCATCGTTCCCCATTTTAATTTGAGAGTTTCAGTAACCTATAGCCAGTAATTCCGAGCGCGGCCAAAAACCACCACTATTCGAAATCCCGCGCGGCCCGGGAAGACCTGAACCACTTTTCGACCGCCCGTCCATCGTCGGTCAAAGGCTCGATAGTCCCATGGGCGGTCCTGCCCTCAACGTGGGTAATGATCGCCTCAAACTTCCGTAAATTCAGAAAGAAGTCAGGCTTCCTGGTCGGCTTCTCCTCGGTGGTCTCCGACATCGTCAGATCGCCGTGGTGGTTGAAGCTGCGGGAGACCTTTTTCTTGTCGAAGGTGACGAACTGTTTCGAAGCCGTCTCGCGGCCGTGCGCGTCTTTGATTGCATGGATGATATGGGTCCCGATGTTGGCGAAAATTGTATCCACCTTCGACTGATCCTGAAGGTTTGGCTTCGCCGAGCTGTAGCTCTGCATGGCGTAAATCAGAAAGGCCCCCGCACCCCGGACTTTGTCGATCGCCTTATGGTCGGCTAGGCCCTCTTCGCTGCCCAAAAGGCTGTTCTGCGCCTCATCAATGATCAGCCCGCGTTTGGGCAATTGCGCGATGGCGAAACGTGAATTCGGCAAATCGTAGCGGCGGAACGTGTCGAAGAAAAACCAGAGCTTTAGGAACGCATGAATGTAGGAGCCGCGATGTGGCCGAGTTTTTGGACTTTGCGGAGCGCCATGTGGTGCGGGATACGGATTTGGCCGGGGTCGTGCGGGTGATGACGGTGCACAAAGCGAAAGGCCTAGGCTTCGATTTGGTGATTTTACCCGAT
>Ga0315905_10004390_pt1 | contig 14395 bp, 5 predicted proteins | sample LakEriMetagenome_5_FD_203522 | JGI IMG/M metagenome (GOLD analysis project Ga0315905, IMG submission 203522) | Freshwater fungal communities from buoy surface, Lake Erie, Ohio, United States - Buoy 4 MA121 | ecosystem: Environmental > Aquatic > Freshwater > Lake | place: USA: Lake Erie, Ohio... | reverse complement strand
CGACGACGTCCCCGGATTCCTGCGCGCGCGCGCGCACGCGCGCGCTCAAACCCCCCCTCCCCTAAACACGCAGACACACATCGCGCCTGTCACGGGCCATTGTGTTTGCTTTCCTTTTTGCGAGCTTTTTCGGAAGGACCGCAGACCCGCTGCTCCGCATGCCGTGAGACGAACGACCAACCCCAGGAGGAACCCCTTCTCCCTCCAACGACGACGACGACGACGACGACGACCCGCCAAACCTCCCGCCGACCTATCTCTATCTTCCGCCAAAAAAAAGGACTGCGCGGCGGACGGACTGATCGTTGTAACCGCCATTCCTTTGTGCATGTTGCAGTTGCTAGGGGGAACTGCATGTGCGCCTGATGCGTGCGCTTCATGCGTGTGTGTGCGCGGTTGGGTGCGTCTTGCATAAAATATATATAAAAAAGAATTCACCGGGCCCCGCCGCCACCTCCACCCGCACCCCCACCCCCACCCCCGCCACCGCCGCCGCCGCCGCCCAAGCACGGCGGCAGCCGCCCGTCCCGCCGCGCCTCCCGCACGAGCCCCTCCACCCGCGCCACGTACCGCGCGATGTCGAACTTGCGCTTGCAGCCGGCGTAGTTCATGTAGCGGATCTTGCCAAACACGCTGCGCTCGGCCCAGCCCATGTCGTGGATGCCGCCGACCGACCAAAGCACGCCGACGTAGCCGTTGGGGTCGCGGCCGTCGAGCGACCAGCGGTCGTTGAGGTAGATGGCGTCGGCGCACGCGCGCTCGGGGCTGTCGGTCCACTCGAGGACCTTCTTCGCCCAGTACATGCGCATGAAGCCGTGCATCTTGCCCGTCACGAGCATCTCCTTCTGCGCGGCGTTCCACAGGTCGTCGTGCGTCTGCGCGCGCTCGAGCTGCTGCCGCGAGTAGTTCTTCTCGCGCGGGTCCTTGGCGTGGGCGCGCAGGGTGTCGAGGGCCCACGCGCTGCAGCACGCGAGCGAGTCGTACGTGTCCGGGCAGTGGTGGCAGTGGTTGTCGCTGAGCTCGCGGCGCACGACCAGCTCCTCGAGGAACGCGTCGACGGCCGCCTTGCGCGGGCCGCGGCGGCGCGCCCACGCCTCGAGCGCCGCGCGCTGCGGCGCGAGCTGCCCGAAGTGGAGCCAGGGTGACAGGCCCGAGAGGGCCGAGGGGACGCCCGGGTCGTTGCGCTTGGCGTCGTACAGCGCGAGGCGCGCCGGGTCGAGGAAGCCGCCGGGGCCGTCGAGCGCGCGCCGCGCGCCGCGCTCGCCCGGCGCCGCCCAGGCCACCTCGGGCACCGCAGCCCCGCGCGCCAGGGCCTCGGCGATCAGCGCGTCCCAGTCCGTCGCGGGCGGGGCCGGCAGGGCGCGCGGCGGCGGCGGCGGCGGCGCGGCCGAGGAGGGCGGGGGGGCCGGGGAGGGCGACGACGACGGCGGCGGCGGCGGCGACGACGACGGCCAGGCGGCGGGCCAGGCCGCGGGGAGGGGCGGGAACTCGCGCAGAAAGTCGGGCAGGTGGCGGTGGATCTTGGGGCGGATCGTGCGCGCCGCGTACTCGCGCTTGTCCGACGCGACCCACACGGGCACGACGTTATGCGCGTCGACCTCCTGCAGGGCGCAGCGGAAGGGCGAGGAGGAGGAGGAGGCCGCGGCCGGGAGCGCGGCCGCGTCGCGCGCGCTGCCGTCGAGCAGGCCGGCCGCGCGGCTCCGCCACTCGCGCCCCAGGCGCAGCGGGGAGTAGTCGGTCACCACCAGGCCCGCGCCGCACTCGGCCGCGAGCCCGGCGACCGCGCGGCCCGGGTCGTCCGAGCGCAGGAGGAAGAAGGCGATGCCGCGCGCGGCCAGCTTGGCCTCGAGCTCGCGGAGGCCGCGGAGCATGAAGCCGAACTGGCGCGCGCCGGCGCCGAGGAACGCCGGGACGAGGCAAAAGGCGACGGCGACGGGGCGCTTGGCGCCGGCGGCCGCCGGCGACGCCGCGTGCTCCAGGGCGCGCAGGAGGGCCCAGTTGTCGTCGGCGCGCTGGTCGCGCGACATCCAGTAGATCGTCGGGCCCTCGGAGCGCGGGCGCACGGCGTTGAGGGTGCGGACGCGGCGCGGGTCGACGCGCAGGGGCATGGACTCGCGGTCGGTCGGGCCGCCGCCGTCGCCCTCGCCGTCGTCGTCGTCGTCGTCGCTGCTGTCGTCGCTGCCGCCGGCGGCCGCCTTCTTGGCCTTCTTCTTGGCCGGCGGGGCCGCGGCGGGCTTCTTCTTCGGCTGCTTCTGCGGCTGCTGCACCTCGAGCTCGAGCTCCGATGACGTCGTGTCCTCCGTGGACGAGCTGTCGGGGCCGTCGCCGTCGGCACCGGCGTACGCGCCCGCGGCGGCCGCGGCGGCTTGGCGCTTGGGGCGCGCTGCTTGGGGCGCCGGCGGCTCGGCGGCGGCCGCGGCCTTCTTCTTCTTCTTGTCGTCGTCGCCGCCGTCGGCGCCCATCTTTTTGGAGGCGGCGGTGGTTTTGGAAGAGAGGGGCGCCTTGGTGGTCTTGCGCCTAGTGCTGGTGCGGCGCGCGCGCGGGGGGTCGGCGGCGGCGTCCGGCGCGGACGAAGAGGAGGAGGAGGAGGAGGAGGAGGAAGGGGCGGCGGCGGCGACCGCAAACGAGAGGAGGCGCGCGGTCGGCGGCGGCGTCGGCAGCAAAGGGGAGGAGGAGGAGGGGCCGACGAGCGCGAGCGGCCGCTGCTGCTGCTGCTGCTTGACGAATGGCCTGGCGGCTGCGCTTGCGATGGCGAGCGCGCGCGCTTGGGGAGCGGCGGGGATCGCGCGCAGAAGCAGCAGCGGCCGCTGGGCGCGCGCGAGGCGGGCGAGTATGGTTTTTGTGTGTGTGTGTGTGGTGCGGAGAGAAGCGCCGGCGCGGACGCCTGGGTCTGTGTTTGGATAGCGCGCGCGCGTAGGAATGCGGGTGTCAAGGTGTGAGGGATGGTTGCGGTTGCACTCCGGAGGCGGGTTGAAGGAAGAGAGGCGCGAGTACGCGACGAAGTGGAAACTCTGGCTTTGCGCGCGCCGCGACGGCGCCCCGCGCGCGCGACGCCGCCCGACGCGCGCGCGACGCGCCGCCGCTTGCACACACACGAGAACGAGGACGCCACGAGAGAGCACGTTCATCACAGCGACAGCGTGCTGATAGTCGCGCAGAGCGGCTTATCTCAACCTGGCTCCATCTCCCTCTAAACGACCGGAAAGCACGCGATCCAAGTGCCGTCAGTCGGTTGACTCGGGCACCCCCGCGCGCGCACACCCCCCCCTCACCTCGCACCCACCCGCTGAAAACACCGCCCGGTGTGGGTCCTTTCACCTACCCATCACCAGTAGTACGCCCTCAAATGCACCGTTAGCTCGCGCGGCTTTGCGAAAACAGGGGAACGAAAAATGGGCGGCGCCGGGGGTGCCAGCGGCATCGGCGGCGGCGGCGCGCCGAGCGAGGGCGGCAGCGGCAGCAGCAGCCGACCGCCGCGCCCTCCCCCCTACGACTACGCGCGCGCCCTGGACGCCGCGGCCGACATCACCCAGTCCCTGCGCGTCCGGCGCTTCGGACCCCTCGCGGCGGCCAGCGGCGGCGGCGTCCCCTCGTCCGTGACCGCGGGCGCCGCCGCGACGCGCGCGCTCGGCGGGCTCGTCGGCGGCTGGCGCCGCCACAAGGGCAGCGTCGCGGCGCTCGCCACGCTCTACTCGGTCGCCACGGCCGCCGCCGTGTCGCTCTACTTCGCCGAGCGCCAGCGCGCGGCCGACGAGCTGTCGTGCGCCGAGCAGGAGCGGCGCGCGGCGTCCGCGGCCGCGCGCGAGCGCGCGGCGGCGGCCGCGCGCCGCAGGGCGCTCGACGAGGTCGCGGCGGCGCTCGACGGCGGCGGCGGCGGCGGCGGCGGAGGCGCGAGCACCGCCGGCGCAAGGTCGCGCCTCCTGTCGTCGGTGCTGGGGGCGATCGAGGCCGGCAAGGCGCGCGAGCGCCGGCTGGTCGCGCGCGCGGAGGAGGCGGCGGCGGCGGCGCTCGAGCAGAGCAAGGCGGCGGCGACGACGGGCGCGGCGACGGTGGCGGCGGCAGTCGCGGCGGCCGACGCGGCCGTGCGCGAGGCGGCGGCGGCGGAGGAGGAGGAGCAAGGGGGTCGGCGCGCCGGAGGTTCCGCGGCCCGACGACGGTGGTGGTGGCCGCTCGGGCGGCGGAGATCCGGGGACGCGGAGCGGGAGAGGCCGGGGGCGCCCGACGGCCGCGGGCAAGAAGAGGACGAGGACGACGACGGCGAGGAGCGCGAGGAGGAGGAGGCGCTGCGCGAGCTCGAGCGCGTCGTCACGCGCGGCGTGCGCCCGGGGCCGCAGCTCGGGCGCGGCTTTATGATCTAGCGATTTATTCGTGCGTCGATCTCCGCTGCTCGTCTCTCCGCCCTGTTTTTTTTTTTACGCTCTCTCTCGCTCGACGCGTTCCTTTTATGTGCTTCAATGCAGCCCTGCTCGATCCTCCTCCTTTTCCTGCACGCGCGCGTCGAGCAGCGCGACGACGTCGCCCAGAAACGCGAGCGCCGCGTCGGCGCGCGCGCGCCGGCAAAACGCGCGCCACGCGGCGGGCCGCGCGGCGCCGTACGCGCGCGCCACGCCCGGGTCGGCGAGCAGCACGCCGACCGCGACGCAGCCGCGCAGGGCCCTCTCGTCTGGCAGCTCGGCCGCGGCGGCCAGGGCCGCCTGCGCGGCGGCCTCGGTCGACGCGGACTCCCAGACGGGCAGCTCCGAGGCGGCGGCGCGCAGGCCCGCGACCAGGCGCGCGCCCTCGCGCTCGGCGGCGGCGTCGGCGTCGCGCTCGGCGGCGGCGGCGGCGGCGGCGGAGGCGGCGGCGGCGGGGTTGGCCGCCGGACGGGGGCGCGCGAGGGCCGCGAGCGGGTGAGCGCGCCGGGCGGCGGCCGACCGGAGCGCGGGCAGAGGGCGCGGCAGGCCCGTGGACGCCTGGCGGGGGGCGGCGGCGGCGGCGGCGGCGGCGGCGGCGGCGGCGGCGGCCGACGCAGGCTTGCCGCCGCCCGAGCTGCTGCTGCTGCTGCTGCCGCCGCCGCAAGAGCACGAGCGCATCAGCCCTGCCAGCCCGCCCGACGGCAGCGCTGCCATCGCCCGCGCGAGCGCGGCAAACGCGCCCAGCCGCCCGCGCGTGAGCAGCAGCCAGCCGTGCGCGGCGACGGCGGCGCGCGCCTCCTGGGCGGCGAGCTGAGCGGGCGTGGGCGGCTTCGGCGCGGGCGGGCCAAACAGCGAAAAGGGCGGCGAGGGGAGGAGGAGCGAGGACGAGGAGGACGGCGGGGCCAGCGCCGGGGCGGCGGGGGCTGCTGCTGCTGCCGCCGCCGCCGCCGCGGGCGCGGCGCCGCCGCCTCCAAACAGCCACCCGAGCCATCCGGCGTCCGGGGTCGCCGCTGCTGCCGCCGCCGCCCCGGGCGCGGCCGTCGCGCCGCCGCCGCCGCCACCGCTGCCGCCACCCTTGGCAGAGGAGCTCCCCCCGCCGCCCCCGCTCCCGTCGACGAAGCAAGAGTAGCGCGCGCCCGTCGCCCGCCCCTCCCCGCCGCCGCCGCCTCCCGCTTCCTCCTCCTCCTCCTCCTCCTCACAAGCCGCCCCCCGGCTCGGCCCGCCGTACGCCCCGGGCTCCGAAGGCGGCGCCAGGAAGCGCAGGACGTCGGCCGCCAGGCCGTACGCCCCGCGCGCCAGCGCCGCGCGCAGCAGCATCAGGCCGCACCGCCCGGCCTCGCCGCCGCCCTCGAGCCGGTCGACGACCACCAGGAGGCACGCCGCCGCGCGCAGGCGGCCCGAGGCCGCGAGGCGCTCGAGCAGCGGCCCCGGGGGCCCGCAGGCGGTGAACAGGGCGGGCCAGAGCGCGGCGTCGGTCTTTCGGGAGACGCGGACGACGGCGTCGGCGCCGGCGGCCGACAGGCTGGCGGTGGGGTGGGGGGCGGGCAGGATGGCGGGGCCGACGCTGCTGGCGGTGGATCCGGCGGCGGCGATGGCGGCGGGAGGAGCAGAAGACGCGGGGCCGGCGGCCCCGCCGCCGGCCGCGGCAAACGGCGACACGAGGGGCTCGGGCGGGGGCGGGGGCACGAACGCCATCACCAGGGACGCGGCGTCCGCGAGCAGCGGCGTCACGGGCACGGGCAGGCGGGGGACGTGCGGGCGCGCGGGCAGGTCGGCCCCCTTGCCCGCGACCGCCGCAGCGTCGGCGGCGGCGTCGGCGGCCGCCGCGCGCGCCAGCACGCGCCGCGCCTCCTCGAGCGCCGCCCGCGGGTCGGCGCCACCAAACGCCCCTGCGCTCGTGCGGGCCGGGTGCGCCCCGGCCCCCGGCTCCCCGTCCAGGGCCGTGAAGAGCAGCCACTCGAGCGAGCGCGCAAAGTGCGGCGCGCCGCTGTGCCGCGCGGCCAGGGCGCGCGCGGCCGCGGGCGCCCCCGCCGCCAGCAGCCGCCGCAGCAGGCACGGCAGCAGCGGCTGCGCCTCGGGCGTCGGGTGCAGGCACAGCAGCGGGCCCCCCGCCGCGGCGGGCGGGGCCGGGGCCGTCGCGGCCGCGCGCACGGCGCGCGTCGACAGGCCGACGAGCGCGCACTCGGCCAGCGAGACGCCGATTGGGTAGGCCTCGCGGTCGAGCGCCAGCTCGAGGTCCGGCGGGGGCTCGTGGTGCTGCTGCTGCTGCGGTTGCTGCTGCTGCGGCTGTTGCTGCTGGTGCGGATTTGTGGCGGAAGACGCCGCCGCCGCCGCCACCGCCGCCGCCGCCGCCGCCGCCGCGCGCAGCGAGACGGATCCCGAGGCACGGGACAGGGCGGCGGCGGCCGCGCTGGCCTGGCGGGACAGCCCGCCGGCCGCGCCGACGCCATGGCCGCCGCCGACCGACGCGGCGCCGCCGAGCACCGGCGGCGCCGGAAGCAGCGAGGGGAACCAAATCTCCGTGCCGCGCGCGCCGTACGTGAACCAGGGCGACTCGGCGTCGTCTTCGTCCTGCTGCTGCTGCTGCTGCTGCTGCTGCTGCTGCTGCTGCTGCTGCTGCTGCTGCTGCTGCTGCTGCTGCTGCTGCTGCTGCTGCTGCTTCGCATCAGCCGCCGCCGCGGCGCTCCGCCCGCCGTCCTCAAACGGCAGCCAGAACGCCTCGGCCCCGCCCGCGCGCGACAGCGCCGTCTCCGCCCCGCGCTCCAGGTCGAGCAGGCTGAGCGTCCCGCCCGCGCGCAGCATGAGCACCTGGTGCGGGGCCGGCGGGAGGGGCGGGGCCTGGTCGCCGCCGTCGGCGGCGGCGGCGGCGGCCGAGGAGGGGGAGGAGGAGGAGGAGGGCGCCAGCGGCGGCGCAGCGGCAAGCGGCGGCGGCAGCGGCGGCGGCGGCGCGACGAGCGCGGCGTCGAGCAACGGGCGCCCCGGGTGCATGGTCGACACCTCGAGCAGCGCCGTGAGCTCGGGCGCGGAGGGCGGCGAAGAGGGCGGCGCGCCGGGAGACCGCCCTCCGTCGAAGAAGAGCTCGAGGAGCGTGACGGTGAAGGGGGCGGTCGCGACGAGCACGTGGCGGCCGAGGCAGTCGAACGCGAGGAGCGGGCCGCCGCCGCCGCCGCCGCCGCCGGCCGAGCCAGCGCCGCCGATTCCAGCCGCCCCGCCGAGCGCGAGGGCGCCCGCGTGGGCCGAGGCGGCACCTCCGCCCGCCGCCGCCGCCGCCGCGCCTCGCCCACCGGCGGCCGTGACGATGTCGTACGCCGCGACGACGGCGCCGAGCGACAGGCGGCCGCGCGGGAACACGAGCAGGCGCAGCCGGTGCCCCGCGCCGTCCGCAAGCCCGCCCCCGACGTCGGCGCCGCCGCGCGCGCCCGAGACCACGTGGCCCGGGGTCGGGCGGCGCGCGGCGCCCGCAACAGCAGCCGAGGAGGCGCCTGTGGCGCCCACGCCGCCCAGCAAAAGCGCGCCGAGAAGGCCCGTGCCGCCGCCCCCGCCCGCGCCGCCGCCGCCGCCCCCCCGCGCGTCGAGGGGCGCGGCGTCGACGCATGCCACCAGGTAATCCGGCCCCGCCCACCCGAGCGCGCGCACGCGCACGCGCCGCTCCTGCGCGAGGTCCGGGAGCAGGCGCCAGCCGCCCGCGCCGCCGTCGCCACCAGTTGCCGCGGCGACCGCCGTCGTCGCGTCGCCGCCGATGCCGCCGCTGCCGCCGCCGCCGTGGCCGCCGCCAGCGCCGCCGCCGCCGCCTGCGCCGCCGGGGAGGGTGTAAATCGCGAGCCCGACCGCCCCCGCGACCGCCACGTCGGCGCCCGTGGGCGACACGGCCGCGTGCAGCAGCGGCCACGCGGACGACAGGTAGGCCGGCGGCGCGGGCAGGTGGCGCAGGGCGAGCGAGGCGCCGCCGCCGCCGTTGCCGCCGCTGCTGCTGCTGCTGCTGCCGCCGGCGTTGCCTCCTCCACCGGCCGCCGCCGCTGCGATGGCGGCGAGGCGCGCCGCCGCGGCCGCCCCCTCCGGCCCGCCGCTGTGCGCGCACGCGGCGCCCCGCGCGCGGGGCTGGCCCGAGGGCGGGACCGCGGGCGCCAGCAGCAGGAGGCGGTCGTGCGCGAGGAGGGCGTGCGCCTCGGTCGTGGCCGCGGAGAGGGCCGGAGGAGGAGGCGCGTCGCCCCCGCCCGCCGCCGCCTCGGCCGCCGCCGCCGCCGCCGCCGCTGGGGGCGCCGCGCTCACGCGGTGGTGCCCGCGCGCCGAGCGCGCGAGCTGCAGCTCCGTGAGCGCGCTGCCGGAGGCGCCCGGGCGCGCGGCGCCCGCGGGGGCGTGCTCCGCCGCCAGCAGGCTGTAGCCGTAGGGACCCCACGCCAGGGCGGACACGGCGCCGTCCAAGCCGCCGGGGCTCCAACAGGCAGCCCCGGCCCCGGCCCCGGCCCCGGCCCCGGCCCCGGCCCCGGCCCGCCCCCCCTCGATCGACGCGCGCGGGCCGCCGCCGCCGCCGCCGCCGCCGCCGCCCCCCCAGCTCGTCCGGCCCCACGCCAGGAACTCGGGCGCGCGCGACGTGCAGGCCAGGCGGCACCCCGAGGGCGTCCACAGCGCGAGGCCCGACCGCGCGTGGCCCACGGCCAGGGCGCGGCAGTCGGGCGCCCAGGCGAGCGCCGCGACGGCGCCGCCGCCGCGCTCGTGCTGCGACGCGGCGGCGGCGGCGGCCGAGCCCCACCCAGCCGCCCCCGACGAGGCTCCCCCGGGCGCTATCATGGAGCCGCCGTCGCCGCCGAGGTCGGCGGCCTCCGGGTCGAGCACGCGCACGACGGCGGCGGGGAGGGAGGCGGCGAGCGACGCGGCGGCGGCGGAGGAGGAGGGGGCAGCAGCGGCGAGGAGCGCGCCGCCCGTCAGGACGGGGCCCCCCCCGCCGCCGCCGCCGCCGCCGCCGCTGGCCGCCGCCGCCGCCGCCCCGCCTTTTCCGGCGGGCGGGGGCTCGAGCCTGCCCAGCAGGACGCGGCCCGAGTCGGTGCCGACAGCCACGAGCCCGGCGCCCGCGGCGATGCGCGCCACGGTCGCGCGCTCAGGGGCGGGGGGCTTGCGGCTGCTGCTGCCGTTGGCCGCCGGCGCCGCCGCCGCCGCCGCGTCGGCGCGGGGCGGCAAAAACAGCCAGTGGCTAAATTGCAGGGCCGAGGGTCGCGCGCAGAGGGCCTCGGCGGGCGCGTCGTGGTCGAGGCGCAGGAGCGCGCACGCGCCGTCATCCAGCACGACGGCCACGCTGCGCGCCGCGGGGCACACGTCGAGGGACAGGACGCCCGCCCGGGGGCGCAGGTGCGGTGAGGGTGGCGGCGGCGGCGGCGGCGGCGGCGGCGGCGGCGGTGGTCTCGCGGCGCCTGTCTCTGCGTCGTCGTCGTCCTCCTCCTCCTCGTCCTCGTCTTCGCCGCCGATGGGCAGGAACAGCTCCCCGAGAGGGTCGCACGGCGCCTCGCGCGTGCGCCCGGACCAAGCGTACGCGGCCAGCGTGCCGTCGTCGAACGCCAGCAGCAGCGCCGCGCGCCCGACGGCCGCGACGGCCCGCGGCCTCGCCTCGTGCGGCAGGCGCACGCCCGACTCGAGGTAGGGGACGACGGCGCGGTGGTGCGGCGGGGCGGGGGCGTCGCTGGGCCGGGCGCGACCGAAGCCCGCGCCAGGGCCGGCGCCGTGCGGCGGGTCGGTCGCGAGCACGGGCGCGGCGCTGTCGCCGTCCGCCTGGTGATGGGGCGGGGCGGCGGCGGCGGCGGCGGCGGCGGCGGCGGCAGACGTGCCGCCGCCACCTCCCGCGGCCGCGGCGGCCACCGCCGCCGCGCGCGCAGCCGCGACGGCCTCCGGCGCAGGGCCCGGGACGGCCGCGTCGCGCGTCACGTGCAGGTGGTAGACGAGCAGGAAGCCGCGCGACGTGACGGCCGCGCACGCGGCGCGCCCGGGGGACCAGCACGCGGCGACGTGGCGGCCGTACCTGCGCCGCTCCCGGGCGGTGAGGGCGCAGCTGCCGAGGCGCGCGCGGTGGCGGCCGGACGACCAAACCTCGAGGGAGGCGTCGGTGACGTGCACGACGTAGCGGTCGTCCGCGCGCAGCAGGAGGGTCGGGCGACGTGGGCGCCGGCGGCGGTGCGGGGGCGCGTGGGCGGCGTTGGCGTCGGCGTTGGCGGCGGCGTCGGCGACGACGGGCGGCGCGCCCTCGGCCGAGTGGCCGAGGACGGTGGGCCAGCCGTATGGAAAGTACATCCGACACGTGTCGCGTGCGTTAGGTGAGGGTGCGATCCATCGTTTCGTTGTGGAGCGGTCTGCCGTGGTCTCGTCTGCGTTTTTTGGGGGCGCGCGCGGCGGACGGTGGCGGTTGATGGTGAAGAACGCCGAAAGCTCGCGAGTGTCGCGCTCGGTAGCTCAAACAGCGCGCGCGCGCGCAACTCGGTCGGCTGGGTTCGTTTCGGACGGATGGTCCGTGCGGTGATGGTTTGGCGGTGACGATTGCTGCAGGAGGCGTTCGAGTGAACGGACAGACACTCCGCGACTGACTGCCTTGTTGCTGGAGGGGTGCTGCTGGTCGACGCTCCTGCTTTTTCTCTCCGCCCGGCTCGCCCCACCACGCCAACACCACCATTCTCAATATCACCGCACAACATTCTCTCTCTCACTGTGTCCATCCCCTCCACGCCCTTGGACCTTGCACGTGCGCGCATTCCTTACCATCCCAACGCACGAAACACGCGCCGCCCCGTCGCCGTCGCAGCTCGCCGACCCGCCATTGCCGTCGCCCCGCCGCCGCGGCCGCCGCCGCCGCCGCCGCATTTCGTGCACGAACGCGCGCGCCGCCTCCCTGCCGCGTCCGGTGCCGACAGGTGCCACAGGGCGCGCCTCTGAGTGGTGGGTCTGGCTGCCGTGCATCGCGCGCGCGCGCAGGAGGGGAGGAGACACGCACGAAAGAAGAGGCGGCTCTCCTTGCTTGGTCCTTTCACTTCGCCCCCTCCTCCTCGTTCAACAAGTTGGGCGCGCCCACGCCGCCGTCCGATCGCCGCCCGCGTCGATGACCACGTCGAGGCGCTAGCGCGTGACCACCAGGACCCGCCTGCCACGTCAATGGCGCTCGCCGCCGCCCGGCGCAGCAGAGATTGAACAACGCACTTTTTCCTCAGCGCGCGCCTCCCGCCCGTCCTCACGCTCACGCGCTCGACTCCACTCTGCGAAAACCCACACACCACTCGTGACACCCCCATCGAACCCACAGACCGACCTCGGGACAGAGCACGGGAGCGCGCCGGCCCCCGCTCGCCGCCTGCCTGCCGCCGACGCGAGGCACCAGAGGGCGCGCGCGCCTGCCGCCGGCTCGAGCGAGCGCGAGCGCTCGAGCGCTCGAGCGAGCGGGCGCGAGCGTTCCGGCTGTGCGTTGCCCTAGTAGACCAAGCGCATGGCGGCGCCGCCCCAGCCGTACCAGCAGCACCTGCCGCCGCCGCACCCGCAGCAGCAGTTCCACCACCACCACCACCACAACAGCAACAGCGGGGCCACGCAGCAGCCATCCCCAATGGACGCGACGACCGCCGCCGCCGGCCCGCAAGCCCAGGCGCCGCCGCCGGCCCCGGCCGCCCCCGCGGCCGCGCCCCCCGCGCCGCCCGCGCCGCCCGTCTCCCTGCGCCTCGCCGTGCGCGAGGCCGTCGGCCGGTGGTTCCTCGACACCCTGGCCGAGGCGCAGCGGGGCGACCCCAAGCAGCAGGCCCTGCTCGCGGCCATGTACGACCAGGGGTACGGGTGCAGCCGCAACCCGCGCGCCGCGCGCGAGTGGGCCGAGCGCGCCGCGCAGAGGGGGTACCGCATGAGCGGCGTCTACTGCACCAACCCGTGATTTTTGACTTGTGTGTGAGAGAGAGAGAGAGAGAGGGGGAGGCCTCTCACTCGCGGCGAGTCTTTGTCTTTGTTCCTGGGATTGATGCGGCTACGGACCGCGCGCCGCGGCTTTTCGCGGAGTAAAAAAACCCAAAACGCGCGCGCTCCTCGCCTCGCGCCGCCGCCGCTCCGCCCGCTCGATCAAAGGCGCGCGCGCGACCGACGTCGCGTCGCGCGTCCTCGTATCACAGATCAGACGCGCGCGCACCAAGCCACCACCATCACAACCAGCAACCAGCATCGACCTCGGCCAGCACCGCGCAACATCAGCACCGACCAAACACAGCACGACACTTGCCCCCCCTCTTCCCGCGCGCGCACGCACACCAAAAGACAGAAGGCGAGCGCGCCTCGCTCCGCGCCCTAGCAGCAGCAGCAGCAGCAGCAGCAGCAGCCATGTCGGCCGAGGAGGCTGCGGCCGCGCTCGGCGAACAGCTGAACAGTTGAGTGCTGTCGCGATCGCTTCTCGAGAACGGCGCGGACTCGTGCGCGCGTCGAGCGGAGAATGGACGATGGTGGCTTGGCGGCTCGCGCTCTCTCTGCCTCGCGCGCGCGCGCGCTCTGACGCCGATCGCCCGCATGGCACGCAACGGAGCAGCCGTACTAGCTGCTCCCCGACACGCCTGGCGCAGCACACGCCGCGCGCGCGCGCAACGGTGTCGCGCGCGCAACCGCAGCAAGAGCAACAGCACTCATCCCCGCCCATCCCCATCATCCCACGCACGCGCACACACAAAACAGTCGACGACGACGCCCCGGCCCCCGCGCCCGCCCCCACCGCCGACGACGAGGGCGACGAGCTCCTGCTCGACCTGACCCTCAAGAAGAAGAAGAAGAAGAAGAAGGCGCGCGCCGAGGACGAGCTCGGCCTCGGCGGCGACGACGACGGCGGCGGCCTGGGCGGCGAGGGCGGCCTCGGCGGCGGCGACGGCGACGAGGCCGGCGGCGGCGGCGAGGGCGCCGCCTCCGCGGCCGCGTCCGGCCCCGTGCCCGGCCAGAAGGGCGGCTGCCCGTGGTCCGGCACCGACCGCGAGTACGGCTACGACGAGCTCCTCGACCGCGTCTTCGGCATCCTCCGCGAGCGCAACCCGGAACTCACCGGCGAGCGCCGCCGCACCGTGCTGCGCCCGCCGCAGGTCGCGCGCGAGGGCACCAAAAAGACCGTCTTCACCAACTTTGCCGAGCTCTGCAAGGCCATGAACCGCAACCAGGACCACGTGTCGGCCTTCCTGCTCTCCGAGCTCGGCACCTCGGGAAGCCTGGACGGGCAGGCGCGCCTCATCGTCAAGGGGCGCTTCCTGCCAAAGTCGTTCGAGACGGTGCTGCGCAGGTACGTGAACGAGTATGTGCTGTGCCCGGGCTGCAAGTCGGTCGACACGCTGCTCGACCGCGACTCGGCGACGCGGCTGATGCACCTGCGGTGCCAGCAGTGCGGGGCGTCGCGGACGGTGCAGGCGATCAAGAGCGGGTTCGTGGCGCGCGTGGGGAGGCGCGTGCAGGCCGCGTGAGAGAGAGGCGCGCGCGCGCGGGGGCGCCGGGGGGTTGGATTGCGGCGGCGGGGGCGCGGGCGTTTTGGGTTTTAGCGCGCCGCCCCCCGTCTTTTTGTTTACGTTTTTGGTTTGGCGGGCGGGGGGGCGCGCGCGCGTATATGTGTGTAACACACCCACGACGCACGGGCCGTGTCGATCGTCATTTGGAGCCAAGATGCGATTTAAGACGAAAGCAAACGACTTGGGCAGAGGGGGAAAGAGAAACAGAAGACGCGTCAAGCGGTCGCCCGCGCGCCCGCCGCCGCCGCCGCCGCCGCCGCCGCCGCTTGCCGGCCGAGCGACGCCAGGGCCCGCGCGCGCACCGCCACTGACAGCACCTGCGCCAGGCGCGCGCGCTGCTGCTGGAGCGCCTCCGCACCGCCGTGACCGTCGCCGCGCAGGCTCGGCGGCAGCTTGAGCGCGGCGACGCGCCCGAGCGAGTCGCCGACGAGCAGCAGCGGGTGGTGCGGCGAAAAGGCGACGCGCGTCGGCCGTGCAGCGGCGGCGGCGGCGGCGGCGGCCGCGGCGGCGACGGCGGGC
>Ga0315905_10004389_pt1 | contig 14396 bp, 14 predicted proteins | sample LakEriMetagenome_5_FD_203522 | JGI IMG/M metagenome (GOLD analysis project Ga0315905, IMG submission 203522) | Freshwater fungal communities from buoy surface, Lake Erie, Ohio, United States - Buoy 4 MA121 | ecosystem: Environmental > Aquatic > Freshwater > Lake | place: USA: Lake Erie, Ohio... | reverse complement strand
TAACATCAAACATACAAGTACAGTTAGATGCCAAAGCTCCTTCAGCAGGTCCTATATTCACAGGATCAGTAACACTTCCAGCAACAACATCTATTGGAGATGTATCAAATACTGAAATTGGATATGTAAATGGAGTAACATCAAATATACAGGTTCAGCTAGATAGCAAAGCTCCTACAGAAGGCGCAATATTCACAGGCTCAATAACATTGCCAGCAACAACATCAATCGGCGATGTTTCAAACACCGAAATTGGATACCTAAATAATGTTACATCCAACGTACAGTCTCAGCTAGATGCAAAAGCACCAATTGAATCACCAGTATTTACTGGTACAGTTGGCGGAATAACTAAGGGTATGGTTGGCCTTTCTAACGTAGATGATACATCAGACGCAGCAAAGCCAATTTCAACTGCTACACAAACAGCATTAGACCTAAAAGCAGACGCAGGAGATTTAACAACTCACGCAGCAGATGAAACAAATGTTCACGGAATTGCAAACACTGCAGATCTTGCAACAAAAGCTTATGCAGATTCAGCAGTTTCAACACATACATTAGATACAACAGCAGTACATGGTATTGCAGACACATCACTTCTTGCTCTTAAGTCAGAAGTTGCAGCAGTTACAGCAACAAGCTTAGGTCTTGGTAATGTTGATAACACAGCAGATACAGCAAAGCCAGTATCTACAGCACAGGCTTCAGCAATTGCAACTGCTAAATCAGAAGCAATAGCAGATGCAACATCACAAGTAAATGCACTTCTAGCAGGAGCACCAGCTGCTCTCAATACACTTGATGAGCTTGCCGCAGCACTTGGTGATGATGCAAACTTCGCAGCAACAGTAACAACAAACCTTGGATTAAAGGTAGACTCTTTAACACCAATTTCACAGAAGACAGAATCATACACACTTTCATCACTAACTGAAAGAGATGACCTAATTGAAATGGGCTCAGGATCAGCACTAACGCTAACAATTCCACCAGCATCAGCAGTTGATTATCCAATTGGAACTTCAATTGATATTCTTCAAACTGGAGCAGGCCAAGTAACAGTAGCCGCAGGTGCAGGAGTAACAGTAAATGCAACACCAGGATTAAAGTTGAGAACTCAATGGTCATCTGCAACTCTATTCAAGAGAGCACAAAATACATGGGTTGTCTTCGGCGACTTGACAGCGTAATAAAAAAATTCAGTAAGAAATTAGGAGATAAAAATGGCATCAGGCAAGAAAATAGGTAAAAAGTCTCAAGCGTCAAATGACTTCTTAGAGCCTTTAGCACCAATAGGTGTCACAGGAACAGACGTTGGAACAGGTAGAGCATTTAATAATGCTGCAGTATCTGTAGCTTTTTCCCTACCAGCACTCTCTCCTGCCGCTACATCATATACAGTAACAGCAAGTACTGGACAAACAAAAACTGGAGCATCTTCTCCACTTATTGTTGAAGGTATTGCGTCAGCAGCATCTGTAACATTTACAGTAACTGCAACAAATGCCGCTGGAACTTCTGCTGCATCTGCTGCATCTGCTGCAGTAACAGCAACCACAGTTCCTTCAGCACCAAGAAACGCAGTTGCAACAACTCCTGCTAATAACACTGACCGAGTTACATGGGATGCACCGTCATCAGACGGAGGAAAAGCAGTATCAAGCTATACTATAGTTTCCACAGATGGCCCATCTTACGTAAACTCTGTATCTCCTAGAGATATACCAGAGACAGGTAATACAACACAAAGTTATACAGTTTATGCATTGAATGCAAACGGAACATCAGCAGGAGTAGGTACTAATCAGGTTACAACCTTTACACCACCTCACTTCCCGCCGTTCTTCCCGCCGTTCTTCCCACCTCACTTCCCACCATTCTTCCCACCGTTCTTCCCACCACACTTCCCACCATTCTTCCCACCATACTTCCCACCATTCTTCCCACCGTTCTTCCCACCACACTTCCCACCATTCTTCCCACCATACTTCCCACCGTTCTTCCCACCGTTCTTCCCACCACACTTCCCACCATTCTTCCCACCACACTTCCCACCATTCTTCCCACCGTACTTCGGGTTCTCACCACCATACTTCCCACCGTACTTTGGAGGATATCCGTTCTTCGGATTCTCACCACCATACTTCCCACCGTACTTCGCACCACCACGGTTCGGATTCAGATACTAAATTAAGTTTAAGTGGGGCTGGCAACAGCCCCACTTAAATGATATAATTATTGACAGGAGAAAAAAATGGCAATTATAGAAAATTCATACGTTTTTGTTTCAGATAATATTGTTCTAGGAACAGTTACATTAGATCCAGAAGCTTCTTCATATCCTAGAAAAAAAGCGGGATTTGATAATACAACTGGCATTATTGATATAACAGATAATGAAGAGGCAAGAATTGGCTCAACATGGGATGGAACATCTTTTACTCATGATGACAGTGAACCAGCACACATTGTAGAAGGACAGCACAGATTTGCTTTTATCTCTGACAATAAAATATTTTATATAAAAAGAGTTATGTATGTAAGCACAGGAACAGTACAGGCATTTATAAAGGCTGCAGCTGAAGGTGTATCAGTTTACCCAGTAACTTCTGAAACCCTACCAGAAACTGGAAGTGCTTGGAGCTAAATTAATTTTTTATTAATTTAGATAATAATAGAAAGAAGTAATTGATGTCAAATATTGGATACTCTTCAAAAGAAGAATTGTTTCCTGGATTATGGCTATACCGTGATGTATTGAAGCCAGAAATCAATGCCATTGAAAGAGTTGAAAATACTCTAAAGGCAAGCAATGGACTGCATAACTGGAAAGAAGCCACTGTAGGCTATAGAGAAAAAATTCCAGAGTATCGTGATTGTTACGATTTTAAATTAAAAAAGATGGACTACCCAGGCAAAGATGAGTTCATGCTTGAATTTGATAGTGTTTGGCAAGATCTTTATGACGCTCAAAAAGTTGCATTAGATGACTATTCAAAGTTTTACAATATTGATATGAAATATTGGGAAGCCATGAACTTTATTAAGTACGGCCCAGGGCAACACTTTGCTGAGCATGCTGACCACGGCTGGTCATATATTGCTACAGTTTCAATGGTTGGATACTTAAATGATGATTACGAGGGTGGCGGATTAAGCTTTGGAAAACTTGGCATTGAGGTAAAACCAAATGCTGGAGACTTATTTATTTTCCCATCAACATATCTATTTTCACATAGAGCAATGCCAGTTCTAACTGGAACAAAGTATTCCTTAGTAACAATGACTGACTATAATGATTCTGCACATTCGCCAGAATTTTATAAGCAGCATGCTACAAATCTTTCATTAAAAGATAGTGAGTACTAATGCACAAATTTGATGTCTACCAAACAAGAGCAAACTATGGAAAGCTTGAGCCACTGGGAATAAAAAGATCCTGGATGGACGAAACTTATGAGGCGCATGCATATAAATGCTTTCCAGTAAGTCTTTCAAATGCTCTTGGTTGGGGGATATCTTTTCCAGAGGACATTAGCTTTATATGGGATGGCATTTCTAATTCAGAATCAGATCATGTAAAGATTCTTTCAGGAGAAAAGTACGCACATAACACAAGAGGAAATGCAACTATAAGCTTTAATACTGGCTTGCTGTTTAGAACCGAAGAGAACCTCAGCATAATGGGAATGCCAGTCCCTAATCAATTTATAGACGGAGCACACCCATTTACTGGAGTCATATCAACTTCATTCTTTAAGGGTGAATTTCCAGTAGCATGGAGAATTACTAGACCAGATACAGTAATTACTATTAAGGCTGGCACACCAGTAATATCCATAATGCCAATATCATTACAAGAACTAAACAACTCAGAAGCAGTAGTTCGTGATATGTTTGAATTGCCTCCAGGGTTTTTCCCAGATGATAAATATGGAGATATTGTTTATGAAATAAATAAGGCTGGCAAATGGACAAATTTTTATAGAGATGGCGTAGATCATTATGGTAATAAAATAGGTGATCACGAAATAAAAGCCTTAAGATTAAAAATTAATGACGGAAAGCCAGTGGCCTGCAGTGACAAATAAAATAACATTTCATTCTAATAAAATTTATAATAAGAAGGATGGCACTCATTCACCATCTCCTATGAGCAAATCACTTGCAAAATGGTGGCAAGATGCAAGTATTTATATTAAAGATCCAAATGGAGTGCCTTATGTAAATCCAGATGGAATATCAAAGGTAATGTCCTATAAGTCTTGCCCCGCAATACTTGATATATTTACAACAGGATATGCTCTACTTACTCCATGTGATATTGAGTTTTATGAAAAGCGTGGCAGAACAAAGGTTAAAACAGATATTGGTTTTGAAGATTTTGTTGGAGAAAGAGCAAAGATGGAGGGATTTGTAACTCCAGCAGGATATGACGATGATCATTTCCATTGGTATGCAAATTGGGCACCAGTACTTCCAGAAGGATATAGCGCAATTTACCTGTCCCCAGTTAATAGATTTGATTTACCATTTTTAACAGTGGCTGGTATAATAGATAGTGATAAGGTAACTAACTCAGGTCTTATCCCGTTTTTCTTGCAAAAAGGTTTTACAGGCGTAGTGCCAGCAGGCACACCGTATATGCAAATAATTCCTTTCAAAAGAGAAGACTGGGAATCAGACTTGGTTTTTAGGACGGCAGAAGAGATTTTACAAAAGCATATGGAGACAGCTAATACATTTAGATCACCAGATGGTGGAGTCTATAAAAAGAAGTTTTGGTCAAAAAGAAAATACCAATAGGAGAAAAAATGCAAAAGCAAGTAAATACAAATAAAGAGCATAATTACAAAGAGCTTACATCAATTACGCCTTCTGGTTTTTTTGGTGATTCAACAGACAATATTGTTGAGTTAAAAAACTTTTTAACAGAAGCAGAAAAGCAAAGATTAACTGATTTTGCATTTAGCAACAAGACATGGGATATAACAGAGTCACACTTTAATGAAAACGGAACAGTTATATATGATGCAAACGTATGGGCAGATAGAGTGTGTACAAGAAAGTCAATGGATATATCTCATGACCCTTCAATTGTAACTGTTGTTGAAGGACTAATTGTTAGACTTAAAAAAGAAGTAGATAAATTTTTTGATGTAGACGTACAGGCAACGGGCCCAGCTATCGTAAGATGGCCAGTCGGAACTAGACAAGATCCTCATGCAGATAAAGAACTTCACGAAGGCCCAGATGCTGGAACGCCTAATGATTTTCCACATTACGACATTGCATCAATATTTTATTTTAATGATGATTACGAAGGCGGAGAACTATTCTTTCCAATACAAGGAATTGAATTTAAACCAAATGCTGGATCAGCTTACTTCTTCCCAGGAGATAGAAATTACGTTCACGGGGTAAGGCCAGTCTTATCTGGTAATAGATATACATCACCATTTTTCTGGAATATATTAAAACATACAGGAGAAAAGCAGCCGTGAGTGAACTTCAGTACAGAGAAATTTATCCAAAAGTTTTTGTTTATTCTAACCCCTTTAGAGACCTAGACTCATTTTTAAATACAATAATAGAGTCAGAGGTAAATCCTGAAGGCTCAATGATTTACCCTTGGGAAGATTGGTATACCTTTGGTTTAGAGGCAGATAACTTTATTCGTGATGCAGAAGATACTCCAAGGGTTATAAAAGAAAGAGAAGTTTTAGCAGAAATAGAAGGAGTATTTTTTACAGTAGTTGATGACTATTTTAAGAAAAATAATGTTGAATATTCATTTGAATCATTTGTTGATGAAGTTGATGGTAGAACAAAAAACAAATGGATAAAAATGGGCCCTTCTATATGCAAATATAATGAAGAAGCAGAAGTAGCACTAGATCTTGCAATGCACTATCACACAGACTACCAGGTAGAAAAAAGAGACGCTAGAGGATATAATTTTGCGGTAACCGTAACTATGTATTTAAATGATGACTACGAAGGCGGCGGAGTTGATTTTTACATAAACGATAAGCTATTTTACTATAAGCCAAAAGCTGGAGATGTAATTGTTTTCCCAGCAGGAGATCCTAATTTCTTAACAGATGGTGATGAGTTATACCATCACGGAGTTAGAAAAATTACGGGTAAGCCAAAGTACTTTATCAGAAACAATATGCTTAGATTTCATGAAGGCACTGAAGAGTGGATAAAAAACCAGCAGCTTTATGGAGAAGAAATTTGGGCAGAGATGGAAAGAGAAAGATGGAAAAGAGACAGGGCAAACGGAGTTTATCAACAGATAAATCGACAAGACGTATCGAAAGCGAGAAGACTAAATGATATATAATCTTGATGGCAAGAAGGTTTTAAAGAGCGATGTAGTACTGTACGAAAACTTTATATCACCAGAACACTGTGATGCTATATTAAAGTATTGGGATCACTCAACAGAAAAGGGTACTCTTATTTGGGGACCAATTTCTTTTTACGAGTCATTCTCTTCAAACTTACCAGAAGATGACGATATGTTTAAGTTTGGATTACCAGCAAATTTCTTTACAGATTTAGAGGCTGGCATCAAGGCTGCCACAGAAGATACAAGAGGTGGACCACTTAGAAAAGTTAGCTACCACTCACAAAAATGGATAGAAGGTGCATTTGCTGGATTCCATTCAGATAATACTCCACTAGACAGCCCAGAGTATAATGCTTTTGAAAGAAGTAAAATGGCATCATTCCTTTATCTTAACGATGACTTTGAAGGTGGAGAACTTAACTTTAGAGATCATGAGATAACAATAAAGCCAAGAAAAGGACTTCTCGCAGCATTTGAGGGTGGTCATCACAATATACACGAAGTTTTACCAATAGAAAAGGGAACAAGGTATACAGTTGGATCATTTTGGGATTTCGAAGAGATAGAATATAGTGATGAAACAAGAGCTAGATGGGAAACGGAAATCGCAGAAGCAAGACTACAGCAGGCAAAAGATGCTGAAGAGTGGGCTGAAATGAGAGACCGTGGAGAGAGACTTCTTCCTGGCCCAGGTGTATCAAGCAGGCCAGCAAAAGAATTATCGGGGGAGATATCATGAATGTAGTAGAACTGCACGATGGAATACTTTATGTAACAGGACTAATTGATAATCATGAAGATTTAATTTCTGCAATTGAAAAAACAGAAGATAATGAAAAAATGACTACCTTGATTCCAAAATGGAAATCTTGGGAAGCTTGTAGCGGAGAGATGTATGTTTATGGTACAAACAAAAACATAAACTCAGACCACTGGAAAAACTATAAGTCTGGTGAGCTATCAAAGTTAATAGATGAAGATACGCTAGATAAATTCTCTTACATATTTGGTACCATAAGCTCAGCCTTTAGAAATTCATTTGAAGCTTACAGAGAGTTTTATAAAATAGAAGATCCATTAAATATGTATCCAGATGTCGGAATTAACAAGTACGATGCTGGAACTTTTATGGGCGGACACTTTGATCAGCAAGAAGGAGATGAAAGGTTAAGATACTCTGTAGTGTTATATCTAAATGATAAATACGAGGGTGGAGAAATATCATTTACCATTAAAGACGGAGTAGTTGAACATGAAGATAAGCCACACCCAGACTTCCTTGCAAAAGAAAATGTAGGTAAGGTAACAGTTTCTATAAAGCCAGAGGCTGGAAGTGCAATACTATTTCCTTCTTCATCACCTTACAGCCACACAGCACATTTAGTTAAAAGTGGACACAAATACATGTGCCCATCATTTTGGTTTACTGGAACCGAGTTTATAGGAGATTGAAATGTACGAGTTTCACCAATTAGCACCAAACATATTTTATTTTACTAATTCAATTTCTGAGCCTAGCAGATTAATAGATCTTATAGAGCAGTCAGAGAATGATGATTCAATTGATACTGCATTTATATCTAAATGGAAGCCTTGGACAGCAAGCAACGATTCAGATACAGTATACGGCTATGCAAAAATGATTGATGCTAATTATGAAAAAATTGGTAAAGAGCCTTCTCCAAAAGAGCTTTATATAATTAATAGCGTTATTGCAAATATGAAATTCTGCGCTTCATTATATAAGCAGTATAATAATGTAGAGGGCGATGTAAAAATTGATACCGACTCCGCTATTAAAAAGTATAATGTTGGAACAGAAATGGGTCCACATGCTGATCAAAATGACGGAGATGCAAGATTAAGATATTCTATTGTTTCATATTTAAACGATGACTATGAAGGTGGAGAGTTAGCATTTCCAAATCAAAACGTTACCATAAAGCCTCAAGCTGGAAGCATAGTTATATTCCCATCTTCAGAGCCATATCTACACCAATCCAAAAAGTTAATATCTGGCACAAAGTATATGTGCCCAGGCTTTTGGCTTTGGTAATTTAGGTGGTATAATTAAAAAATGGCTACTGTAGCAAATGACAAGAACTTTAGTTACCCAGACTATACAGATACCCCTGACGTACCTAGGGATATCTCTCAGCTTGCTTTGGACATTGACCAGTATCTAGACGCACACCCAGGCCCTGCAGGGCCTGCAGGACCCACAGGAGCCACAGGAGCGCAAGGACCGCAGGGTCCGCAGGGATTGACTGGCGCAACTGGCTCACAAGGTGTACAGGGTGTTCAGGGCCCCGTAGGTCCAAAAGGCGATAAAGGCGACGCTGCTGCAACAATAACAGTTCAATCAACATCAACAGGTGCAGCTGGAACAAATGCATCTGTTACAAACTCTGGAACAAGCTCTGACGTACAATTAAATTTTACTATTCCAAGAGGTGCAGATGGAGCAACAGGAGCAGCAGGGCCTCAAGGTCCAGCAGGACAAAATGCAAACATTGATCCGCTAGATAATAGAATAAGTTTAAACTTAGCAACATCTTCTGCATATGGAGTTAACTCAAACTGGTACCCGTCATCAAATAACTTTTTTGATTTAGGCCAAGAAGTTGATGCATTTTCTGGAATACCAATTGCAAAGAATTGGAAAAGAGGATTTTTTCAAGGCTCAGTATATGCTGCATCTTTAATTACACCCTCAGACTTAAATTTAAAAACAGAAATAGAGTCTTCTGATTTAGGATTAAATTTTATTAATTCTCTAAACCCAGTAAAATATAAATACATAATTGGCGATACCGTAACTACCTTTGATCCAGAGGGCAACCAGATTGAAACACCAGTTGCTGGCGAAAGAGTGCATTATGGATTAATAGCTCAAGAAGTTAAAGCGGCAGTAGATGGATCTGGGGCAGAAGATTTTGGCGGATGGATTCTAAAAGAAGATCAAAGCCAAGCATTAAGGTATGAGCAGTTTATTGCTCCACTTATTAAAGCCGTACAGGAATTATCTACAAGAGTTGCACAACTAGAACAGGGGTAATTATGTCATATAAATACTCTGTCTTAGCAGACAACCCAATAGTATATTATAGCGGTGCAATAACAGAAGCATTTAGCATTCCTTCTTACCAAGATGTATTGAATGATTATAATACATATGAAGAATTTAAAGCTGCATTTGCCAACTACTCATTAGACTCTGGAAATGCAGTTGTCGACATTTCTGGTTGCCAAAATAACGGATTCTACTCAGGAGAAGTAAAGTCAGATATTATCCCTTTAATATACGGTGATCCATATGCAATAAAAATAGATAGCGTTGCATCTATTAATATAAATAATGCAAGAGGATACAACGGAGAAATTGTTAAAGGAGGATTTGCAAAAGATACATTCTCTGATAATACATTTTCTTTTGAAATTTTTATATACCCATCAATCAATGCTTTAGAGTCTGATCCAATACCACTGATTGGAGATTCATTAAATAGCGTAGGACTGTTCTATCATAAAGGCAATATTCTTTTTAAGCTAAATACAAATACTATTGAGTATACTTTGCCATACAAAAAGAAGGCCTACTACCTAGCTGCAGTGTATAACAAAGATTCCGCAATGCTTTATGTAGATGGAGAATTGGTTTCATCAATAGACATTGAAAACTTTAAATTTACAAATTCTAATTTGTCTTTACTATGCGGGCCAACTGGAAATAGCAGCAACTACTTTTTAGTAAACGGCCTAGCAATATACAGATATGCCCTAACAGATGTTAAAATTAAAAACCATTATTTAAATGCAGTATCAACAAGACCTTTAGATGTCTATGGTCCATTAAATGGAAAAGCTTTTGAAATCAACGACAGCAACTATATGACAGATTTTGTTTTTAGATACCCAGTAGATAAAGATTGGTCAGACATATTAGTAGATGGTCTTGATCACAACACATCTAAAAAAACACTTTCTATATCTAAAACAGATACTGCAGAAGATTCTGTTGTTGAAATAATAGACATGATATATATTCCATCCTCTCTTTCTCCAACTTCTTCAAAAATAGAATGGGCAGGAGATAATGGAATAACAGTATTTTCAAGTACAGACGGAATAGCATTTGAGCCGTGTGAGAACAACTCAGTAATACCTCAATATACCTCAACAAACTTTAGTGAATCAAGAAAGCTTTACATTAAAATAGTATTTACATCTGAAGATACATCTAGATATATACCATCTTTAGAGTATCTCATAGTTAAAATGTATGCCGATAATAAAGAGTATTCAAACAATTCTCAAGATTACCTGTACCCAGGAGATAACAATATTGGAATTGGCAATAGAAGATATCCCATTATGACTAGAGACTCAAGAAGCGGAGTAAATGTAGAGTCTGGTTCAGGATTCTTCATCAACACATCCAGCCAGATAAATACAATAGAAATGTTTTATACCCCAGACTCCATAATTGCTGGATCTATTGTTGACGGAATTTCTTGGAATAGCTTAGGCCAGATAAGCGTAGGAAGTAACATTTTGAGATTCTATGTTAATGGAGTAAGCAAGATATTCGATTCCAACATATCAACAGTTTTTGAGCCTGGCAACATGTACCATATTCTAGTCGTACTAAGAACCCCAGTATCTGGAGATATAGAGTTTAATGGGTCTGGCCCAAAGTCTTTGTATCAAAATATAACCCTGTATGAAAAGCAGTTTAATGTTTCTGAATGTCTATATAATTATTCATTATATATAGGCAGAGCAACTGCAGTAGTCTATGATTCTGGCATCGGAATGACCGAAAGTTCTGTAGAGTACTATGATAATGACTGGGTGGTTCTCCAGAACTCATAATTTTGTACAAAGTCTTGACAAAATCTGGACTTTGGCATTAAGTAATGGTAAAATTAAGTACTATGGACATATTAAATCAAAGATCATCAATTGTAGAAGAGACACGACTTGGCATATACGTGTGGGAAATGCCAGACGGTAGATGGATTGGTGATGATGATGGCAACTTCCTTTCTGTTACATCTATGAAGGGCAACAAGTCAAAGATGGATCAGCTTGCTAGAGAAGTTCGTTCATATGGTATTGACGTAGGGCAGCCAAAGTTTTTAGCTGGGCGTAGAAAAATTGATGACGAAGAATTTGAGCATCAGTCACAGAGACTTCAGTGGGGCCTAGTGCCAGATCCACTAGACATTGGTAACTACAAAGATGGTGCCTTAAGGAATGGTAAAGTACAATGACAGCACAATTTATTGAAGATAGCGACGACAACTCTTCAACAATTAATATATCAAATACTGCTGACTGGTTTTCATTTAAAAAAGAAAAAGAGCACTTTGATCCATTTGCAATAGGCATTGATGATTTAAAAAAAGTAAGAGGTCTTGGAACTAACTTTAAAAGAAAAGTAAACAGAGATTTTTCTAAATCGTTTACTGGTCAAGACGGGGCGGCTACACAACAGAATTTAATGGCTCAAGCAATTAGCGGATATGCTATGTTTGACTTGATTCAACCACAATATAATTTAGAGTACTTGTCACAGGTATACGAAATATCAACATACAACTATGCAGCAGTTAACTCTAAGGTTGCAAACATTGTTGGGCTTGGCTACAATTTTATGGAGACAAGAAAAACCAATGATGCTATTGATGAAATTACAGACGATAAGCAGCTTGAAAGAGCAAGAAGAAAAATAAATAAGTTAAAGCAAGATCTACAAGATTGGCTTGACTCTACTAACGATGAAGATACTTTTACAGAAACACTAATTAAAGTTTATACAGACCTTGAAGCAACTGGAAATGGCTATCTTGAGATAGGCAGAACTACAGCTGGCAATATTGGTTACATTGGACACATCCCATCAAAGACTATGCGTGTACGTAGGCTGCGTGATGGGTTCATGCAGCTTCTATATGGTAAGGCTGTATTCTTTAGAAACTTTGGAGATACAGAAACTCCTAATCCAATTGCAGGGGCAGAGGATAGACCTAACGAGATTATTCATTTAAAGAAGTACACACCAATGAATAACTATTACGGTATCCCAGATATTATTGCAGCACAAATGGCATTGACTGGAAATGAATTTTCTGGAAGATATAACCTTGATTACTTTGAAAACAAGGCGGTGCCAAGATATATTATTACAGTAAAAGGGGCAAAGCTCTCACCAGAGTCAGAAAGAAAGCTTCTTGAATTTTTCCAGGTAGGGCTTAAAGGCAAAAACCATAGATCACTTTATATCCCTTTGCCAGCAGACACACCAGACTCAAAGACAGAATTCAAGATGGAGCCTATTGAAGCAGGCGCACAAGAGTCTTCATTTAATGTATATCGTGAAACAAATAGAGATGAAATTCTCATGGCTCACCGTGTACCAATTAATAAAATCGGCACCCCGCCAGGAGTCAATTTAGCGGTGGCACGTGATGCAGACAAAACATTTAAAGAGCAGGTTTGCCGTCCAGCACAGATGAGACTTGAGAAGAAAATCAATGCAATTATTGAAGAAAAGACAGACGCCTTAGTTATTAAATTTAATGAGCTAAGCCTAACTGATGAAATTTCTCAGAGCCAAATTGATGAGATTTATCTACGCATGCAGGTTCTGACTCCTAATGAAGTTAGAATTAGAAAGGGCATGATTCCCCTAGACGGAGGAGACGAAGTCATAGAATTAAAGCCACAGCAAGAAGCAGACCAAAGAGCTAAATCTACTGGTAATAAAACTAGAGATCAAGAACGTGCCAAGAATGCCCCAGATAAAAATGGGGAGGGTAGAAATGCCAAAGGCGACGGTCCAAAAGTCAAATAACTTTACTCAACTGCTATTTGCCTTTTGATATATATACCTATAAAATTAAGCATATGATTATCGAAAAGTCTAACTGGTCTAGTGATGGAGAAAAACTCCATCTCTCAGTACCCTTTACAAAAGTAAACCGTGAACAGAGAACTGTATCAGGATTTGCAACATTAGACAATGTTGACCAAACAGGCGACGTTGTTACAGCAGAAGCAAGCATGAAGGCATTTGAAAATTTCCGTGGAAATCTTAGAGAGATGCATCAGTCAATTGCAGTAGGCAAGGTTATTGGATTTAAGCCAGAGACATACTACGATCAAAAATCACAAACATTTTATAATGGAGTCTATGTAACTTCATACATTTCAAAGGGTGCACAAGATACTTGGGAAAAAGTTCTTGATGGCACTCTTTCTGGTTTTTCAATTGGCGGAAAAATTAACGAATCAGATAATGAGATTAACAAGGCAACTGGAGAGCAAGTAAGATTTATCAAAGACTATGATCTTGTTGAGTTGTCAATAGTTGATTCACCAGCAAACGAACTATGCAACATTTTTTCTATTGAAAAAGTTGGTGGCAAGATGGTCTATAAGGGAATAGCAACCGAAGTAGTTGCTGAAAATATTTTTTATTGCGAAGAAAGTGATTCTGTATTTATATCAACAGAAAAAACATTTGACTCACCAATATCTGGAAAGCCAGCTACTCTAATTGGCTGGGTTGAGTCATCAGATATAAACAAGTCAAAAGAAATAGATAAGATTCTTGCTTCATTCAAGAAGACAAGATTAGCGTTGCCTGATACACAAATAGCAAAACAGGCAAACGTAGAAGGAGGTAATGAAGTGTCAGACGTACAAAATGAGACAGTAATTGAAAAATCTGTAGACGTACTAGAAGAAGCACCAGCTGTTGAAGCTGTTGTAGAAACTATTGTAGAAGATGCTCCTGTAGCAGAAGCTGCAGTAGTAGACGCTCCTGCCGACTCCGTTGAAGAAGCAGCCACAGCAGAGGTTGATACACCTGATTTTGCAAAAATGTTGGGCGACCTAAAAGGCTTTTTCTCGGACACACTTTCAAAGGCTACAGAGGCAAATGCTGCACAAGTTTCACAGATCAAAGAATCTGTTGAAGCATTCAGCAAGAATGTCGATGTTAGAATTTCAGAGTTAGCAGAGAAGC
>Ga0315905_10004388_pt1 | contig 14400 bp, 11 predicted proteins | sample LakEriMetagenome_5_FD_203522 | JGI IMG/M metagenome (GOLD analysis project Ga0315905, IMG submission 203522) | Freshwater fungal communities from buoy surface, Lake Erie, Ohio, United States - Buoy 4 MA121 | ecosystem: Environmental > Aquatic > Freshwater > Lake | place: USA: Lake Erie, Ohio... | reverse complement strand
TGTTTCTGAGTTTATTTCTGATCATAGGCGTTTTAACGCGAGACTGGACATTACATCCAGAATTTATTGCTGTAGCGATCGCCTCCTGCATAATAACACAAATTATCTTTTCATTGATCACTAAATCCCAAAACAGAATTTTACCAATTAATATTCGTAGTCCCCTCATTACCTCCTTAGGACTAAGTTTATTATTACGGGTTGATCATTGGCCAACCATGGCCTTAGCTGGATTTGCAGCCATAGCCAGTAAATTTATTTTTCAATATGGAGAAAAGCATTTTTTTAATCCTGCTAATTTTGGCATTATTGCTGTTCTTAGCTTCACTAATGATGCTTGGGTTTCCCCAGGACAATGGGGGGAAGAATGGTGGTACGCGCTCTTATTTGCGGGGACTGGAGGAATGATTTTACAGCGCATTGGTCGTTGGGATACTACCGCCGCTTTTTTAGGTGCTTATTCCCTCTTAGCAGCCCTGAGAAATATTTGGTTAGGTTGGACATGGGACGTTTATTTTCATCATTTAATGAGTGGATCTTTAGTGTTATTTTCTCTGTTTATGGTGACAGATCCTCGTTCAATTCCCAACGCCCGTATTAGTAGAATCATCTGGGCAGTATGTATTGCTTTATTAACCTTTATTTTGCGGAATTATTTCTTTCTCTCTACCGCTGTTTTTTGGGCTTTATTTACCCTCGCACCCTTGACTATTTTATTAGATAAATCTTGGTTTAGCCCTAGATTTTCTTGGTGGAATAAAGCAGAATTGAAAATTAATTAAGGCATCAAAATGAAAAAACTTCGTCTATTTATGCCCTTAGTATCCGCACTTTTAGCGGTGCTGTGTTTCGCACCTACAGCTTGGGCTTTTTGTGGATTTTATGTAGCTAAAGCCGATACAAAACTCTATAACCAAGCGTCTCAAGTCATACTTGCTAGAGACGGAAATCGCACAGTTTTAACAATGGCTAACGATTTTCAAGGTGATGTTAAAGATTTTGCAATTGTTGTTCCTGTTCCCACAGTATTACAAAAAGAACAAGTTCATGTAGCTGAACCAAAAATTATTGAAAGATTAGATGCTTTTAGCGCCCCAAGATTAGTAGAATATTTTGATTCTGACCCCTGCGCCCCAGTTTATAAAATGAACGATATGCGACCAATGCAAAGCGCCGCCCCTCCAGATATTAGCACACAGGAAGATAGCAGTTTAGGTGTCACTGTTGAAGCCAAATTTAATGTTGGTGAATATGATATTGTTATCCTCAGTGCTAAAGAATCTGGTGGCTTAGAAACTTGGTTAAATCGCAATGGTTATAAAATTCCTCAAGGTGCAAAGGAGTTACTCAAACCCTACATTCGTTCGGGGATGAAATTCTTTGTTGCTAAAGTCAATTTAGATAAATTTGCCGAATCAGGTTATCAATTCCTGCGTCCTTTACAAATTTCCTACGAATCACGGAAATTTATGTTACCTATTCGTTTAGGAATGGTTAACGCTACCAAAGAACAGGATTTAATCATTTATATTCTCTCACCTAAAGGCCAGGCAGAAATTACTAATTATCGCACAGTTAAAGTTCCTTCAGATGTGAATATTCCCGTCTTTGTGAAAAATCAATTTGGCGATTTTTATAAATCCATGTTCCAAAATTCCTACACCAAAGAAGATAAAAAAGTCGGATTTTTAGAATATGCTTGGGATATGAGTACTTGTGATCCTTGTGCTGCTGAACCACTCAATAATGAAGAATTAAAACAAGCCGGCGTTTTTTGGTTGAATGATAATAGTGATAGTAATAGCCCAATAGCTCCGGGTTTTCGTTCTCGTTTTCCCAGTAGTAGTGTTTTCATTACTCGCTTGCACGTCCGCTATACTAGGAATAAATTTCCTGAAGATTTGATCTTTCAAGAAACTGCTCAAAGAGACTCTTTTCAAGGACGTTATATTTTACAACACCCATTCACAGGTAAGGTTAAATGTAGTGCGGGGAGAAGATATAAAAGTTCTTTAAAACAGAGATTTGAACAAGAAGCTCAAAATCTAGCTAGACTTACCAACTGGAATATTCAAGATATTCGCCAAAAAATGAAATTATCTATGGGAAATATCTCTAATTCTTGGTGGGATAATTTCTTATCTTGGCGTAGGTTGTAGGTTGTGAATTTAAATGTCAGGTGACTTTATACGTTACCTGACAATACCTGACAATTGATTATTCTTCAATAATCGGAGTGCGTAAATCCTCTACCAAAGCCTGAATTTCTGGCGGTGGTGGTGGTGTAAGTCGAGAAACCGTGAGAGTGACAATAAAGTTAATAATCATCCCTAAAGTGCCAATTCCTTCAGCAGAAACGCCAAAAAACCAAGGTGTCATACCGGTAAATTTTACGCCAACGATGTAGATAACTGTAAATATCAAACCTGTTAACATTCCGGCAATTGCACCTTGAGAATTGGTGCGTTTATCAAAAATTCCCAGAAATATTACCGGGAAAAAACTTGCAGCCGCTAAACCAAAGGCAAAAGCTACCACTTCACTCACAAATCCTGGCGGGTTTACACCAAAATATCCAGCCAGAACGATAGCTAAACCAACAACAACCCGCCCTACAAATACCCGTTTTTTTTCTGAAGCTTGGGCATCAAAAATGCGATAATAAACATCGTGGGCTACAGAACTAGAAATTACTAATAATAATCCAGATGCTGTGGATAAAGCAGCCGCTAAACCACCAGCGGCAACTAAAGCAATTATCCAAGGAGGCAAATTAGCAACTTCTGGGGTAGAAAGAACAATGATATCTTTATCAATGATGATTTCGTTGCTTTCTTTGTTCGGTGTTAACTGCAAACGGCTATCTTTATTTTTATCTTCAAAAGCTAGAAGTTTGGTTTTTTCCCACTTATTTGCCCAATCCAATTGCTGAACTTCGACAATTGTTTTATTATGCAAGGATGTAATAAGATTATAACGAGAAAACATCCCGATTGCGGGGGCTGTGGTGTAAAGAACGGCGATGAATAATAATGCCCAACCAGCAGAAAACCGGGCTGCACGAACACTTTTAACTGTGTAAAACCGAACGATAATGTGGGGTAAACCAGCAGTTCCTACCATCAAGGCAATAGTGATGAAAAGAACATCTAGCATTGACTTGTTGGCAAAAGATTGGGTATATTCTTTAAAGCCTAAGTCCAGTTGAATGAGGTTGAGTTTATCAGCAATATCACTGGTGGTAAAGGCTAATTGGGGAATAGGATTACCTGTGAGTTTGTAAGCGATCGCAATTGCCGGAATTAAATATGCGATAATCAATACACAATACTGGGCTACTTGTGTCCAGGTAATGCCTTTCATTCCCCCCAAAACCGCGAAAAAGCCAACAATGATCATGCCAATGATCACACCAGTATTTACGTCTACCTGTAAAAAGCGACTGAAGACGATTCCCACACCTCGCATTTGTCCAGCGACATAGGTGAGAGAGATGAAAATAGCTGCAACTACCGCCACCAACCGAGCTATATTGGAATAATAGCGATCGCCTACAAAATCAGGTACAGTATATTTACCAAATTTCCGTAGATATGGGGCTAATAATAATGCTAGTAAAACATATCCACCAGTCCAACCCATCAAATAAATAGAACCGTCATATCCTAAAAACGAAATCAACCCGGCCATGGAAATAAAGGAAGCCGCAGACATCCAATCGGCCGCTGTGGCAGCGCCATTAGCAATTGCGGGTATTCCCTGACCTGCGATAAAAAAGTCTTTAGTATTTTCTACTCGTGATTGCCAACCAATGTAAATGTAAAGTACAAAAGAAAGGCCAACTAGTATAATAGTCCAAAGTTCAACCGACATTGTTTATCCTCACTTTTTATTATACTTCTGGTCTAATTTATCCATTTGGAAGGCATAAATAAAAATTAGTGCCACAAACACCAAAATTGATCCTTGTTGCGCCATCCAAAAACCAAAGGGAACACTAAAAAAGCGAATTGCATTTAATGGTTGAACCAGTAATATACTAAAAACCAAGGAGACTAAAGCCCAAACAATTAAAAGATTTCTAATTAAGTTTGTATTAGCACGCCAATAAGCGCGACGCTGATTTTCGTCCATTTTTCTGTGATAATGATTGCATCACGGATAATATCACAAATACTAGATAATACTGCTTGATTTGGGTAATTTTTTTGTTAAGTTTTATATATTTGGTAAGTAGCTAGTACATTTACGCCCTTGTCTACTAGTTCTATTTTTTTCTCACACAAAGACCCAGAGGCGCGAAGGAAGAGAGAAGAAAATGAAACCCAACTTTGATTAATTTTATTGTTAGGTTGTGCTTTGTTTAACTCATGTTCATTCTTTTTGATATATATTTGCGGCTGTTTGAAAATCTTGAGAAAATCTTTCATTGCACCCTGCTTCTCTCCTAAATAAGGACGTGCAATACCTCTGTTGAATTAATCATGTACATATCTAGGATTAATCTTATTTGCGTCTTAACACGAAATTTTTATATCAAATATCCCCGAATTACAGGGGTTTCCGCTTTTATGAGGTACATCTTAAGCCCCCTCCTCGCTTGCGGGGAGGGGGTTGGGGGTGGGGTTCTTGTACCTCATAACATCGGGAAGTGCTGTATGCTAAAAATCAGGGATATTCTTTTGATGAAGATGAAAAACAAAAACATCGAAATTGCTTTATTCAGGTTAGCTAGGAAATTATACAAAATCAGGACTTACGCAAAATATCTCTTAAATCCTCATTTCTCCGTGACCTCTGTGCCTGGAGTGGTTCGTTATTCCATGAATCTTGCGTAAGTCCTAAAAATCAATTAACTAACTGCTAATGAATTTTTACTGTAATATTCTGTTTGCGGGTAAATGCTAATAATGGTATTTCCAATTTCGTAAAATGTTCCTTTTTGTTCATGTTTGGAAAATTGCAAATGGGGATATTTAGCGGCTAATTCTTCAGCAGTCATGGCTTTAGCCGTGATTTTATTGGGTAAATGTCCTGTAACACCAATATAAAATACTAAGGGAGAAATATTTTGTTGATAAATTTGCTCAACAGCTACTATTAATTTTTTGTAAGCTGTTGTCATGACTGTAATTAAGTCTTCTTTATTGACTAATTTACCATCATGTTTAGCAGATAATAAAAAGGCTAAACCATGATCACCAACTTGATTGAGAATTTCCCCTATTTTCCCATTGATATTAATTCCCAAAAAGTCATCAAAAATCGGTTTCATCAAATCATCAACTTTAGTTAGTTTCATTCTCCTAGTAATGGCTTTTTGTCGGAAAGCGATATTTTGATTTAAACCCATTTCCAAAGTTGGTTTAGCAAATATCTCTCCAGTTTCTTGGTCATAAACTTCATATCTCCTCCCTAAAAATTGGTTAGCAGCATATAATTTACTCAAGTTGAGAATATCCTGATTACCAAAATCAATTTTATAACTGATATGAGTCTCAATTGTATTTGCATATTTTTGAGTTGTGGGGAAATTCAAATACAGGTTTTTTGACAAATAATTTTGTTTTAATTCTTCTATTTGATCACTCACAAATACATCAGATTGATGGCGTAAATAAGCAGATAAAATACTGGTAAGGACTTTGATTTCTGCTATTTGATTAAACAACCCATCAAGATTAGCAAAATTGATATTAACGGGAACTAATGGTAAATTATCTAACCTGATTGTATACTCACAATTGAAATCAAACTTATCAGCAGTAATTACACCTTTAGCTTGCAATAAATCAAATACTTTCTTGTTACTGATTTTGATATTTAAACTAGAAACGTGAACTTTTCCATCTTTAACAATGGTCTAATTATTAAAACTATCCAAATCATCAGCCAGCAAACCCCCAACTTCAATAATATCGGTATAATCCTCAACTTTTACCAGCTTAACCTTGCGCTTAACCAACATATTAATAGTAGCAGTATTGCGATTTATAGCAAATACACCCATTTGCACAAAATCACCACCATGGATATCTTGAGTTTCTAAACAAGGAGTAATCAAATCACCATTAATATCCCTTATCCCCCTAACTCGCTTAATACCAGTTCTTTGATAATCTTGCTTTAAATTATGTAAATTCAAAATGATATTTTGACGATATACCGATAAAATTTGGACAAGTTCTAACAGAGAAATCTTGTTATTCAACTTCAACATAAAACCCCCTAATTCTCTCTGCGCCTCTGCGCTTCTGCGTGAGAAAAATCCATCTTTTTTCCATTATAGTATATTTGTACTAAAAAGTCAACTTATCCAAATCAAGACTAAGATAAAAATAGCTTTACACTTCTTCATAAAAACAAAACCATGGCGCGAGATTTACGGGGATTCATAAAAATTCTAGAAGAAAGAGGACAATTAAAGCGAATTTCGGCTTTAGTTGACCCCGATATGGAAATTGCGGAGATTTCCAACCGTATGCTGCAAAAAGGTGGTCCAGGCTTATTGTTTGAGAACGTCAAAGGTGCATCTTTTCCCGTTGCGGTCAATTTAATGGGGACTGTGGAAAGGATATGCTGGGCTATGAACATGGAAAAACCAGAGGAGTTGGAAACCCTGGGAAAGAAGTTGAGTATGCTTCAGCAACCCAAACCACCAAAAAAGATTTCCCAAGCCATAGATTTTGGTAAGGTGTTATTTGACGTGGTGAAAGCCAAACCGGGACGGGACTTTTTTCCCCCTTGTCAACAGGTGGTAATTCAAGGCCAGGATTTAGACTTAAATAAGTTACCTTTAATACGTCCTTATCGGGGAGATGCCGGAAAGATTATTACGCTAGGATTGGTAATTACTAAGGATTGTGAGACGGGAATCCCAAATGTAGGCGTGTATCGTTTACAGCTACAATCTCAAAACACAATGACCGTACATTGGTTATCGGTACGGGGAGGGGCGAGACACTTGCGGAAAGCGGCAGAACGTGGTAAAAAGTTAGAGGTAGCGATCGCTCTGGGTGTAGATCCTTTAATCATTATGGCTGCGGCCACACCCATTCCTGTGGATTTATCAGAGTGGTTATTTGCTGGATTGTACGGCGGTTCTGGGGTCAATTTAGCCCGGTGTAAAACTGTAGATTTAGAAGTTCCCGCAGATTCCGAGTTTGTTTTGGAAGGGACAATTACACCGGGGGAAGTTTTACCTGATGGACCCTTTGGCGACCACATGGGATATTATGGTGGTGTGGAAGATTCCCCTTTGGTGCGGTTTCAGTGTATGACACACCGCAAAGACCCAGTTTATCTTACCACCTTTAGCGGACTGCCACCGAAAGAAGAAGCAATGATGGCGATCGCTCTGAATCGGATTTACACCCCGATTTTACGCCAACAGGTATCAGAAATAGTTGATTTCTTCCTACCCATGGAAGCCTTGAGTTACAAAGCCGCGATTATTTCCATAGACAAAGCTTATCCTGGCCAAGCACGAAGGGCAGCTTTAGCGTTTTGGAGTGCGTTACCACAATTTACATACACGAAATTTGTAATTGTAGTTGATAAGGATATCAATGTTAGAGATCCTCGTCAAGTGGTTTGGGCAATTAGTTCTAAAGTAGATCCTACCAGAGATGTATTTATTTTACCTAATACTCCCTTTGATACCTTAGATTTTGCCAGTGAAAAACTCGGTTTAGGTGGGAGAATGGGTATAGATGCCACTACAAAAATCCCTCCAGAAACCGAACATGAATGGGGTTCACCCTTAAAGTCAGATCCTCGTGTAGCCGCCATGGTGGAAAGACGTTGGCAAGAATACGGTTTAGCTGATTTACAATTAGGAGAGGTTGATCCTAACTTGTTTGGTTATGATATGCGATCGGGAAGTTAAACCTTGATTGTGACTATAAACTATCCCTGTAAATATACGGGGATAGTTTATAAATTACAAAACTTGTAGTTATAAATTAGCCTTCAACAGTGATTTTACCAACCATGCCAGCACCACGGTGGGGTTGGCAATAGAAGGTATAATCACCAGCAGGAGCGTCAGCAGGAAAAGTGGTTGTTTGTTTTTGTCCGGGATTTAGTAATAACTTTGTATGGGATAAAGCTGTCGCTAATGCTTTGTCATGAGCGGGGTTTTTAGCAGAATCAAATACAACGTTGTGGGGAGGAACTTTGTTGTTTATCCATTCAATAGTGTCACCAGGCTTAACAGTCAGTTTCTTGGGTTGAAAAGCCAACAAACCTTTATCAGTACCCAGCTTAATTGTATATGTTTCCGCAGATGCAGTGGGGGTAAACACAGCAAAGCTACCAAAAATTACAATAACTGTCAATACAGCTAGGCTCAAACGTCGCAAAGTTGCTGCTATAGATTTCATACTTCTGTCCTCGGAAATAATTTTTATTGTTCTCATCCTATTTTAAATACAATTAACGCCAAATATGACAACTTGTCATAGATTTATTTTTGATAATCATCATCGGCGGCTACATTTTGGCGATCGGACGGGGGTAAGATGTTTGTAATGTCAGACTTTATGAGTCCGCTTACCTGCTGCGAATTTATACTCTCAAAGATAGAACCAGATTAAATACAAGTGAACCTAAACACCTCAAAGTGATTAAAGCCGCTATGCAAAGTACAGAAACAAATCTAGAATTGCGTTTGTGGACGGTGGAAGAATATCACCGCATGAATGAAGCGGGTATTTTTACCCCAGATGAACGAGTGGAACTTTTAGATGGGAGAATTATTTGGATGATTGCAAAAGGAACAGCGCACCGTTCAGCAGTGGTAAGAACAGACTATTTATTCAAAAAAAGATTAGAAAATCGTGCTTGGGTATCTAGTCAAGAACCTGTAAAATTAAATGATAGGTCTGAACCAGAACCGGATATTTCCGTCGTGAAAATTGATCCTTTGGACTATGCAGATCATCATCCTACACCATCAGAAGTTTATTTAATTATTGAGGTTGCCGATAGTAGTTTAAAATTAGATTGTGAAACTAAGGCTAAAGCTTACTCTTTAGCAGGGATTAAAGATTATTGGGTACTAGATGTGGTGAAACGTGAATTACATATTTTTAGAAACCCAACTCAGAATGGTTATGAAAGTGAAGTAATTATTAGGGAAGATGGAATAGTCTCAGCTTTAGAGTTTCCTGATTTACAAATTAGTTTATCTGATATGTTACCCCCTTGTCAAAAGTGATTACCCAAATACCCGACTTCTTGAAATTCTGGAATCTACATGATGATATGTATTGAGAAATTAAATCAGAAATTAAAGTTATGAATCACCAACTTTCTAAAGCTTTATTCCAGAAAAAGACGTTAAAAAATGCCTTGGGTAATTTTAAATTTCCTTCAGATTTAGAAGAACGGCACAAAATTATGATCAAATGGGTTGAGGCTTTAAATTCAGGTACTCTTAACCAAGTTAAAGAGATTTCTTTACATGGTGATTTTCTCAAAGATATCTTTCAAAATGTCTTAGGTTACTCTTCTATTATTACAGGTGGTGGTAAAGTTTGGGAAATTCACGCAGAACAAACTATAGCTGACGGTGGGGGTTCTGCTGATGCTGCTGTGGGCTTTTTTACCGCAACAGAAAATAACAAAGGAAAGGTAAAATTACAGGGTAAAGTTGTTGCACCAATTGAATTAAAAGGGACAAAAGATGATTTAGATAGACCCGCATCTGGGAGAAAAGAATCCGCTATTGATCAGGGTTGGCGCTATGCTAATTATACTCCTGATTGTCATTGGATTATCGTTTCTAATTATCGAGAATTACGATTATATCATACTAATAAAACTCCCGCTTATTATGAACAGTTTTTATTAACTAATTTAGCGGATTTTGAGGAATTTAAAAGATTTTATTTACTGCTTTGTCGAGAAAACTTTTTACCAATTAAAGATCTATCTACCATTGACAGATTGTTAGTAACTTCTGAAGAAGCACAAGAGGACATTACTAAACAACTTTATGAAGAATATAAACAAGTTAGATTAAATATAGTTAAAGATTTCCGGTTTCGTTTTGGTAGTAAATTGCATATTCCTAACCGTGATCAAATATTAATTGAGAAAGCACAAAAAACATTAGACAGAATTTTATTTATTGCTTTTTGTGAAGATAGGGGATTATTACCCGAAAAGACAATTAGCAAGGCCTATAATAACAAAGATATTTATCATCCTCGACCAATTTGGGAAAATTATAAGGCCGTTTTTCGTTGGGTTGACCAAGGTAATCAAGATCCCCCAATTCCCGGTTATAATGGTGGTTTATTTCAACATGATCCAATTTTAGATCAACTATTAGATATTCCCGATTCTTTGTGTGGTCAACTGCAACAATTAACCCGTTTTGATTTTGATTCAGAAGTTTCGGTAGATATTTTAGGACGAATTTTTGAGCAGTCAATTACAGACTTAGAAGAATTAAAAGCTGATGTTGCTAAACAGGAATTTGATAAAAAACAGGGTAAACGGAAAAAATTAGGCGTATTTTATACTCCCGCTTATATTACTCAATATATTGTTGAAATTGCAATTGGTGGATATTTACAAAAACGCGAAGATGAATTAAGAGAACGGTTGAAAATAGGAGAGTTTATAGATACAGCAGAAAATCAAAAACGGGAAATTGAATTTTGGCAAAGTTACCGAGATGAGATTTTAGTAAAAACGCGAGTTCTTGACCCTGCTTGTGGTTCTGGTGCGTTTTTAATTGCTGCTTTTGATTATTTTGCAGGTCAATATCAACGAGTTAATGATAATTTGCGATTTTTAAAATATGAGACTCTAGAAAATGTTGAATTAGATAAGACTATTCTTAGTAATAATCTATTTGGGGTTGATTTGTCTCCTGAGTCGGTAGAAATTACTAAGTTATCTTTGTGGTTAAAAACTGCAACTCAGGGAAAAAACTTAACTTATTTGGATGATAATATTAAAGTCGGTAATTCCATTATTAATGATGCAAAAATCACAGATTTACCATTTAATTGGGAAAGTGAATTTCCTCAAGTCTTTGCTGAAGGTGGTTTTGATATTGTGATTGGAAATCCTCCCTATATTCGTCAGGAGTTATTATCACCATTTAAACCTTATTTACAGGAAAATTATCAAACTTATGACGGAGTTGCAGATATTTATATTTATTTCTATGAAAAAGGTTTAAATCTGCTCAAACCAGGAGGAATTATTTCTTATATTGTCACTAATAAATGGTTACGTTCTGGTTATGGTGAATCTTTGCGACGGTTTTTTTGTCAGTCCAGTGTGTTTGAACAAATTATTGATTTTGGAGACGCACCAATTTTTGCAGACGCGGATACATTTCCCTGTATTATTGCTGCGAGGAAATCTGAGGTTTCAAATACAGATAATGAGAATAAATCGGTTTTAGTTTGTGCTGTTCCTCGTGGGGAGTTGAAAAATATTAACCTCATTCAATATGTGCAAAATCCAGAAAACAGTTTTACTATTCCTTGGTCGCGGTTTTCTGCTCATGCTTGGAGTTTAGAACCTCCTGCGGTTGATGATTTAATGCGGAAAATTCAACGGGTAGGAGTTCCCTTAAAGGAGTTTGCTGGAGTTAAACCTTATAGGGGTATAATGACAGGTTTTAATGAGGCTTTTTTTATAGATGATACTACTAAGAATAAGTTAGTTCAAAGCGACCCAAAATGTGCAGAAATCATTAAACCATTATTGAGAGGTCAAGATATTAAAAGGTGGTGTCCTGAATGGAAAAATTTATGGATGATTTTTGCTCACAAAAACATAAATATAGAACAATATCCTGTTATTAAACAACATTTAGAAGTTTATAGAAATAAATTAGAAGCTAGAGCAGGTAAACAATTATGGTGGCAATTACAGGCATCACCGTCATTTTATCATCTTTTTGAACAACCAAAAATCATTTATCAAGTTATTCAAACTTTTCCACTTTATGCACTTGAAAATTCTGGAGTATTTGGCAATGATAAAACTTTTATTCTTCCCACTCAAGATTTATTTATTTTAGGGTTACTTAATTCACCTCTTATTTGGTGGTATGGTCAGCGTGTTTTTACGAAAATGCTTTCTGACGCTATTAGTCCAATGGGTTATTTAATGGAAACCCTACCTATTGCCCAACCTACAGAACAAATTCGCGCAGAAGTAGAAGCAATTGTCACGCGGTTAATTGAAATTACCAAACTCAACGGACAAGTTTATCAAGATGTTCTCGACTGGTTGCAAATAGAATACAAAATTGAGAAACTGGGCAATAAATTAGAAGATTTTGCTACTTTGGAATTTCCAGATTTTGTAGAGGAAGTGAGAAAAAGAATACCCAAACAAAAAAACGCCAAAAAATCTTCAGACCCGTTAAGTATACCAGCATTTACAGCTTTACGTCAAGCACATAATGATTATGTTCCCGCAATTAACAGCCGCAAAAACGAAGCTGTAAAATTAGAACAGCGTCTTTCTGATTTAATTAATCAAGCTTATCAACTCACAGCAGAAGAAATTGATTTAATCTGGAAAACAGCACCTCCAAGAATGCCTATTTGATGAAACATCATAGCGTCTACCCATATATATTGTAAAGCTTGTAAACGCGCTCTAAGGTCTGAAAAATTATCTAATTTTATAGGATCTTGAAGCAGTCTATTTTCTGATACAATCAAAAATTCGACTCCTTTAATATAAATTGATCTATGAGCAAGGGTACTCTATTTGACAAAGTTTGGGACTTACATACTGTTGGTACACTACCATCAGGATTAACACAACTATTTATTGGACTACATCTTATTCATGAAGTTACCAGTCCCCAAGCCTTTTCCATGCTGAAAGGAAGGGATTTAAAAGTATTATTTCCGCAGCGGACAATAGCCACAGTAGATCATATTGTTCCCACCGAAAATCAAGCCCGTCCCTTCGTGGATAACATGGCCGAGGAAATGATCCAAGCATTAGAAAAAAATTGTCAAGAACATAACATAAAATTTTACAATATTGGTTCAGGGAATCAAGGTATAGTTCATGTCATTGCTCCCGAATTGGGACTAACTCAACCGGGAATGACCATCGCTTGCGGTGATAGTCATACGTCAAGTCATGGCGCGTTTGGAGCGATCGCCTTTGGTATAGGTACAAGCCAAGTTAGAGACGTTTTAGCCTCCCAAACCCTATCATTATCAAAATTAAAAGTCCGCAAAATCGAAGTTAACGGTAACTTAAAACCCGGAGTTTACGCCAAAGACGTAGTATTACATATTATCCGTACACTAGGGGTTAAAGGGGGTGTAGGCTACGCTTACGAATTTGCTGGTACAACCTTTGCCCAAATGAACATGGAAGAAAGGATGACCGTTTGTAACATGGCCATCGAGGGTGGGGCGCGATGCGGATACGTCAACCCCGATAAAATTACCTATGATTATCTACAAAATAGAGACTTTGCCCCTAAAGGTGCAGACTGGGAAAAAGCCCTAAATTGGTGGCAGTCCCTAAGTAGTAATCCCGATGCCGAATATGACGATATCGTAGTATTTAATGCGGAAGCCATCCCCCCCACAGTCACATGGGGAATTACACCAGGTCAGGGAATTGGCGTAGATGAAAAAATTCCCACAGCCGCAGAACTGCTAGAAGAAGACCGCCTAATAGCCGAAGAAGCATATTCTTACATGGATCTATATCCCGGACAACCCATCCAAGGAACAAAAATAGATGTTTGCTTCATAGGTAGCTGTACCAACGGACGTATCAGCGACCTAAGAGAAGCCGCCAAAATCGCCCAAGGTCGGCAAGTTGCAGCGGGAGTCAAAGCCTTTGTTGTCCCCGGTTCAGAACGAGTCAAAAAAGAAGCAGAAGCCGAAGGACTAGATAAAATCTTTGTTAAAGCCGGTTTTGAATGGAGAGAACCAGGGTGTTCCATGTGTTTAGCCATGAACCCCGACAAACTCCAGGGGAGACAAATCAGCGCTTCCTCCTCTAACCGCAACTTCAAAGGTAGACAAGGATCATCCTCCGGTCGTACCCTACTCATGAGTCCCGCTATGGTAGCCACAGCCGCCATAAAAGGGGAAATTGCCGACGTACGGGCTTTATTATAAAATAAAAATCTTGTGGGGTGGGCATACTTCGACCAAGCTCAGTACAAGTCCTGCCCGCCCAAACTAGAATTGAGTCCCAAAAAAATCTCTCTCAAACTCTGAAAAATCTTGTGGGGTGGGCATACTTCGACCAAGCTCAGTACAAGTCCTGCCCGCCCAAACTAGAATTGAGTCCCAGATATTCCTTCGTGTCCTTCGTGCCTTCGTGGTTAATTAATTATGGTAAGTGAAGTAAAACAAATATCCAGTCAAGCCGTTCCCC
>Ga0315905_10004386_pt1 | contig 14400 bp, 11 predicted proteins | sample LakEriMetagenome_5_FD_203522 | JGI IMG/M metagenome (GOLD analysis project Ga0315905, IMG submission 203522) | Freshwater fungal communities from buoy surface, Lake Erie, Ohio, United States - Buoy 4 MA121 | ecosystem: Environmental > Aquatic > Freshwater > Lake | place: USA: Lake Erie, Ohio... | reverse complement strand
AAATGAAGATAAGTTATGGAAATTTTTTTTTAGAACAGAACGAAAATGTTTTTTCAAAGCGGGTTATTCATTCCATCATATGATTTCTACAGATGGTGTCGGTATTTCTATTTTGTTTTTACAAAAAGAACTCGTCGGTAAGAAACTACCAATGATGAAAAAGAAAGTAGCAAAGGAATTGTATATTGATGAATTGACTGATTATTCAACTTTACAAAACAAGAAAATTATAGGTATAGATGCGGGTAAGTGTGATTTGATTTATTGTGTGGATAGTGCATCAAAAGATGCAAATGTATTTCGTTATTCACAAGACCAGCGAAGAAAAGAAACTAAAATGAAAAAATACAATAATATTATTCTTGCTATGAAAACGAATAAAATAAATAATAAATCAATAATTGAATATGAAACAGAATTATCACATTTCAATAAAAAATCACTTGTTATTGCCAAATTTAAGGAATACATAAAAGAAAAAAATCGCATAAATCATATTTTATTTGAATTTTACAAAAGAGAATTATTCCGTAAATTAAAATTTGGTAGATACATAAATATAAAACGAAACGAACAAAAAATGATAAATCAGTTTAGAAAAACTTTTGGTTCTTCTGAAGATACTGTAATTTGTATTGGCGATTGGGAACAAAGAAAACAAATGAAATTTAAAGAACCAACATTAGGTAAAGGAATGCGAACTTTATTCAGAAAAAACAATTATAAAGTATTTTTAGTTGATGAGTTTAGAACAAGTTGTAAATGTTCAAATTGTGAAGGAGGAATATGTGAGAAATTTAGAATAAGGCAACATCCAAATAAAAATAAAGATGAAATACGGTTAGTTCATGGACTACTACGCTGTAAGAGTGGTTGTGGGTTGTGGAATAGAGATCGTAATGGTTCATCAAATATCTACAAAATAGCGAAAAACACAATAAATAAATTAGCAAGACCAAATTATTTATGTAGAGAAATCACAAGTAATCACCCCCTTTTACCGAGTGTGGGATAATCAAACTTTACTACGGGTATGAAAAGACCCAACCTTGAACCTCTTTTATTTTTTTGAAACAATATAAAAAGTTCCATTTAAAATGTTCAAGGGTGTAAAATGGATACGCAAGAATGGATAGATTATCAAACCCAATTTGATTTAGGTCCCGAGTATTTTCAAAGTATTACGAATAATACGCGAAAATTATGTGTCATCGTAGAAACGCGTTCTCATCCTAGATTCATACTTGTCATAAAGAATTTTATGTATTTATTACAACATAAAGGATGGGGTCTTGTTATTTTTCACGGTAGAGATAATAAACAATTTATTAGGGATGGATTGGCAGGATGGCCGAATGTGAATTATATTGAATTAGAAGCGGCCAATTTATCAGCTACCGAATATAGTAATATGTTGTGCCAACCCAATTTCTGGCGTATTTTGATGAATCTAGGTTGTCATCATTCGCTTATTTTTCAACTCGATACGGTTTTATTAAAAGATACGGTGGATGATTTTTTGGAATATGATTATGTAGGTGCGCCTTGGTGTGTAACTTGGTTAGGTCTTATTGATGTAGGAAATGGAGGGCTTTCTTTACGTAATGTTTGGAAGAGTCTTATGATTACACAACAATGTCCTCGACTAGCACAAACACCGATGGGGGAAAGATTTTTATCGAATGAAGATATTTATTTTTGTTTTTATTTCAAATTAAGAAACGACAAACTTCCTTCGGCGGAAATAGCGAAAAAATTCGCGATTGAAACCGTTTTTTATGATGACCCTTGTGGTATACATCAGCCACATATTGGCCGTTTTCCTAGTTATCAAGCATTTGCTCGTCTTTTTGAAAAACGTTGGGAGATACCTTCTCTAAAATAAAATTGAATGAATAAATAGAATATATTACTGATAGTATATTCTATTCCAAATGATTTATGCCTTTCTTTATTGCGTTTCTTCTTCCTATATCGACAGATATGGATTTAAAAAACTAGGATGTACCATACATCCAGTTCATCGTCTCTGCACCTATAATACAGGAGACCCTCTAGGAATAGAGTTAGAAAAGAGATACGATGGAATATGGAGAGTTTCTGCCAAAACAAAAAAAGAACTTTTGCGATTGGAGCGTAAATTACATAATCATTTTCGTTCTGTAAGACAAAAGAGAACGGAAACTGGCAAATATACAGAATGGTTCTCGGTTACAATTGATGAAGTGGATTCATTCCTTCGTAATCAACCATTTGTTATTTGTAGATTGACAGAACAAGAAATAACGAATATACATATTCAATCGGAACGAAAAAAGAGAACAAAACAAGAGGAAGAAGAATTCCAAGAGGAAATCGAGTTTTCCAAAATACAAAGCGATTTTTTCGAAAATGAGGAGAACACAAAACAACAATTCTTTGATACATTTTTACCTATAGGTTCAACACCAAGGAGAATCCAAATGGAGTTGTGGGATATATGGGAAAGTATATGTAATGAAAATGATTCTTACAAAGGTATCGTTCAATGGCCAACTGGAACGGGAAAGACAATCGCGATGATGATGCTTTTTGTATTATCATTTATCAAAACTAAAAAAAATGGGCGAATTTTTCGCGGCTGTTTGATTTCCCCCAAGAATGACATTCTAGATACCATTATCGAACATATTCGCAAATTGTCTAAATGGGGGATTGAAGTAATCGAAGGACATAACGCACGATTATCAACCGCTGTAATACCAACAGACAAAGACTATATAGTTACCGTAACACACGCATCACTTACAGAGAAATCGGTTTGGGATACATTACTACAAGGTCTCACACATTGTCATTATGACGAGGTTCATCGAATCACCGGCGAAGAACTTTTTCAGAATATTCAATCATCCAATATACCCTTTTTGACAGGTACATCGGCTACTCCCGAAACTTCTTCTGAAATCCAAAATAAAAAATTATCTGAATTGTTCGGTACACCTCTTCCTATTCTTCATACGTGTAGTATTGAGGAGGCCGTGGCAGAAGGTTGGATTGCTCAACCCCGATTTTGTGTTCATGTTTTACCAAATAATATCAATAGACAGTCTATCATCGCGTCATTTATGGGTATTATCAATCAATCGATTTTAGACAAAAAAGAAAAGGGGCTCTGGAAGGGGGGCAAAATTATCGTGTATTTGCCTCTTATTCAAGAGGTTCTGATGGCTCTAGCGATTGCCAACAAAATCATTCCCGACGCAATTATATATTCCGCGATTGAAACAAAGGAATACAAATCAGACGATTCGTTTTTGAAAGACACGGCAGATGGAACGATTCGTATTCTCTTTGCGTGTGAAAGATATCGTGAAGGTTCTGATATATACGGACTAGAAATGACACAGATTTTAATGGGAAATACTATAGGCACTCATATTCTCTTACAAGTTGCTGGTCGTGCGTTGCGCATGGATTATGATGGGAAGGAGGGTTGGTGTGTCATAGTGAGACCAAGCGATGAAGGTGTCACAGAGGATGATGTATTTGATATGGTTCTTTTGCAAGTGATGCATTTTATTGGTGCCAAATCATCCTCGTCTACCGATAAAATACGACGTACCGTTGAAACCTTCTTTGGGACAGTAGAGATGGGAGGTCGTATTTATGATTTGGACGAAACCGTTCGGCGTATACAACAAATGTATATTCGAAAGGAGTTCGAACGAGGTAGTCATAAAGAAAAATATGAGGTGGTTCGTGGATTGAATAGAGACCTTTGTATACTATCAAGAGAGGAATACTTCGCGCGTTCTGAAGAACATATGAAATTTATAGATGACCCGAAATCATATTTCAAGGATAATTGGGTTTCTTGGTATAACTTTTTAGGAGTGAATATTGAGACTTTTCCGAAATCAAAAACCGAATGGATTTTGGCGTGTAAAGAGCGAGGAATTTTCACTTGGGCACAATACAAAGAAAAAAAATATGCGGATTTGCCAGAAAATCCGAGTGAATTGTATGAAGATTATACGAATTGGGATAAAGAATTTGGAGTAGAAGAGGAATTTGTGTGGTAATTAAGCCCCTGGGATGAGTCGCCGGATAGCTTCTTGAGCTTTGGTTTTGTATATCGATATTTTTTGATGCTTATGCCGGATTTCGTCGAATTCTGGTTGGAGGGTTTGTTGGATGGCAAGAAGAGGTGTTGGTATTTCTAAATCCATAAACATAGCCATATTTAAATTCTCAAGACCAGTTCCTTGGAAACATAATTCATTTATTTTATCGCGCATATTCAGGATATTATAATACACATATTGTTTATTACAATCTTCAGAAACGTCGTATACAATTGTATGTGTAGAAGCGTTAAATTTTTCAATAAAACTGAAATTAGCGACACCTCCATTTCCAACTGTAATATATGGTCCTTCGTATTCATATGTATCCATCCATTTTACCTTCCCATCTTTTGAACTCCGTAGAAGAGGATATTTTCCGGAGTCCTTTCCTTCCCCGACAGGAAATCTTTTTCCTTTTACAGATTTTAAAATATTATTTAATTTCGTGGTTGGTTGTCCGCGTCCCATTTCTTTCACTTCGAACATAACTTGTTTTTCTAGAAGTTTGAGCGAGGTTTCTTCTAATTCAGCGAGTTGCGTCCAACCGTCGATTGCTTCGACGATGTATTGTTGATGTTCGAGTGAAGGAATAGGTAGAATAATCTGCGAATACATTAATTCAATATTTATATTCCCATTTCCAGTTGTATAATCGGCTAATCCTTGTATTTCGGGTAGATGAACTCGAAGAATATAATATAAATAGCGATATAACAATTTGGATTCATCGCGAATTTTGTATTGAAATACCGCTATATTTCCTGCGGATTTACCGCGTACATAATGAAACTTACCAATTCCAAGATTATCGCCAACTTTTGTTTTAGCATTTCCACCACTTTTGGCAAATAGTAAATATTCGTCGCCTTCAAAATCAAATGTATTATGACGACCAGTTGGAACTTTCGCAGTACATCCATAGAAGTCGTAATCTCCATTATTTGATATTTCAGTACTATTTGTTTTACCACTTTTTACTTTTTGAATAATATCCCCTAATTTCACCATCTCGAATCCTTCAACCACAGAAACCGTTTGTGGGAGATATTGTTTATAGTTGAGTGAATAGTTTTTCTCTCTCAATCCTTCCAGACTAGTTTCTACTAGAACGGTTTCGTCTAATCCAATAAACCGCACTTTTTCTGTAGCACCTACACCGTTTTGAAAAACTATCATCGACGTTTTTGTTGCTGTATTTGTAAATGAACCTGACGCAATATCAACTATATAGTGGATTTTATATTCCTCCGCTATCTTTTTGCGAAGTTCCACTCCCTTCTTTGAAGCACCAAAGAAGAATCCTTGAGGGAGAACAATACAGCAAACACCGCCATCATTTGATAATGTCGCCATTCCCAATTGAACTCCAGCAGATACTTTGTCATCGTCTTCGATACCGATACTTTGAATATCTTCATTCACACAATATCTTTTTGACTTTGTTCCGTCATCTGCTTTGAGAACTTTTGAATATGCGAATTTGTATTCTTTTCCTTTGGTCTTGTCACCACCGTATGGAGGATTCATAAAGCAATAATCGATTGCTAGTCCTGGAAAAGACGCACCAACCCCTTTTGTAATAGGGTCTGTGAATGAATTTGAACCACGAATAGTATCATTACTGAAAGGGATTCCCGTAAGAATTAACATATTCAATAGTGTAGTTGTCACACTACTCAAATTCATATCTTGGCAATAAATCCCCTTTGAATCTGTTCTCCAATCTACATCTGAAAGATTCGCACGAACGCCTTTGACATATTCCGCTGGAAATCCGCCGGTTCCACAAAACCAATCAGCAAATGTAGAGAGAGAACCATCGGGTCGGCGTAATGTCCCTTTAATTTCAAACGCCAATTTGAAAGCCAATTTACAAATCATACGACTAGTAAAATATTGACCCTCATCTGCCATAGTGCTCATACCTCTACCAAGCATATATTCAAAAATATCTCCAAGTGTATCTGTATTTTGTAAAGTATGTATAGAGATACGATTTATTTGCTGGACGATTTCAAAAACAACATCCGCTTTCTGAATCTCGTGTGGTTTGAAGAAAGGTTTTGTTGCCGGATTTCGACGAAAAGCAGTCACTCCATTTTTGATTGTCTCAAACAAATCATTTTCGTTTTTCAAACTCACAAGATAAGACCATCGGCATTCTTGTGGTAATCCTATAATATCTGCCTGTTGCTCTATCAATCTATAAGCAAAGAAGAATATCATATGTATCAAAGCACCTTCTGGATTCAATCCTGCCTTATTCCATAAAAGATTATGTAAAGCCTCAAAGAATGTCGGCATATTTTCCGTTGTTACCTCAGGAAGTGTTTGTGTAGCACGAATTACTTCTCTAACCGTCTCGATGACTTTGTTCTCAATCACCGTATTTAATACAGTCGTTTTTGAACAGTCGTTTTTCTTTGTTTTATGGTCATCGTAACCACTCTTCTGTTTGAAGACTCGGGCACATTTTTCGCAAGTATAGGTAGGCATCTTAGACATATATATATTATATTCATATTTTCTTTAAATCAATTTTATGAAATTATTTACCGAATTTCGGTAAAAATTCCTAAAGATAATCTAACCCCCGCATCCGGATATTATATTATCGTAAATCATATAAACACAATTTCATCAAGTATATAGACCCCACCAATTCAATCCTAATGGTATTCCTTTGTGACAAATCCTATGAAGGCGATATCGAAAACTTTCCAGAAGACATTCCGGTCTATCCGTATCCCCTATCTGATTTCCAAAAATATGCTATTGAAGCTGTCATAAAGGGTCATCATGTATTAGTTACTGCACATACGGGTTCGGGGAAAACGTTGCCCGCCGAATTTGCTATTCAACATCTAACCAATCAGGGCAAACGTGTTATTTATACAAGTCCTATAAAAGCTTTAAGTAATCAAAAATTCTACGAATTCACTCGAAAATATCCGCATATTTCGTTTGGATTATTAACGGGAGATATCAAAACGAATCCTACGGCACAGGTTCTCATTATGACAACAGAAATATTGATGAATACGCTTTTTCAAAAAGATAATAATGGTAAAGGAGAACTTTCTTTCCAAATGGATATCGATACTCAATTGGGCGCGGTTATTTTCGACGAGGTACATTATATAAATGACGCAGATAGGGGTCAAACATGGGAGCAAACTATTTTGATGCTTCCTCTACATATCCAAATGGTAATGCTTTCGGCTACGATTGATAATCCTATTGGGTTTGCTGAATGGATTGAAAACCGAGATAAGTCTGTCACAAAGAAGGTATATTTGGCATCTACCGAACACCGGGTTGTCCCCCTTACACATTATGGATATTTCGCCACTACAGAATCGCCTTATAAAATCATTAAAAACAAAGAAATTCAAGAGCAGATTCGCGCAACAGCAAACAAACTCGTCTTTTTAAAAACACCGGAAGGCGAATTCAAAGACGCGGGTTATTACGAAATCCAACGAATATCAACCCTTTTTGACAAACACGATTTACGTATGAAACGCAAGTTCGTTTTGAATAAACTAGCGGTTGATTTATATCAACAAGAAATGCTTCCCGCGATTGTTTTCGTTTTTTCAAGGAAAAGCGTCGAACAATCGGCGAAAGATATTACCTCGAATGTTCTCGAATTCGATAGTAAAGTCCCCTATATTATCAAAAACGAATGTGAACAAATTATTCGCCGATTCCCTAATTATCGCGAATATCTCGAACTACCGGAATATAATGAACTCGTATCCCTATTGGAAAAGGGCGTGGGAATTCATCATTCTGGAATGATTCCGGTTCTCCGTGAAATCGTTGAATTGATGATTTCTAAAAAATATGTGAAACTCCTTTTTGCCACAGAATCTTTCGCTATAGGTCTCGATTGCCCCATTAAAACCGCTGTCTTCTCAGCCCTTCGTAAATTCGACGGAACACAAAACCGTTTTCTTTTACCACACGAATATACACAAATGGCGGGCAGAGCAGGAAGACGCGGGATTGACACGGTAGGCCACGTTATTCATTGTAATAATCTTTTCGACCTCCCCTCTCTACCCGAATACAGACAGATATTGAACGGTAAACCGCAAAAACTCGTTTCTAAATTCAAAATCTCCTATTCTTTGGTTCTCAGTTTATTAGTCCAACAAGAATCCAGAATCCCCGAATTCGTCCAGAAATCGATGCTTCAAAAAGAATTGGATAAAACCCTCGGCGGATTATTAGCTGAACAACAATCCAAATATCATCTTTATGACAAACGCAAGGAGGCCCTTCAGCTGAATCGAACCCCAGAAACCATTTGTTTAGAAGTTCTCAAAATAGAAGAGAATCTTTCCTTATATCCAGCAAAAAAACAGAAAGAGGTCCGCAGACAAATAGAAGCATATGAATATGAATATAAAACATTCAAACCGGATTTAGACCGCTGGAAAGAAATTCAAACACTCGAAAAAGAAATCAAAAAGGGGGAACAAACACTCGAATATACACGCGGATATACAGACCATCATATATTACTTCTTTGTGACATTCTACGGGAGGCTGATTTCATACATCCTATAGACGAATCTAACTCTGTAAATCAATTTACAGAATTCGGTCAAATGGCCAGTTATATTCGCGAAATCCATCCTCTTTTGGGTGTAGATATTATACGATTTACAGAATTTCGCACATATTCCCCTACAAATCAGGCCATCTTTCTCTCTATTTTTACGGATATTAAAACACCAGAAGAAACCAGGATAGTGACACCATCTTCCAAAGAAATCCCAAATGTCATAAAGGATATATTGAAGATGGAAACGCGCGCGGAATATTATTCGCGCAAAGAAACCGAAGTAGGTTTGTCCGTTGCCCCCGTTGAATTCACTTATGATTTGGTTCCTTTATTGAGTGAATGGTGCGAAGCCTCCGATGAATTGGCGTGTAAAATGTTTATTCAAGGGCCATTGGCCGAAGCAGAAATTTCCGTAGGCGATTTTACAAAAGCGCTTTTGAAAATTGTCGTGATTGTCAAAGAGTTCATACCGATTGCTGAAAACGCGAATGATTTAACCTTTTTGACGAATTTGAAAGGGGTAGAGCATATTTTATTGAAATATGTGGCAACCAACCAGAGTTTATATGTATAAAACATCTATAGAATCTGTCATAAAGGGAATATATATTCATCCAGGGGGCGATGAATATATAATGAAAAATCATCAACGCAAATCGAGATGAGGACAAGAAACCGAAGTATCGCCCAAATGCCGTTTTAGACACCGACATGTTAAAGGGAGGGATTCTAAGGGTTCATCAAAATATCGAATAAATTGGGAAACACCTCCTACATTATCAATATTGATATGGTCTGCATATTGGTCTTTAGTCAGCACGGGGTCGCGTATAATAAGACTAAAATCCAACACACAAATACGAATACCATCAATATGAATAATATTATTTGTAAACGTCTTATTATCCACTCGATATATTTCCTTTGTGATAGAATGCGGGGTGGCGATTATATAATTCATTAGAGTGACTTGGTCACTATATGTGTCATAGGTTTTATTTTTCATTCGTTTCAATAGTTTCATCAAAAAGGCGATGGCTGAGGGTTTCAAAATATAAACCCCAGAACAAATACCGAACCCTAATTGGCTACTACATTCTTTCGGGAATGCTTCTTCTCCGCCGATTTCTTGTGAAAAAATAAGGTCGTATTCTAATTCGACGAGGGGCGTAATATCTTTTCGAAGAATGACATCTATATCTATATGAACGACTGGCTCTTTTGTTTTGATAAGAATATTCAAATTTTTATTTAATCGGAGAACATCCCACCAAGCATATCCAACGGGGGTTATACTTTTCGGTATAGATTCAAAAACTTCTATTTGAGAACAAAATGTTTCCACTTTTTTTTTCCAATAGGGTAAAATGGGCATATATTTTGACCCTATACAAACAGTTGTAATTGTATACATTTCTATATTTAGATAGAATCCTCTAAGACGTTTTCTAGAGAATGTAAAGGATTTCTTTGAATACCCGTTTCTTGAATGGTGAGAACCCGGACATCTATATTACGATTACGATAAGCATAATATATTCTTATTATCAAAGCCACAGAATCCAAACAAAAAAGCGGAATATAATTGACGAGTAATGCCTGATTATTGATAGAAATCGAATAACTTAGACTGAAACAAGTTCCTGAAAGGAGAACTACTTTTTCCAATACATTATACATATTCGCGTTTTTGTTTACATAGTTGGCATAGAAATCGGGGGCATAACATAACAAATAGAGAACTGTTGCTATGTTCATAAGATAATCATTCGACATTTTTTATATAAACTATAATACATCTTTTATTCATTTTTACACTAAATATCGTTATATATTTGATAAAATTGAATTCTTCTTTATGACAAATACAAAATCCATATTAGAATGACCGATATTTATGATTTTGAACAAAGGTTAGGAGAACGCCCTGAATGTAGGAACGGCGAATATTGTCTATCTGCTGTATTTAATGAATCCGATAAATTGATTATTGATTATCGGGTTCATCCTAATATCTTTTTCAATTATCCTTATTGGGAAGTAGTGGATTTTGCCAAGACATCCAATCCTGAAATAGAGAATTATTTTTCGAACCATTTAGAAATCGTTCAGGTCATTTTTGAACGTAACGTTTATACGGCTGTCATAAAGACATATTGGTTACGCGAATTTCAACGGGTTTGGAAACGGTATTATGATACTAAAAGGACATGGAGGACGAATTAACCCTTTACAGCGAAGCGGTTTCACTTCGTAGCAACAATAATATATGGTGTTATTTTCATGGTTGAAAAAATTGAATGAAAATGCCATATTATTTTTATGGATACAAAATGGAAAATACAGCGGTTTCAAAGAGAATAGATAGAGAACAAATGGTTCTCTATCAAGAACAACGAGCGCGAAATAAATCACAGCGTATGAAAAACGAATATATAAAATTACAGATGATGGAATTTTATATGACAAATAGAGGATTGACTTATGATGAAATTGTAATGTGTATTATGGATGCCGCTTTCGACGCAGGAACTGCTTCTCTTTTAACTGTGACAATTATTCACGGGATAGACCGTCTAGACAAATATTTGCGTAATAAAGCAGGGCAAGTTGCCAACGCCGTCGTAGAAGGCGCACAAATTGTAGGGGAAACAGTCGTTGATGCTGCTGAAACGGTTCGTGATAATTCGGCTATTGTAGACGAAGGCGCAACTTTGATAACAAATATTGTATCTACTGGGGATTGGGTGATTGGAGGTATATTTGGAGGCATCAATTATATATTCGATTATGGTGGTAAAGCACAATCCGGGGAAATTTCCTGTCCGTTTTGTGAAGAAGAATTGACTATACTAAAGAATCATTCGATAACTCCTACAAATGATACGAATCATATAACAAATCATATAACAAATCATACAAAAAAAATATTTCATGATATAAACTTGTCGTTTTATCAATTATTATATAATGAAATTACTTCTATCCCAGGATTAGTTCTTTGCGTTATATTTCTATGGAAGTTGAAAATATATTATGTGAGAGAAAGAGAAAAAAAAGAAAGATTGAGAACATCGGTTGTATTTACTCAAGGATTTCCTGTTCCAACGGACGCTTCTCCAAAAACGAAAGAAACATTTTTACAACAATTCTTTCATTCTTTATAGCCCTTTCCCTTATTTATCAAATGTCAATAAATACAAAAATTGGTTGATGTCCGCCAATATTTCATCACGGATATTCAATAAATCGGAATCTTTACGTTCATCAAAATATCTGTTTAAATCCATTAGAAATCCGCGATATTCGAAAATACGCGCCTGGAATTCTTTTGTTGTATGGGCATCCATTAAATCAATCTGTTTTTCGAGAAGAGAAATACGACTTTGGTCTTTTCCCAAGAGAACTTCGATAAATTTGTCGACGTGTTCGTTCATTTGGCTATATAACTCGTCGGTTGCTTTGTGTTGTGAGAACGACTTCGTTTTCCAGTGATATAATTTTATGACATTCAACATTTCTAAAAATACGCGAACCAAATGCGATTTTTTTCCATTATCGATTCCGGTGGAAGACCTTTTCGCTTGGGTTCTCCGTGTTTTACTTTTCACTCCTCCTCGTCTACCTTTTCTCGTTTGTTTTCGAACAGGCATATATATTATCAATATAATTTATCGGAGGCAAGGTGTAAAAACCTTATTATATATATTCACATATGACGGCACATCCAGAAGCATCCAATAGAAACGGACCCGCGCATCCATATACAAGTTTATCCGCAACCACTTTCTCACATTCTTCCTTTGAGGCGTGTGGATGAATTTGTTCTCCATTCGATTTATAGATTGCGTGCCTAAATATACGACAATTGATTTGTTCTATGATAATGAATTCGAAACAATGGGGACATTTTACACCTTTGCACATTCTAAATGCCGACCTAAAGGTCGGTATCTGTGAATGCGCTTAGGTAACTGTTACTTTTCACCGATAAATGCCGATTATATATATGATAATTCTGCCATTGAGGCAGAATTATTTATATATAAATGCGTTTTATCGGTGAAAAGGTTTACAATAAATGGAATTGTTGATTCTGGGTTCTCCATTTTTTCCATTTTCTATATTGTCATAAAGAAAAAATTGAAATACTTTTTATATATGAATGGATTGGCACACCTCCCCCGACAATATGACAAACAACATTACCCCTGTTACCCAGATTCAAGAAGAGAGAAAGATTGCTATCAAGGCACGTAAGGCCCAAAAGATAGCCGAAAGGGCCAATCGCGCACCTTCGAACAGAATGGGCAAGAACGAAAAGAAGCAAACGGCAAGGACGGCATTTGTTCTCCAATTTCCTGATATGGAACAAGATAATTTCATAGAGGAAAAGGAGTGGCGAGTTTCTACTAAAGAACACATCGTGTTTAAGCGCCCAAAGCGCAAGCCAGGACACCGTTAAACCTGATGATGAATAATTCAAAATGACCTCATATACGCAGAATTATATATAATTTCTAACTTGTTGTTCTAGCAGGTTTTTTTTCGGGATATGCCCCCCCTACATCTATCTAGGCATTTTTTCCCCAAAATCGTCCCCCATCGTAGGGGGACTCGCAAAATCGACTGACATTTTTCCTTTATGACAATACCATATAACCCATCGCGATGATACTTACCCGTTATTTATACGAAAAAACTCTTGTCGAAGCAAGCCTTCGAACCGCCATTCTTACACGCCGGTCCTATGATGAAGCCTGTTTCTGGGCATACGAACTCTATTTCTCCGGATTCGAAAAAGATGTTCTCACACTCCTGATAAAAATATATTTAGACCTTTTCAAAGAGAACCATCCCAATCTTGGGATTTATATAAGAAAAAAATCCGCCGAACTCAACGGCAAACCAGAATTAATAGCCACCATAATAAAAAACTTGACGATGAAATCACCAAACAATAAAGAAGCCTCTGGCGTCAAATTCGTAAATGTCAAACCTTATCATATTATTCCCTTTATGACAAAAATAACGAAAGGCCCGAATTGGAAGTTCTTACGCGAAGTCTGTTTATATGGTGTTTTAGGAAGTTCATCGATGGATATAACTGAATGGCGCGAAAATTGGATGGTTCACGCGGTGGGTTCTCCGGTTTGGTCAAAAAGAATGATTGAATATGGGGGTTACGCAAAGGGTTTGAAGATTGTGTTTGAGAACCCAGAACAGGAAGAAGAATTCCGGGATAAATATGATTACGAACCGGATGAACAACCCGCCGAAATTCGGGTGAAATGTATTGGTCAATAATATGTAGGTATAACATATATGGCGTTAACTATAGATAATTTATTAACAAAAATTTTAAAGGGTGAAACACTTAATGAAAAATCGTTAGATGAACCAAAAGGAGGAAGAAACGCGTTATATAAATATTGGAATAGTAACCAATCATTTAAAAAGTTGTTGGATGAATCAGCTAAAATGGATGATAAAGAGAACCCATCAACCGTTAAAATAACATCAATTGACCTATTTGTTTTAAAAACATTAATACCACGAATAAGGTATCTTGACACTTTGCCTGTTACAGACCCATCTAAAAAACAATTAATGAAGTTCATGAACACAGTCCCAAAAGCCGTTAAAGCCGCAGCAAGAAATCAAGAAGTCGCCATACAACATCAACCGGTTATCGAATCATCTCCAGGTTTTTTT
>Ga0315905_10004385_pt1 | contig 14401 bp, 7 predicted proteins | sample LakEriMetagenome_5_FD_203522 | JGI IMG/M metagenome (GOLD analysis project Ga0315905, IMG submission 203522) | Freshwater fungal communities from buoy surface, Lake Erie, Ohio, United States - Buoy 4 MA121 | ecosystem: Environmental > Aquatic > Freshwater > Lake | place: USA: Lake Erie, Ohio... | reverse complement strand
CGTCAATGCTATCGTCTTTCATTGTTAAAAGAAAACAACTGCTCATTTGTGGTTTTGGGCTGCCTGCATTAAATAAAGTGGGGGTTGCATGTGTCATCCATCGTTCACTCATTAAATGATAGGTTTTAATGGCACTCTCAATATCTTCTTTGTGTATGCCTATAGCCACCCTCATATACATGTGTTGCGGTCGTTCTACAATTTTACCATCAACTTTTAAGAGGTAAGATTTTTCTAAGGTTTTAAAACCAAAATAATCAAAACCAAAATCTCTGTCGTAAATAATGGTGCTGTCCAGTAACTCTGCATGTTCTTCAATTATCTGCATCACATCATCGGCAATGAGCGGTAATTTTTTTTGCGTTGCTACATCTACATAGTTGTAGAATTTTCGCATCGTTGCTGAAAAACTTTTAACAGTATTTTTATGCAGATTGCTTACTGCAATTCTTGATGCAAGAATTGCATAGTCTGGATGTGTGATAGTAAGTGATGCTGCTGTTTCTGCTGCAAGGTTGTCTAGCTCTGTTGTTGGCACACCTGCATAAATACCTTCAATAGTTTTCTTTGCAACATCAACTGCGTTTACTATTGGGCTTAAACTATAACTTAATTTTTCAATTCTTGCGGTTACCTTATCAAATTTTACTGATTCTTGTTTTCCGTTTCTTTTTATTACAAACATGCGTGTAGTATATTTTTATTTGTGGGTTTAGAAATCTTCTTCCGTTGAAAATACCTGGGTTTCTTTATTACCCATTACTCCTGCCTTTTGATAATCGCCAACTCTTTTTTCAAAGAAATTTGTTTTGCCCTGCAGCGAAATCATCTCCATAAAATCAAATGGATTGGTGGCGTTATAAATTTTTGTGCATCCTAACTCACTTAGCCAGCGGTCGGCAACAAATTCAATGTATTGCTGCATCAGTTTAGCATTCATTCCAATTAAATCAACTGGCAATGCTTCAGTAATAAATTCTTTTTCAATAGCTACAGCATCGGTAATAATATCCTGTACTTGTTTTTCAGTTAATTTGGTTTGAAGCATGCTATATAACAAACAGGCAAATTCACAATGCAAGCCTTCATCACGACTTATTAATTCGTTACTAAAAGTAAGCCCCGGCATAAGTCCTCTTTTCTTCATCCAGAATATGGAACAGAAACTGCCGCTAAAAAATATTCCTTCCACGGCTGCAAATGCAACGAGACGTTCTGCAAAATTTCCATTTTCAATCCAACGCAAAGCCCATTCTGCTTTTTTCTTTACTGCTGGCACGGTGTCAATGGCATGAAAGAGTTTGTGTTTTTCCTGTGGGTCTTTGATGTAAGTGTCAATCAGCAATGCATAAGTTTCGCTGTGTATGTTTTCCATCATTATTTGAAAGCCATAGAAGCATCTTGCTTCGGGCAACTGCACTTCACTCATAAAGTTTACTGCAAGATTTTCATTTACGATGCCATCACTTGCAGCAAAAAAAGCTAAAACATGGGAGATAAAATGGCGTTCACCATTGTTTAAATTTTCCCAATCTTTTTGGTCGCTGCTCAAATCAATTTCTTCGGCTGTCCAAAAGCTGGCTTCATGACGTTTGTAATGTTCCCAAATTTTTGGGTAGTTAATTGGTAGGATAACAAAGCGGTCTTTGTTTTCTTTTAATAGTATTTCTTCTGTATGCTCCATAGTTAATAATTGTTTCAATTTTCTTGTTTGCAGGAGAAAGGAATAGTGCTGAAAGAATGAGCCACATGAAGCAGCGAATACTTACAGTACCATTGCCTTTCACCCGAAAGCGCTGTTACTAAGTTTTCGATTCTGGCAGGTCTTCTGACTTGCTCCATTGTTTAAAGCCTTCCCGTGCAAAGACAGTGGCATGAGGATTAAACAACTTTGTCGGAGCTTACAGCTACGGGGATAGTCTGGGATTTTCACCCAATTCCCTTTTAATGAAATCCGCATGTGGCAGATTGTCAACCAAAACATGCCGTAAAATAATAAACTTAAATTAAGATTTGATGAAGATTTTTGTACACATTATGTTGAAAACGATGGAAAGTTGCAATGGTAGGGTGTTATAAAATATAGTGGGTTTTTGAGGATTATTTTCTTGCTTATATTAGATGTGAAGATGATAAGAATTCCGTCCGCTTGTGGTGGGAGGAATTGGGTGTCCATTAAAAATATATTACTGATGTGCATTGGCAATAACTCCAATATCTTCGAAATACCTCTCGCCTTTCCAAATTTAACTTTATACATTTTTGTAACTAGACGAAATATTAAGTAATAAATATTGCGGGTTATTAGTTGTGCATTAGCTAAAGATTTACCAAATTCTCCACATCCTCCCAAAAGTTCGAACTCAAACCCGTTAGGACCACCCAGCGAGAATTTTGATCAATCTGTGTAGGTTGACCATTTTTATTTTCAGCGGAAATGTAGGATAGACAAGAGATTGCGGTGAATAGGCTGTTTACTCTTGAAGTTCGAAGGATGTTATTTTCCTTATTATACAAAATCCCATCGGGGTATATCAAAAGCACATCAGCCCCCATATTGCAATTACGATGTTGGAGGTCGCTTTACTTCTTTTATTGCCATCGTTGGTGATAACACCAACGATGGCAATAGATTTTCTTGGCTTAGTTATTATTTGTATGGCGTGTTTTATTTCAATTCAACTATAATTTCATTTTTTCGATAAAACACTTCATAGGGCGCATTGTAGCCAAAATAATAAAATTGATTGGAATACTTTATACCCTCAGCATCTAATGCCGCTTTTAAATCCTGCTTATACTTTTCTATTTTAGTATCATTTGCCCAACCGCTAAACCCTATCGCAGCAACGATTTTTGCAGGTTCTTCCTTAAATTCTATACCTGATTGATTAGGCTTAGGAAGCATGTCCTTATTAAATTTCTTAGGAACCATAAACATCATAGTCATGGTATCGTCTAATGACATCGAGACCGGGGAAGTCATAGAAATTTTTTCATTTCTTTCGTTATTTCCAAAAATATATCCGGCTAGAATAGAGAAACCTTTACTTGAAGAATTCTTATACCCTTTTGTGGAGAGTTTGACTGAGGTAAATAAAGTAGTTTCATAATTTCTTATTTCGAATGTCTTGTATTTTTTTTTGACGACATAAGCGTAACTTTCAATATTTCTTTGTGTATTTATAAAATAAAGCTGGACTACTGTAAATGCAATTAGGATTATTACAAGTAAGATTATAACTATTTTCATTTTTAGTATTTAGCTATTTTATTTATGATGACTGCAACCCCCTTATCTGCTAAACAAATCTCGCCTATTCAATTCAATCATAACACATTTTTAGAAATAGACTATACCATGTAAATAATTCAGCCGTTGTTGGTGATAACACCAACAACGGCAAAAATCTACTGCCTTGTTAAAACTAAATTTAAGGAATATTCTTCTGTGAGGAGGCCCGTTGACTGATCTATTATACCATTAATACCGAATTTGATTTCATTGGTACTCTTATCAAGCACCTCTTTATTGTTCAGCGAACTACAAGTAAAGTAAATATTGTCATTAAAATATCCCTGGTACCAATGTAATCTATAACCTAGAGAAAAGTCCATATCCCCGTGATGTGTACCTATTTGAAGATCTTCAATAACCTTATCAAAAAGCAAATAAGTTGAATCGCAAAACGTTCCATATATCTTCGCATATCCATCACCGCCTTCGTCCAAATTCAACTCACCACTGAAAACAATTAGATCTCCACATGATGAATCAACGAGCGGATGGGTTTGATCCAATACTGTTTTTGTTTTTGCACTATTTACAAGCCATTTACCCACTAAGCCATTTTCGGCTTTTTGTTTTTTACAGGACTGAAATAATAACAGCATCAAAGCAAAGGTGAAATAGATAATAGTCCGACTCTTACTCATAAATGATTTTCTCTGAAATTAATCTATTATGTTGATCTTTAATGCTAACAGGTGCTTTTCTTTTCAACTTCATATCGTTTGCATGCATTTAAGTATTACAACGCAACTTTTCGGATTCTGTAAGAGGACGCAATGTATAACGTGTTATTAATCCAATAATTTCCATAAGGTGAAAATACAGATGCGTTTGTTGCCGGTCCATAATCTCCGCCATAAAATATTGGGCCATCACCTAAATTTGAAGACTGTCCGTTTCCGGCTATGGTTGTTATGATGCCCGAAGTATTGACTTTTCTAATTCTGCTGTTTGAGTTATCACTGATGAATAGATTGCCGGAAACATCTACCGAAACGCTTTGTGGGTTATTTAATTTAGCTGCAGTAGCATTGCCCTCATCACCGGTAAAACCATAATTCAATGAGCCACCAATTCCCGCAACAGTAGTAATTATTCCATTGGGATTGATTTTTCTAATGGCATGATTGCCTTTATCTGCAACATATAAATTGCCCGAAGCATCTACGCAAACGTCATAAGGACTATTCAATTTTGCAGCAGTTGCTTGTCCACCATCACCACTATAACCACTGTTTCCATTGCCTGCTATTGTTGTGATGATTCCATCGGTATGAATTTTACGAATCACATTTTTTCCCGGATCAGCAAAATAAATATTCCCTGCAGCATCCACACACATTCCGGCAGGCGCTCCCAATTGAGCTGCAGTTGCTTGTCCACCATCACCTGAATAGCCATAAACACCAGGCGTACCGGCTATGGTTGTTATTATACCATTTGGTGCAACACTGCGAATTATTCTGTTTCCTACGTCTGCAATAAGCAAATTGCCTGAATTGTCAAATGCAAGGCCCCAAGGATTGTTAAGTTGAGCAACATTTGCTTGCCCTCCATCTCCCGAATACCCCGCAGTATTATTACCGGCAAAGCGTGTGATGATTCCATTGGCTCCTACCTTGCGAATAGAATAATTGGTGCTTGATCCGTCAGTAAAATAAACATTTCCGCTGTTGTCTGCAATCATATCCATTGGGTTTAACAACGATGCTGACAAAGCCGGTCCACCATCTCCTGAAGTGCCTGAGCCAGAACCACTCGTATTGCTTCCAGCAATGGTTGTAATCATGTTGGGTACGCTCGGATAATTATAAACGATTGTTGAGGTGTCTGCAGGATTAGATAATTTCTCCCATATTTGCTTTACATCATACACTACAGAGGAGCCATACAAATAGCCCATGCGAATGAGGTTTTGATTTATGATTCTTCCTCTTGGAGTTATACCTGATCCTATCAATGAATCACCCAGCGAAGGATAGATTTTCGCAGGAAAATCAACCGTCCACCATGTTCTTGGATTTCTTCTGTTTTGAACAAACTGTATGGTTGAATCATTTATTAAATAAGCCTGTGCTGCAAATGTGTAATTTCTTGTTGAGCCATTTGAAAGTATTGTGGTTGTTTCTGTAACCCGATAAAACCCAGTAACGAAATAATAAGCCGGGCTTGTTGTAGTATAAGCATTGATAATGAATGAAGCGGATGAGGTATCTCCGGATGAAGTATATGCAACTAATTTGCCAATATAGTAATCGCTTGTGATATTATTCATCACATAAGCAGTATCTGTTAGCGCTGTAGCAACTTGAATGTCATTCAGGTAGACCTTATATTTAACGGAATCTGCATTGTTATTATTTGTAGCTCTTCTCCATTTCAATGAAACCGAAGATGCGGTTCGTTCTGTTACAAGGACATCAAAACTACCAAGCCTGTTGCCAGACAAATCAGGAGTTAAATTTGCTGATTTCTTGCATGCATAGAACGTCAAAGTCAACATAAAAGTAAACATCAATATCGTTGTGCTTTTTTTCATGGATTTTATCACTTTACTGATTGAGATAAAAAAAAATAGTGTATTGTCCTGACATAAGTTGACAATTTTCATAAAAAAATCCCCCTGAAATTCAGGGGGATTTTTTTATGGTTTTAAAGCCAGATTATTGTTTTACAAACTTCACGGTTGAAACTTCACCAGATGTGGTAATCATCTTAATAGTGTATGTTCCTGCAGCGAAGTTGCTGATGTTGAATGTAGTTGTATTTGCACCTTCATTCAAAGTTACCGCACGCTGTGTGATAGCTCTTCCGGCAACATCAGAAATCAACAAGGTTGCTTTTGTGGCTGCAGGTGTAGCAATCACAACATTAACAACAGATGCAGCTGGGTTTGGATACAATCCTGTAATAGTCATACCGGCCTTACCGTCTTTGATAACCACTACATTACTGAATCTGCTTCTTCCATCGTTGTCAATCTGACGTAGACGATAGTAATTTACACTGTTCATTGCACTTATATCTGTGAATGAATAGTTGAGTGAAGAAGTACTGTTTCCACCGTTTGCCAACGTATTTACAAATCCTATGTTGGTGTAACGAATTCCGTCAACAGAACGTTGCAACTCGAAGCCGTAATTATTGGCTTCCAAAGTAGTTACCCAACGCAATTGATTAACCTTACCATCTCTGTAACCACTCAAGTTAACTTGAGTAATTGGAGTAGTTGTAGTAATAGTCAACAACATATTGTCCGCTGTATTAGAACAAGTACCGCCTACAGGAGTCAACGTCAAGGTAACTGAACCAGCAATAACATCAGCAGGAGAAGGCACATAAGTAGCATTCAATGTGTTATTATTAGGTTGGAATGAACCTGTACCGCTGGTAGTCCAAACAGCACTTGTTGCATCACCAGTTAACGAACCGTTCAATATTGCAGTTTCTGTAGTTCCGATTACCTGATCTACACCGGCACCAGCAAGAGAGTTAGCCGTTACAGTTACATCGAATGATTTAACCGTTGAGCAACCATTAGTAGCGTTTGTTACAGTGTAGTTGATAGCCGTTGTTCCTGCAGCAACCCCTGTAACTGTTCCTGTAGTGCTAACTGTTGCTATTGATGTATTGCTGCTAGACCATACTCCTCCTAATGTGATATTAGCGTAAACCGTTGTTGCATTTTGACAAACTGCACCTGAACCAACAACCTCCTCTACATCAGGCCTTGTTACATTCTCGCCAATAGTCACATCGGCAGTTGATGTACAACCATTTGCTGCGGTTACAGTAACGGTGTAAGTGCCAGGTAAAGTTATTGAAGCTGATGCATTGTTTCCTAAGCCATCAGACCATGAATAACTTGTACCACCTGTTCCTGTAACGCTGATAGCGGTTGTAGAACAAGTTATTTCCTCAGAACCCGTGTTATTAGTTATTGCTGCGGTTGGAGGTGTAGTGTTTTCTGTAATGGTGATGCTGGCTGTTGATATGCAATCATTTGCCCCTGTAACTGTTAAAATATAGGTGTCAGGTGTAATGATGCTGGCTGTTGAGCTACTTCCGAAGCCGCCATTGTCCCAGCTAAATGTTCCATTTCCAGATGCAGTTACAGCTATTGCTGTAGTTGTACAGGTTAAAACAGTTGTACCTGTATTGTTGGTAATTGTTGCACCTGGTAATGTTGTATTTGATGTTATAACGATTGATTCTGTATCAATACATCCTTCAGCGCTTGTAACAGATACTGTATATGTTCCTGCAGCTGTTGCATTTAAGTCTGCAATTGTGGAAACAACTGTTGACCCGTTAGACCAAGAATAACTTACACCACCATCAGCACTTACATCAATTGATGGTCTGCCACAGGTAATTTCTGTTGTTCCTGAAATATTATTGATGATTGCAGCAGGTGCAGCATTAACCGTCACATCTCTTGTATCAAATGCGTCAGCGCAACCTCCGGTTCCTGTTACAGTATAAGTGATTGTTGCAATTCCTGCAGAAACAGGAGTTATAACACCGCTTGAATTAATGGTAGCTATAGCTGTATTACCAGAAGACCACGTACCACCTACTACATCAGATGAGAAGGTTGTTGTAGCATTTGAACAAACAGTTTGCGTTCCGCTTAATCTTCCTGAACTTGGCTCCTGTGTAATAGTCGCAATTCTTGTTGCAGTGGCGTTAGTACATCCGCCGGTTCCCACAACAGTATAAGTCATGGTAGCGGTTCCTGCAGCAACAGGAGTTATTTCACCAGTACTTGCGTTGATAGTTGCTATAGAAGTGTTACTTGATGACCAAGTACCCCCTGAACCTGAAGTACTAAATATTGAAGTACCATTTGAACATATAGCTTGTGTACCGCTTAAAGTTCCTGCATTTGGTTGAGCGGTTACAGTTATTGTACTTGTAGCAGTTGCATTGGTACAACCTCCTGTTCCAACTACAGTGTATGTCATCGTTGCTGTTCCGGCTGATACACCAGTTACAGCTCCTGTTGTTGTATTGATAGTTGCAACACTTAAATTATCTGAAGACCAGGTACCACCAATGCCCGTTGTGCTCAAAGTAGTTGAACCATTAGAACATATAGCCGTTGTTCCGCTTATTGTTCCAGCGTTTGGTGCAGCTGTTACAGTTACTGTACTTGTTGTTGTTGCGTTTGTACATCCGCCAGTTCCAACTACAGTATAGGTAATTGTTGTTGTTCCTGCAGACGCACCAGTTACAGTTCCTGTATTGGCATCAATAGATGCAACTGAAGTATTGTCAGATGACCATGTACCGCCAGTGCCTGTGGTGCTCAATGTTGTTGATCCATTAGAGCATATCGCAGTTGTACCGCTGATTGTTCCAGCGTTTGGCTGAGCAGTAATGGTTACATCCCTTGTAGCAGTAGCATTGTTACATCCTCCTGTTCCAACAACTGTATAAGTCATTGTAGCTGTTCCAGCTGAAACCGTTGTAATAGCACCTGTTGATGAATTTATTGTTGCTACAGCTGTATTGCCCGAAGACCAAGTACCGCCGGTAGCTGTTGTTGTAAATGTAGTTGAACCATTAGCGCATATAGCCTGATTGCCTGATAATGTTCCTGCATTTGGTGCAGCTGTTACAGTTACTGTTCTCTGACCTGTTGCATTCGAACAACCGCCCGTTCCTGTTACTGTGTAAGTCATTGTTGCAGTACCTGCAGCAACGCCGGTTACAACACCAGATGAAGCGTTGATGGTTGCAACGTTGGTATTACTTGATATCCAAGAACCGCCAGTTACAGTTGATGACAATGTAGTTGTACCATTTGAGCATAATGTTAATGTTCCGGTAATGCTACCTACTGTAGGAGCTGCAGTTATCGTTACATCTCTCGTTGCTGTTGCGTTGGTACAACCACCAGTTCCTGTTTTAGTATAAGTCATAGTTACTGTTCCAGATACTGTTCCTGAGAATGGAGTAACTACTCCTGTAGTAGCGTTAATAGTTGCTATTGATGTGTTTCCTGATGCCCATGTACCACCGGTAGATGTTGAAGTGAATGTAGTGGTCTGATTTGAACATATGTTTTGGTTGCCACTTAAAGTTCCCGCAACTGGTGCAGCAGTTACCGTCACCGTTCTTGTAGCAGTAGCATTATTACATCCTCCTGTTCCTGCAACAGTATAAGTAATCACTGATGTTCCTGCGGCAACACCTGATACAACACCTGAAGTTGGATCTACCGTTGCCACACTTGTAGTAGCCGAAGACCAAGTACCACCTGATATAGTTGAAGCTAATGTTGTTGTTCCATTCGAACAGATTGTTGCTGTTCCACTTAGTGTACCAGCAACCGGAGCAGTTGTTACAGTTACAGTTCTGGTATCGGTTGCATTAGAACAACCACCTGTACCAACTTTGGTGTAGGTCATTGTAGCAGTTCCTGCAGCAACACCTGTAACAACACCTGTAGAACTGTTAATAGTAGCTATAGAAAGTGCTGATGAAGACCAAGAACCTCCTGTAACTGTTGAAGAGAATGTGGTAGTTAAACCGGTACATACTGCCTGATTACCGCTTAAAGTTCCTGCGTTTGGTGCAGCAGTAACAGTAACTGTTCTCGTTGCTGTTGCATTATTACAGCCGCCTGTTCCTAAAACAGTATAAGTTATTATTGAAGAGCCTGCAGCTATTGGTGTAATTACACCAGTAGATGCATCTATCGTTGCTACTGAAGTATTACCTGAAGACCAGGTACCGCCTGAAACAGTTGAAACAAATGTTGTTGTGCTCGTTCCTCCGCTCGTACAAATAGCGTTAATTCCACTAAGCGTACCTGCAGTTGGAGCAAGTGTAACTGTTACATCTCTGGTAGCAGTTGCATTAGAACAACCGCCAGTACCAATAACGGTATAAGTTATTGTTGATGTACCTGCAGCCAAACCTACAACCAAACCGGATGTGCTGTTTACTGTAGCAACAGATGGCGTGCTTGAACTCCATGTACCACCACTACCGGTGGTTGTAAACGTTGTAGTTGTTGAAGAACATATAGCCTGTGTACCGCTCACTGTTCCTGCATTTGGAGCCGCAGTTACAGTTACAGTTCTTGTAGCTGTAGCATCAGGACATCCTGCGCTGCTAACTGTATAAGTCATAGTAGCAGTACCGGCAGCTAAAGGAGTAATTACCCCTGTTGATGCGTCAATGGTGGCTACTGAAGTATTACCTGATGACCAAGTACCGCCAGTTACAGAAGATGTAAATGTAGTTGTGTTAGTTCCTCCGCTGGTACAAATTGATTGTGTACCATCCAATGAACCTGCCAAAGGACCTTGTGTAACAGTCAAATCAAGCGTTGCGGTTGCATTTTCACAACCTCCAGTTCCTGTTACTGTGTAAGTCATTGTAGAAGTTCCCGGAGTTAAAATAGTTATTGCACCTGTTGAACCATTAATGGTTGCAACAGCAGTTGTTCCTGAAGACCATGCACCACCTGAAACGGTTGATGCAAAAGAAATTCCGGTTGAGTTTGTACAAACAGCCTGTGTTCCGCTCAAAGTTCCGGCGGTTGGAGCTGCTGTAACTGTAATATCTCTTGTAGCAGTAGCATCAGGACAACCAACACCTGCAACGGTGTATGTCATGGTTGCTGTGCCTACAGCTATTGGTGTAATGACACCCGTAGATGCATCAATTGTTGCAACTGAAGTATTACCTGATGACCAGGTACCACCTGCTGAAGTAGATGTAAATGTTGAAGTGCTTGTTCCGCCACTTGTACAGATAGATTGCGTACCGCTTAAAGTACCTGCTACAGGTCCAGCAGTGATTGTTACATCACGCGTTGCTGTAGCATTAGTGCAACCGCCTGTTCCAGTTACTGTATAAGTCATAGTAGCTGTGCCGGTTGATACAGGAGTAATTGCACCAGAAGTAGGATTTATAGTAGCTACCGCTGTGTTACCCGAAGACCAGGTACCGCCAATTATTGTAGAAGCGAAAGTTGTTGAAGAAGTTGAGCAAATTACATCAGTACCGCTCAAAGTACCTGCGCTTGGCGCAGCAGTTACAGTCACAGTTCTTGTTGCAGTAGCAGCGCCACATGAACCTGAAGCAGCAATGGTATAAGTCATGGTTGCAGTTCCGGCACTTACTCCAGTAACTACACCAGTAGAAGCATCTATTGTTGCAACAGCAGCATCACTCGTTGACCAGGTACCACCTGTTTGCGTTGAAGAGAATGTTGTTGTTCCGTCAGAACATATTGACTGTGTACCACTTAAAGTACCTGCAGTAGGACAATCATTTAACTTAATGTTTTGTGTACAAGAACCAGCTGAAGCTGCTGTTGTGAATGCTGTACTTGATGCAGTAGTGGTTGTAGCGTAAGCCAAATGACTGGTTTGACTGGTAATTGCAGTTGCAATACCGGTAACATAAGCTGAAACAACCGTATTTGTTTTTTGAGTTCCAGGAGCCGAAGAAAATGTGTGTTTACAAGTTGAACTCGCTCTAAACGGCACAGTATTGGCAATTTGTAATCTACAAACTCTTGTACCTGGAGTTGGACACGTTCCTGTTGCTGAAATAGTTGTTCCTGATCCGGCACCTGGATTTGCCTTAGCGGGTATATTAAAATAGCGACATACCACATTGACACCGTTTATAGTTATAGTGTATATGTTAGCACCCGTTGTTGTAGCACCGGCAGTAGGTATTTGAGCAATGTTTAAATCTGAAAAACCTGAGATTACTGAACATGTAGGCGTTCCTCCCATCAAAATAGAAGTATCGTAGGCTATACCAAATCCGACATTCGCCAACTCAAAAGTGTTGGCACTGGTATTTTTCAGGTAAACATCAAACTGATAGGTTCTATCGTTGATTTGAGTTTCATTGCTTATGGTCAACAAATAAGTTGGTGCCTGAGCTTTAGCAGTAATTGTAAATGAAAACATTCCCAATAAGAACATTACCATCCGAATTGTAGCCTTAACATTCATAATCTTTGGTTTTTAGTGTGTGTATTTTCTAATTATTATGTTAAAATAATAAAAAAGTTTTGCGAAACTAATAAATTTTTTAATAAGGACGAGCAAAAAATAATCCGAGCTGCGTGTTGTTGTCTACTACGTTCATATCCAGACCATCTGAAGCACCGTCTCCATTTACATCAGAATTATCATAACCAAAGGATGCTATAGAGGTGTTATTATCAACTTCATTCATATCTGATCCATCAACAGTACCATCCTGGTTTACATCCCCACCATATATAGCATATAGGCCGGAACCCATATTTTTTAATGATGGGTTGATGCCATCAGAATAAGCCCTAGCGGTTCCAGTAGTGAAATCATAATTTGTAGGATATGTTATGGAAATGGGCGCCGCTGACCAGGTTTCTATACTGCTTCTGTGTTTTATAGCTAGGTAATAACTGTTACCCAATTCAGAAATGGACAAGGACATGGATGCGGTTCCATCAGCATGTAGTATAGCTTTTGTGCTGTAGGTTGGTGCGGAAGCTGACAAAGCCGATGGATTCCAAAATTTGATTTCTACAGTATCCGTTGCTGTAGGATCTGAGCTGAGTCCTAAGCTGAACAATGTTGGAGCCATCTGACCTGCACCAATATAAGGCCCTTCTAGCAGAGCCCTAACATTTACATTCAAGGTGGCAGGATTGAAAGAAATGTTCTGATCGCAGGTACCCACTGTTGCATAACCCATATTTGTTCCAGATATGGTAGTGTTTACACCGCCAACATAGGCCGCAACTAAAGTACTCGTTTTACCATTGCCAATAGCTGAACTGAATATATGTTTAGGAGTAGAGGCTGTTTTAAAATCCGCTGTGTTGGTCAATCTGTAAGTACCGATTCTGGTACCGGGAGATGTGCAGTTGGTTTTAACTGCGCTTATGACCGTTCCGTTTCCGCTTCCCGGACCACTTCTTGCAGCCTGATTTAGGTATCGGTAAACTACGCCTCCAATGGTTTCTGTTTGAGTTGTTGTTCCCAAGCTGAATGCAACAGGAACCTGTGAAGCCACCAATTGAGATGATCCCGAAACCAAGTAGAAGTTGAGCGTTCCTCCATTGGCAATTGAAGAATCAAAACCAATCCCAAACTGCATAGAAGCCAACTCCAAAGTAGTAGTACTTGTTCTCAACAAATAAACATCAAACTGATAAATTTTACTGCTGATTTGTTGTTGATTGGTAATATAAAGTTCGTAAGAAGGAGTCTGGGCCTTTGCTTGAAATAAAACACAAGAAAGTATGGTCATTAAGAAGCTGAGAATGAAAGCAGTTTTTTTAATCATAAAGATGTCAGTTAATCCTTAAATCAATAAAAAATTCCAATGACCGTATTATTTAGCAGAAATAAACAAAAACATTATCTAAAAGTTTTGGTTTTGTATACAACAACACTCCAATGAAATTGGATGTGATGCATTTCTTATAGACTATAAAGATACCTTTTATTTTAACATCTAATATAGTTACAGGTAGAAAAAAATCACTCCCTAAGAATTAATACTTATCAAAATCTACTTACATAAAACACTTTCATTATTTGAATTGATATTGGGTTGAGGAGTTGTTCTTAAATAGGGCTTTAGGAGTGTAAATCCCTTGGGAAACTTTTCTCGAGCTTGTTCATCAGAAACGGCAGGCAAAATAATACAATCCTCCCCATTTTTCCAGTCCGCGGGTGTGGCTACACTGTAATTCGAGGTCAATTGCAAACTATCTATTACCCTTAGCAGCTCATTGAAATTACGTCCTGTGGAAGCCGGATAGGTTACCATGAGTTTAATTTTTTTATCCGGCCCGATAATAAATACCGACCTGACGGTAAAAGTAGCACTGGCGTTGGGATGAATCATGTCATATAATTCACTCACTTTTCCTTCCGAATCGGCTATCAATGGAAAGTCAACCTTGGTTTGTTGTGTTTCATTGATGTCCTTTATCCATTCCTTGTGTTGATCAACCTTATCGATGCTTATAGCTATCATTTTGACGTTTCTCTTATCAAATTCAGGTTTTAATCTTGAAGCTGCACCCAACTCCGTAGTGCAAACCGGGGTGAAATCTGACGGATGAGAAAACAA
>Ga0315905_10004384_pt1 | contig 14402 bp, 9 predicted proteins | sample LakEriMetagenome_5_FD_203522 | JGI IMG/M metagenome (GOLD analysis project Ga0315905, IMG submission 203522) | Freshwater fungal communities from buoy surface, Lake Erie, Ohio, United States - Buoy 4 MA121 | ecosystem: Environmental > Aquatic > Freshwater > Lake | place: USA: Lake Erie, Ohio... | reverse complement strand
AAACGGCGCAGTGCCTCATAAAAGAGGACACCGTGAGCGATGGAGCCACGACTGATGAAAGAAAGCCGCGAAGACTACACCCGCGTGATGCGGGGGCGCTACGCCCGCCACACCGGAAAACCCGCCCGATCGAAGCTGCTGGATGAGTATTGCCAGACCACCGGGTTGGAACGCAAATACGCCAACCAAGTCCTGCGTGGGCAGCGACGACGAGGCCCCAGCGGAGTGCCCCGAGGTGCCAGCAGCCGCTACACCCAGAGCGACCTGCAAGTGCTCAAGAGCCTCTGGTTGGCTGCCGGGCAGCCCTGCGGCAAGCGCCGCATCGCCAGCAGCGCTCTGGCCACCATGCAGCGGGAAGTGGCCGTGCGCTGCGAACCCTGGGCGGAGACCGCGCCAGGAGCCATCGTCTGGGCACTACGAGCTCGTGGAGCCACTCAACGAAGCGCTGCGCCAGTGGAGTCTGTGGAACAACCTCTACGCCGCGCAACGCCGGCTGCTGCGCAAAGAGCGGCAACCCGACGGCAAAGTGAAGCGATACCACGAAAAGAAAGCCAGCACGCCCAGCGCCAGGCTGCTAGCCGGCGAAGACCTCAGCCAAGAGCAGCGACAGAAGCTGTAAGCCAAGCTCAGCAGCCACGACCCCATCAGCATGAGAGCGAGCATCGAAGCCAAACTACGGGCGCTCTACGCGCAGCGAGCCGAGCTCCAAGCCGAGCAGGACGAGGACATGGAGACTGAATCCGAGAGCGCCCCCCGCGAAGTCCATCACGGAGGCATCACGTCTCGCAGCAGTGGTTCCATGGCAGCTGCTCTGAGACGACTGGAAGCACCGGATAATCGTAGGCAAGACATGGACTGCAGCAGCCTGCTGGCCGTCGAGCGTTACCAGGGTGTCGGGAAAACGAGGGTCTATCGCCCATGCGGCATCGTGGGGTATTCTTGGTGAGCCTGGAGACTTCGGCGGCAGCATGGCTGCCGCAGTCCATGAGGCTACTGAGTCAAAAACGCCAGCAGATCACGCAGCTCGGCATCCGTGAGCGACATGACGAGTCCGGGCGGCATGAGGGACATTTTGATTTCGGTGCGGCTGATGACGTCGGCTTCGGGGAAGGAGCGTTCTTTCCCGGTGAGGTCGCGGAAGACTTCGCTGCTGGAAGAGCGCAGGAGGATGCCGGTGAACTCGGTGCCGTTTCTGAGCTTCACGAGCGAGGGGTAGAACTGCGGCGCGACTTCGCGATGCGGCTCCAGGATCGAACGCAGGATGGCAGCGCGGTCGCCTTGCTGCGCGATGAGGGTGAGGTCGGGGCCGACGACGTTGCCACGACCGCTTTGGCGGTGGCAGGAGGCACAGAGCGCGACTTTGGGATGAAAGAAAAGGCGACGGCCTGCCTCGACATCGGCAGTGCCTGGAAGTGCATCCAGCATCTTCAACCACGCGGCGGTGTCGTCGAAGGCGGGACGAGCAGTGCTCATGGTGAAGGACTGGTCGTGCTCGGTGAAGCGCAGGCCGCGACGGGCTTCATCGCGGATGGTGGCGTTGTCACTCTTGGCGAGCTTGTGCAGCAAGGCGGTGTCTTCAACACCGAGAATGGCCTCCGCGCGGAGTTGCGGGCTGCGTTTTTCATCGGCGGCGACTTCTGCGGAGGCTTTACGAGCGGCGAGCGTGCGCACGACTTCGAGCGTGAGCACGTCATCGCCTGCGGCGAGGAGTTCGTTCAGCAAGGGCACGGTGAGCGCCTTGTGCGTGGCAGGAACCAGCCGCAGTGCGTAGCCTTTGAGGCGTGCAGGTGTTTTGGGGTTCGTGATGCGTTCGACGAGCACCTCGGGATTGGTCACGCCCGCGCCGGGTTCGCCACGCAGCGTGTTCCAGGTGGCGAGAACGGCTTCAAAGAGACGGAAATCGAGGGTGGGATCGGAAAGCATCGCCTCGACTTCGGGCATGAACTTGGTCAAAACGGCATCGGCGATCCAGCGCAGGCACTCGAAACGCATTTCGGGATCGGTTTCGGCCACAAAGGCCCGCACCCACTTTTCGTCGTTCAAATCGGCGCGGCGCAGCGCGACGAAAGCCCAGACGCGATCCGTTGCCGGGAGTTTTTTGAGTTCAGCGACGGTCCATGGCAGGCGGGCGAGAGCGGTCAAGGCCGCATCGGAGAGATAAGAGTCACCACCACGGGCGAGCTCGAGCAGCTTTGGCGTGGGGAGCTTCGCTTTGCCTTCGCGCAGTTCTTGAGCGAGGCGCGCGTCATCGTTGAGCGGGTCTGGTCTGGTTTTGAGCCAGTTTGCTTTCGATGGGTCGATCTCCACCTTCCAGAGACGACCGCGACCGTGAATCGGATACGAGCTGAACACCCAGTCATTCATGTAGAACGCACCGTCGGGGCCGACGGCCATGCAGGTGGGGCGGAAGAAGTCGCTGCCGCGCACGAGCGGGATGCGCTCGGAGGTGTAGCCCGCGCCTTTTCGCGTGAGCGGGAAGTAGTCGATGCTGTGATCGCTCCAACTGGGAATCATCACACCGCCGCCGAGTTCGACGACGGCGCAGGGGCCTTCGCCTGATGGATGAACCATGCCGAGCGTGCCCCGCAGCTCGCCATTCCACGCGACAAACGGATGCACCGGCGCACTGCCATACACCCACTGGAAGCCGTAATCGGCACCTTCGACAACATTGAGCAAACGGCACGGCGGACGGCTGCCGGGATCGTTTTCAGCGGCGAAGATCTCGCCATCTTTGCGCACGAGCAGTCCGAAGGGATTCCAGAAGCCACGCGCAATGCGGCGCAGATCTTTGCCATCGGCAGTGCAACGAAACACGCCGCCTTCGCCGCGTCCGCTCACTTTCGTGTCGTCGGTGCCAGTGATGGTCCAGTCTTTGCCGAAGTTCTCGCCGAGCGAGAAGACGAGGCCGCCATCAGGATGCCAGGCCATGCCGCTGAGGCCGTTGTGCGGATAATCCGCCAACGTGTTCATCGTCGCGAGGTTTTCTTCCAGGTCGCCGACGCCATCACCATTCGTGTCCTTCACCCGCAGGATGCGATCCCGCTCGGCGAGGTAGATCCAGCCATCGGGACCGCATTCGACATGCATAGTCGCGTCCGTTTTGTTGTAGAAGACACGACGGTTTTTGCCATTGGCATCAAAGACCACAATCTCATCGTGCTCTGGTCCCACATAGCCCTGTGGACGAAAATGCGTGTGGCAGGAAGCCAGCCAGATGTTGCCCTTCTCATCCACATCAATGCCCGTCGGCGTGACGAGATCGGAATGTTCGGCAAGCAGCGTGAGTTTGACGCCGGGTTGCAACGTTTCGATCTGTGGCGGCAGATCCTTCGGGACATCGGGCGCTTTGGGCGGCGGGCCGGATTGAGCGAAGGCAGCAAGTGGAAGAAGGATCAGGAGGCGTTTCATGAGATTACTGGGCTTTGGCGCGTTCGAGAGCGGCGGCGATTTCTTGTTCGATCACGGACAACGGATTGAGAAGCGTGAGTGGGTTTTCGACCGGAGTGACTTCATTGGTCTGCGGATTCCAGTTAACGGGACCGAAGCGGCAGGGCGCGGGATTGCCGGTGAGGATGTGCATGCCTGCGTCGTTCTTGTCGAAGTGCCAAAACTCGAAGGGGAAATGGATGAAGCCGTGCTTCTCCATCATCGCGCAGATTTCCAGCCGTGTGGCGACGTGCTCCGGTGCGACGAAGGGCGAGCGCATCGGCGTGCATTCGCTCATTTCGAGATACGGAGCACCACGCCAGACTTCCGTGCCATCGTCGCGACGAAAGACCGAGATGTCGATGGCGGAGCCGGACATGTGTGCGCCGATCTTTGGCATATTGGCCGTCAGCACGATGGCTCGGCGGAACATCATCTCAGGCGTTGGAATTTCGCCGCCGAGTTCCCACATGGTCTTTTTGAGCACGGTGTCGAAGACCGATGGCTTGCGCACGAGCTGGCGCTGCATGTCGAGCGAGCGGAAGCCGTCCTCGATCTTCAAGATCCAGCCGCGCTCGTTCATTTCGCGACCAATGGTGATGACATCGCGCACGAGGCTCTCGCGCAGGAAGTAAACGCGGTCGAGATCACCCGCGATCTTGCTGATGGAGAATTGCATCTCCACCTTCGCAGCAGCAGCGGCTTCAGGGATGGAGGCGAAGCGCTCGCCGCATTCGTTCACCGGGAATTCAATGAGCTTCTGCACGATGGCATAGCCTTGTTCCATTTGTTCGGTCCAGTAGGCGCGGCGGGATTGATCGTCGGTGTTCATGGTTTGGATTTAGCGCGGTTTATATCCATCTTTCAGCAGTTGAGCACGATAGGGATAAACCAAGGAAGTTCGGTAAACGCATTCGATTCGGCTCCCACCATCTCTTATGCGAACCGTCCGGCGATATTGGTAACTCAGCCAGAGGAGATCGTCATCGGACTTCCCTCCGAAAGGTGCTTTCGTTTCCACGACTAATTCACCCAGCTGCGTCCACCGAACTGGGCGAGTCTGACAAGGAAGATCCTCATCCGGAACCTGCACTGCTTTGCCCGTTGCCGTCGCAATCACCAGCGTGTCTTGGCGGTATTTACCGGTCGAAAAACTCAAGGCAACGAACTCGGCATCTTTTGACCACAGTATATCCTCAGCGAACGAAGGAAGTTCAAAATCTGCAAGGTTCTTGACACTGAAGACCACGGATCCATCCGAGCGCCGAAGTTCGAAGTGATGCTCGTATTGAGCGGTGTCGCCCACATTGACGATCATGAATCGACCGTCGGGGGATGTATGAGGTTTGGCATTGGTAAAACCAAAGCCAACAGAGGCTATCAACAGCCAAAGCAGAATATAGAGAAGACCTTTTGAGCGCGGTGTCATGATGGAGTCATGGTGATTTCTTCCCCTCACCCTGCAACCGCACCTTCTCCTCCGCCTCGCGCTTCTGCATGTCTTTGGGATGCTTCGAGAATGAGGCGAAGACATCACCGACGACGCGGTCGGCGAGTTCGCCGAGCTTTTTGAGGATCACGGGCTCGGCTTCGGGCTTGAGTTTGGAGAGGTTGGGCTCGTAGCCGCCGACCTTGTGGGCCTCGGCGGTGGCGATGTAGCCGATGTTGCCGTTGGCGTAGCCGATGATGAGGGGCTTGGCACGATCGGCGATGGCTTGCTCGAGTTTGAAGCCGTATTCGACCATCGGCTCGCCGGGCATGGTGAGGAGCAGGTAGGGGCCGATCTTCATCGCCATGAGTTCGGCTTTGATCGGCTGGTCTTTGCCCGGAAGCTCGATCACTTCGCTGGCGACGCGGATGGGATAGTAGGTGGCGCGTTTGGCGAGTTGCTCGCGCGTGAGGCTGTAGGCGGCGGCACGCACGACTGCGCCACCGAGATCGCGACCAGCCCACTGGATGTCCGCTTCATCGGCGCAGCGATACGGATAGCCGGGCAGATTGGGCCGGATGTCGCCCGCGCAGCCTTGGATGAACATGGAGGCCGTTTTGCCGCTGTAGATGGACTCGACAAAGGTCTGCGCCTCGCCGGGGAAGTCGGCGGTCATCATGGGAAAGCCCTTGGGATGCGGCTGCGAGCCTTTGTCGCCCCAGGTGAAGAAGCAGGGATGGCAGGCGGCGTGCATGAGGATGGCCAAAGGCGTGAGCGATTGGCCGTCGTCGAAGCGCAGCACCTTCACACGCGGATCATTCGGGCCTTCGGGGTTCAAACTCACCACCGCCCGACCTTCGTAGATTTTGCGGCGGTTGATGCTGAAGCTGATGCGGTCCTCCGCGAGGCCGATGCTGGCCGGTCGCATGTTTGCGGCGGCTTCTTTGGCGGCGGCAGTGAGCTTTTTGATCACGTCCGAGGCCCAGCGCATGTTTTCCACCCAACCGGGGCCGGAGTGATTGTGCGAGGCGCAGATCATGATGTTCGCGGCGGGCACGCCGGTCTCTTTTTCAATCGCCGGACGTGCCAGCGCCACCATGTCCTCCCACGCGCCGATGACATCCATCGTCACGATGGCCGCCTTCGTCTCGCCATCATCCAAAACGAGCACACCCGCCCGCAATGGATCGCGCACACCATTCACCACCCGCGTGTGACCGGCCACCGTGATGTCCTTCACCTCCGACGGTGTGATATCCACCTTCGCCGCCCCAGCCTTCAGGTTCGAAACGACAGGAAACTTGCCGTCGATGACCTGCGCGTGCGCGGTGAGGGCGAAAAGGAGGATGAGGAGTGATTTCATGGAAGAGCGATGGCGTGTCACGTTGAGGATCGGCGCACGGCGACGGCCTCGACCTCGTATTTGAGCGAGGGTGGCAGGCAATTCGTGATGGTGGTGCGGGCCGGCGACGGCTGAGGGAAATATTCGCGGTAGAGCTTGTTGTAGAGCGGCACATCCTCCGCATTGCGGACGTAGTTTCGCGTCTGCACCACATGCGCGAGATCGCTACCCGCGGCTTCGAGCACCTTGCGCACGTTTTCGATGCTACGGCGGAACTCGCCTTCAAACGTGTCGCTGATGATGTTGCCCTGCTGATCGACGGAGGCCTGGCCGGAGACGAAGATCAGATCGCCGACGACCACGCAGGGGCTGAAGGGCAGATGTGACGTGGGCGTGTCGGGAAGCTGCGGGTAAGAGACGAGCGGGTGATTCATGGTGGAGCGGATTCAACGGCCCAGCCCCGGCCAATTCATCACGCGATCAGTTCTGGAATCGCACGGCCATTCTCGACGATGTGGACCGGGCGGCCGTTGAGGTCATTGAGCGTGACCTTGCCGTAATCGATGTCGAGATGATGATAAATCGTCGCGAGGAAGTCGCTCGCGTTGCAGGGGCGCTCCACCACGTCTTCGCCGCGTTTATCACTGGCCCCGATGACACCGCCGGTCTGGATACCGCCACCGGCCCAGATGTTCGTGAAGGCACGCGGCCAGTGGTCGCGTCCAGGCTGTAATGTGCCCGTAGGACCACTGGCATCGCCAGCGCCCGTGCTGCGGTCAAAGCTGATCTTCGGTGTGCGGCCAAACTCGCCTGTGACGACGACGAGCACCTTCTTGTCGAGTCCACGCGCGTAAATGTCCTCAATGAGCGCAGACACGCAGCGGTCATAGGTTGGCATGCGGAAGCGCAGCGCTTCAAACTGATGTTGATTCACCGCGTGGTCGTCCCAGTTGTTCACGCGGCCGCAGAGCGGACCGCTGAGGCTGCTGGTGATGATTTCGACGCCCGACTCCACGAGACGACGCGCGAGGAGTAACTGCTGGCCCCAGCGATTCCGGCCATAGCGATCACGCGTCGCCGGATCTTCCTTGCTGAGGTCAAAGGCATCGCGCGTCTGTGGATTCGTTAGTAGCGTGGCGGCTTGGGATTCAAATTCATCCATTGCGCCGAGCTCGCCCTCGCGGTCAAAGGCACGCTCCATCTTGTCGAGGCTCTTGCGGAGAACGATGCGGTCACTGAGACGTCGATTTTCTGACTCGTCGGCCAAACCAATGTTTGGCACCTGGAAGTTCGGACGGTTTGGATCATCGCTCACTGCAAATGGCGCATAGGCATCACCAAGATAGGCGGGACTGGAGTATTCGCCCGATGCCGCAGGCACGCCGATGTAGTTTGGCAGCGGGTTGGTGCGTCCGCCCTCTTTGGCACGCAGGTAGTGCGCGACGGACATCCAATCTGGGAGGCGTGGCTTGGGCTTATCACGTGTGTCTTTGTCACCGGAAAACATCTGCATCGTGCCTGCCGGATGGCCGCCTGCGGTTTGATTCATGGAGCGCAGCACCGTGAACTTGTCCGCGATCTTGGCGCTCATTGGCAGCAACTCGGTGAAATGCGTGCCTGGAATCTTGGTGCTGATGGTCTTGAAAGGGCCGCGATACTCGCTGCTCGCATCTGGCTTCGGATCATAGGTGTCGATGTGCGATTGTCCGCCCGGAAGCCAGACCATGATGATGGATTTACGCTCGCTTTTCGGCAGCGCCGCGTTTGCCGCGCGCAATTTGAGCAGGCTGGGCCAGCTCAGCGTCGCCATGCCGGTCAAACCAAATTGCATGAAGCTGCGACGCGAGAGCGGACCGGCGCAACGAACGACTGATGGGGGCTGAATGATGGAGGACATGTGTGAAAACCTACGGGCTGAGATGCGCTGCTTTATCCCTGAGAACGACTACTTCGCGCCAAACGCGACGAGTTCCTTCCCTGCGGCATCCCACACGCGCAGCAGGCTGTCCTCACCGCCAGCGATGATGGCGCTACCGTTGGGGACGCTGACGGCGGCTTGCATGTAGTCAGGAAGATTGGCGATGGAGCGAATTTCACCGCCGTCGTCGGTAACGATGCGGACGCGGTTGTCTCCAGCGCTCGTCACGATCTGATTCGTGGCTCCGATGAATTGCAATGACGTGACTTCTTTGGTCCAGCCTTCAATCTTCTTCTTTCGCTCGCCGATGAGCATGTCCCAGGTCGAAACAACACCGTCCGCGCCGGCGGTGGCGAGCACGCGGCCATCGCTGCGGAAGGCGACGCCCATGACGTGATGCGTGTGGCCTTCAAAGAGGTTCACTTGCTTGCCTGAGGCGATTTCAGTGACGCGTGCGATCTTGTCGGCTGCACCGGTGGCGAGACGTTTGCCATCGGGCGAGAAATCGAGGCACAGGACCGTGTCGGTGTGCTTTTCCTTCCACGTCTGCGTCGCTTTGCCGGTCGCGACATCGAAGATGATGATGTCGCCGGAGCGCGACAGCTCGCCGCCGCCGGTGGCGAGCGTTTTGCCATCGGGACTGAAGCGCACGGCGTTCACGCGGTCGGCGAAGAGGCCTTTCGGGTCGATCTTGCGTTCCAACGTCCAGCGCGGCGTGCTGCCAACGGTTTGTGTGATGGCTTTCGTCGCCACGAACGAACCATCCGGAGCGGCAGTGATGGTCGTGGTTGCAGCGACGTTGCCACTGCTTTCTTCGATCGGCGTGCCGCTGGCGGCGGCCCACGCCCGCAGCGTGCCATCTTCAAACATCGATGCCACACGCTGGGCATCGGCGGAGAAGGACACGGCGATGGGCTTCGCGGTCGTTTTGGTCAAAGCCAGTTTCAAAGCCGCTAGGTCAGCCGTGGCCTTGTCTTGCGTGGTTTTGGCGGCGGCGATGGCCGCATTCGCGGCAGCAACAGCTTTCGCATTCGCAGCCTTCGAGTCGGTGATCCGCTTCACGTCATCCTCGGCGTCCTTCACATTGCTCTCGGCAGCGGAAACGGCGGCGAGCGCGGACACCTCGGTCATCTTGGCGGTGATCAGCTTGTCCTGTGCGGTTTTCAGTTCCTTCTCAATGGCCGCGTCTTTGGCTGCGGCAAGTTTGGCCGCCAGCTCATCCACGGCCTTCTGTGCGGCGGTTTTAGCTTCGGTGGTCGGCGGCACGAGCTTTTGTTTTTCCGGCAGCACCTTGCCCATCGTCACGATGGCCTCCTTGGCCTTGCCCAGCAGCACGTCGAGCGCCTTGTCCTGCGCGTCGATGCGGGCGATCTCGCTCTTTTGGAAAGCCGTCTCCAGCGTCTGTGCCGAGATGATCCAGTCGAGTTCCGTCGTCTTCTTCGTCGTGGCCACATTGCCGCGCAGCTCGATGACTTGTTTTGCAGTCGTGGTATCCCAAATGCGCACGGAACCATCCGCGCAACCGGTGACGACCTGCTTGCCGTCGGCGGACATGGCGCTGCTCAAAACGGCCACTTTGCCTGCGGTGGTGATCTTTTGGATCAAGTCGGCACTCGCAGGTGTTGAAACGAGCTTCGCGGCACTCGCATCTGCTTTGCCCATGTTCAGCTTCCAAATCTTCACCTCACGGAAACTCCCGCTCGCCAGTTTCGTGCCGTCAGGACTGAAGGAAAGCGACTGCACCAGCGCCCGATGCGCCGCGCCGTTCTTTTCCGCCGGATCGCTGATCTGCGCGACGAAATGCCGCGTCGCTAAATCATAGAGATGAATCTGGTTCGAGCGCCCACAGGCCGCGTAACGGCCATCTTTCGTCATCGCCACGCTGTAGATCGGGTCCACGCTGGCCGAGAAGGCTTTCAACACGACGGCACGCTCCTGCTGCACAGACGCCTTCGCACCCTGGTCAATCCATTGCTTCAAAATCGCGATCTCTGCCGGCGTGAGGTTTACCGCGCCAGATTTATTGTTCGGCGGCGGCATCTCCATGTCTTGGGTGTGGAGAGACGCTGCTACGACGAGGCTTTCCGCGCTTTTCCCCGGCACCAGAGCTGTTCCAGCCTCGCCGCCTTTGATCATCAGTTCCGGCGTCTCCATGTTCAGATCCGCTTTCGTCGTGGTTTTGTTGTGACACGAGATGCAGTTCGTCTTCAGGAAGGGATAGACGTCCTTGTAGAAGTCGAGGTCGGCAGCAAAGGCTGAAGACGTCAACAGAGCGGCGAAAAAAGGGGTCGTTTTCATCGCTTACTTAGCGGCGGTCGTCACGGCGGCAGCTTTCACGCGCACGCGGATCGGCTGGGAGATGAGAATTTCGACCGTGTCGGTCGGATTTGCGGCGGTCGTCACGGACTTCATGCGGGTCGATGCAGCGGTCATGGCGGCTTCGGCCTGCTTTTGCTTTTCGGCGGCTTTCTTTGCGGCCTCAGCATCGGTAGCTGCGAGTTTTTTGGCCTCAGCAGCCGCGGCGGCCAGCAGTTGCTCGGCTTTCTTTTGCTCGGCCTCGGCAAGCGGCACGGCGGTGGGATTGTAGCGGTATTTGCAGATGCCGAGGCTCTGGAGCGCGAAGCTGTAATCACCCGGAGCAATCTTCAATTCGGTGAGGTTGAGAGTCAGTTCGTGCGTGGCGGCCTTGAGCGGGATGTCGAACTCCTTGATGGCGCTGAAGCCTTCGCCGTAAGCTTTCACCTTGATGGAAGTGCCGTTGAATTCGTTTCGCCAAGTGAGCTTCAGCGGGATTTTCAGTGCCTCGCCCACTTTGGCTTCGAAGACTTTGTCTTCTGCCAGCGCGATGGTCAGCGGTGCTTGCTCGGAATCTGTGACGGAAACAGGAATGTCGGCCATGAGACGCGCTGCGGGGATTTCGCCCTTCGCGTCCTTCACAGACCATTCCATGCTCGCCACACGCACTGGCCGCATTACCTCTTTGCCACCGATGACAGCCTTGCCGGTGATTTTGGCGAGTCCGAAGCCACGTGGCGCATTATCGGCGGCAGTGAGGATGAGATGGCCGTAGGTTTTGCCTTTGCCGATCTTCAAACCGGCGGCGCTGACGCCTTGCGGCAGGTTTTCCATGCTGATCTCGATCTCGCCATCGAAGCCATCGCGACGCTGCACGGCGACCTCAAATGCGCGCGCATCGCCCTGGCGGAGTGCCATCGGCTTGGACAATGAGGCGCGGTCGCCATTGCGCAGTGTCATGTGAACGGCCCACGCGGCGAGCGCAAAATCTGGCGCGGCCTGCCGAACGATGAGTCGATAAATGTTGTTCGCATCGGTGCGCGTGCCGCCGAAGAGATCGCGCACTTGCAGACGATAGGTGCCGTTTTCTTTGACCTCAAACTTGCCCATCACATCCGGCGAACCTGCGTCGTAAGGCGGGCCGTCGTAGGAGTAGCCGTTGCTGGTGACCTTCATCGGTGGCGCGATGTCGTAGAGTTCGGCCACATCGGTGAATTTGCCGTCTTTGACCTGCTGCACGAGCACGAAGGGGTCGGTGTTGAGTCCGAGACGCTCGCTGGCGACTTCCACCCACCAAGTCTCACCTTTTTTGGCCGTGAACTCGAAGGTATCGACATCGGCAGCGGGATAAAAGGCACCCGCGATATCGCAGGGTAGCGTGATCTTCTGCGCGTCCTTGTTGTTCGGTTCGGTTTCCTTCGCGGCAGCGTTGGGGGCGAGATCCGCAGGCGGCCACGACATGGCGCTGACCGTTTGTGTCTGCGGTTGCGGCAGCGCGGGGCTTGGTTGCAAAGCGAGGCGGTAGAAATGACGCTCACCGCCCTGATAAGTGAGGTCGCTCACTTTGATGATGTAGGTGCCGTCGGCAGGTGGTGTGAAGTCGATGATGCCGCCCGTGCGGTTCACTTTAAGGTCTGCGCCTTTGCTGTCGGCCAGAATGACCACCGGCGTGAGCCGTGAGTCAATCCCCACCGCCGCGCAGTCGATGGCAACCGCCTGGTCTTTCACGCCCTGGAAGGAATAGAAGTCCACCGCCCGCTTGGTCATCGTGGCATTGCAAATCGTGCCTACCGGCAGCGCCATCGCCGTCTCCACGGTGTTGTTGGCCTTCGTGCGCACGACTTCCGGCAACTTGTTCACCGAAAACGCCCGCGCCGATGAAACGCCGAGACGCGACATCACCCTTGCATCATAAACACCCACCGCTGCGTCTGCGGCGATGCTCACCGTGAATTTGTTGACCGCACCTGCGACCGGCTTGGCCGTGATCTTCGGTGTGGAGAAGGTCAATTCGGTCACGTCCTCAATGTTTTCGCCCGTGATCGTGACTTCAACATTTTGCCCCGCCTGACCGCCCATCGGCATGACGGTGAGAATGCGTGGCAGCGGCAGCGTGACCTGCTGGGCAATGGCGGACGCGGCAAACAGAACGCTGGCTGCGAAGGTGAGGGTGGATTTCGAGAGCATGGTGTTAGTGGTTAAAAAGGAACTCCTTGGTGTTCATGAGCGCCCACAGCAGGTCTTCGTAGCCGTTGCGTTTGGCGCGTTGGGAGTCGAGCGGCTTGCCTGCGGCATCATTGCGGGGCTTCATCAGATGCGTCTCGGCAATTTTCACCTCATCAGCCGTGGGTTCGCGGGAGTAGGTGGCGAGGTAGAGTTCGCGAATGCGTTTGGGCTCGGGCATTTCGGCTTTGGTGAGCTGCTCGGCGCGGCCATTGGCGGCAGTGAGCTTGGCCTTCACGTCGGGGGCGTTCATGAGGTGCAGGCTTTGCGCGAGGCTGGCGGAGGAGACGCGTTCGCATTCGCAGACGCTGGTGTTGTCGGGACGGCCGAAGACTTTAAGGAAGGGCGAGGCGCGGGTGTAGCTGTTGTCGGGCAGCGAGATGGCGCGGGTGCCAGCTGGCAGGTCGGCGAAGTCAGTCTTCGATGCGGTCACCATATCGATGCTGTCGAGCAAGACTTCGGCGGTCATGCGTTTCGGGTAGTAGTGCGAGTAGGCCTGACGATCGACCGCGTTGTGCTCGTTTGGCATGGCGCTGAGCTGGTAAGCGTGGCTTTGCGCGATGACGCGGACGAGAGATTTGAGATCAAAGTTGCTGTCAGTGAAGTGCTTCGCCAAGGCGTCGATCAACTCGGGATTAGTCGGCGGATTGGTATCGCGCAGGTCGTCCTCGGGCTCAATGAGGCCACGCTTGAAGAAGTGCTTCCAGTAGCGATTCACGAGAGCTTTGGCGAAGAAGGGGTTGTCTTTCTTGCTCATCCAATCGGCAAGCGCGAGACGCGGATCGTCGTCGGGCGCGATGTCGAGAGGAGCCGCGCCGAGGCCGGCGGGCTTTAGCATGGCGCGTGTTTTGCGATGCTCGGTCTGCGCGGTGCCGCGCTTGTGGAAGATGAGGTCCTCACCGGCGATGGCGGTGGGTTTGCGGCCGATCTGGCTGAAGAAGGCGGCCATCTGATAATACTCGGCCTGCGTCCAGCGCTCGAAGGGATGGTGATGGCACTGCGCACACTGCATGCGCACGCCCAGGAAGAGCTGCGCCACATCCTCGACCTGTGTGGTGGGTTCTTTGACGCGTTTATACCAAGCAACGGGTGGATTCGAAACGATGGTGCCGGTGCTGGCGAGGATCTGGCGGACGAGTTGGTCGTAAGGCGTGTTCGCGAGCAGATTGTCACGCATCCACGCGTGGAAGGCGAAGTTTGCGGTGATGTCGGCGGCCTCGGTGCGCTGGTTCTTGAGCAATGCGGTCCACTTGTTGGCGAAGAAGTCGGCGTAATCGGGCGAGTTGATGAGTGCTTCGACGGCTAGGTCGCGTTTGTCGGGTGCTTTGTCGGCGATGAAGGCTTTGGTTTCCTCCAGCGTGGGCAGCCGGCCACCGATGTCGAGCGACACACGTCGGAGGAAGGTGCTGTCATCGCAAATCGGAGAGGGCGGGATACCGATCTGCTTCAAATTCGCAAACACATGCTGGTCGATGAAGTTCTTCACCGGCGGTAGCACATCCACTGGCACCCCCAGAGGCACGGAGACGCTACAAACGCTGACTTTGCCGCCGAATCGCACCATCACGGCCACGTAGCCGGGCAGATCCTGTGTCTGCACGAGGCCGCTATTGGTCGCGGAGGCCATGGCGGTGTCATTGGCCTCAAACAACGCGAGTTTCGTGACATCACGGCTGCTGCCGTCGGAGTAGCGAGCGGTGACCTTGAGTTGCTGCGCGGTTTTCGGCTTCAAGGTGATGCGTGCTGGCTCGACGGCGATCTCGGTG
>Ga0315905_10004383_pt1 | contig 14407 bp, 20 predicted proteins | sample LakEriMetagenome_5_FD_203522 | JGI IMG/M metagenome (GOLD analysis project Ga0315905, IMG submission 203522) | Freshwater fungal communities from buoy surface, Lake Erie, Ohio, United States - Buoy 4 MA121 | ecosystem: Environmental > Aquatic > Freshwater > Lake | place: USA: Lake Erie, Ohio... | reverse complement strand
GCAGGGTCTCGGTGATGGGTACGCCAGGCTGGATGTCAGGGCCCTGCAGACTCAAATGTCCACCGCGTTCGTCAACAGGACGGACACGCACAGCACCATCAGGCCTTTCTTTGCAAAAGATGCGTGCGCAAGGTGTGTCGCAGAACAGCACGGATCATCATTATTCATTATCATCGCACCATCAAAAAACTCTCAGAACCTTCACGTCCACACGTCACGGTCCGTTTAAACACACATAAAGAATGGGAACGCGCGGCGGCGTGTGGGTCATGTCGGTGTATCTGGGGCTTTTGTGCTGGATGGAGAGCATCAACCCCACCCTCTCCTTCACATCAGGACCCCAGATCTTTCGCGCCCCGAATGCCGACCGCATACTCCGGTCTGAGCTGCTCTAAATCTCTTCCTCTGCTTTTCCCTTTCCTCCTTCCGCCCTCTCGGTCTTGCTGCGCGCATGCACACGCATGACACTCATTCAATCTGTCCTGACTCCTCCACAATTGATATCAGCAAGTCTGCTTTGCGTTCCTCGGGCGTCGTGCTCAAACGTGCGGCCGCGAGCGGCAGTGGTAAATGCCGCAGTAAAGGTGACGTTGATGGTAGAAGCATGCAACTGTGCATGAAACTATTCTTGACGATCTATGCTAGTGTGCAAGCGAGTTGCAATCCTCGAGTTTCAATAGGGCTTGATCTTGCTGAGAGGGCGTAATCTAGCAGAGATGGCTGTCCTTCCTCTCTGAGAGTCCTCTCCTTCCTCTCCCCACGGCCTCGCTCTTGTTTTTGCTTCCGTGCTGCCCTGCTCACGGCTTTCGAGAGGCAGACTTCACCCTCTCACAGACAGGCACGCTTCTGCTGCTGCCTGTCTGTCGCTCACTCGCGCTCTCTCTTTATCTCTCTCTCCTTGCGATCTTCCGCGCAGCACTCAAGATGGGGCTGTTCGACAGCCTCACCAAGGGTATGGAGGCCATCATCGGCGCCCAGGTGTATGTGTGTGTGTGTGTGTGTGTGTGTGTGTGTGTGTGTGTGTGTGTGTGTGTGTACATGTGTGTGTACATGCGTGTGTACATGTGTGTATGTGTGTATGTGTGTGTATGCACACACACACACACACACACACATACACACACACAGGAGACGACGGACATAAACGTGGCTGCGAAGGTGACGGTGGCGGAGTCGGTGCTGGTATCAAACGCTCTGGCAGAAGGATGGGAGGAGTATGTGGATGAGGCAACAGGTACAGACTTACAGACGCTCACGTCCATGTACAGCCGCGACACGCCATGGTGCAAGTGCCGGCCGCAGCGGCCGGTCCTCTCAGTTTGTGTGTCCCTCGGGCGCGTGCGCAGGCGCCTTCTCTCCTCCCTCAGCAGGCTGCACAGAGTCGGCAAGCACTGAAAGGGTTCGACCTAGGTGCTGCAGCGTTTTCGTAGGCGACCAGGCCCATGAGAGCAATGTGAGGAATGAGAGTACTGAGAGGCTTCCTGGTGGCTTCACAACTGAGGAAGGAGAGGAATCCTGGTGCTTTGAGAGCTTGACAGCCTGGGGCCTGCTGCTTTCGCAGGCGTACCCTACTTCTACAACGCCGCCACCGGGGTCACCACGTGGGACAAGCCAGTGGAGACGACGATGAGCACCATGACTGCCACCAAGACAGCCAATGCCGCTTCCTTACCTTCCTCGCCCTCACCGTCCTCGGGCTCACCTTCTATGCCTTCCTTGCCTTCTCCCTCGCCCTCCACACCCTCGGACGAGGCGGCGCGCATGACGGTGACGGACGACTACATGGATATCCAAGCATGCAGCAACTTCTTCGTCCAGTCCTTCTGGGAAAAGGTCCCCAGCCCGAACTGTGCAGCCCTCAACGTGCCCCCATCACCCTCCCTCGCATGCAGACGCGCACGTGGGCGCTTTGTGGTCTGCTGCCTCGAGCGCGCGTGCATACTCAAGCGGGGGAGCGAGGAGTGCGTGCAGCGGCAACCGCAAGCAAGCGCAACCACAAGCCAGTGAAGCGCGAGAGATACATGCAGGGCACCACGACCCTGGATCGAAGCTTTCGGCTGAGTGGAGCACAGCGGAAGGCGTTGGAGGAGGAGCAAACGCGGGACATGGAGGATCGCTACGGGAAGCTCTTGGGGGACAGGACGCTCAAGTCGGCGCTCGTCATCATGCGCGACGCGAGCGGCCAGATCGAGGGGTGCTGCGGCATAGAGTTGGCTGTGGCCGACACCGACGCTTTCCAACCTCTCAAGCGCAGCGAGGGTGAGAAGATGCTCAAGTTTGGCCTGGCAGCTCTTGGTGGGCGTGCGCGCAACGAGCTGAGAGGCAAGCCGGTCCAGTTCGTGGCTGCCAGCGTGTTGCCGGAGGGCTATGCTCTCATTCCGGTCCTGTCCAACCTGGCGGTGCGCGAGGAGTCGCGAGGGCGCGGCCTCGCACGCCTCCTCGCCCGCCGTTGCGAGGTGATTTCTGCTTCTTGGGGCTTCTCCGAGTTGATGCTCCTGGTCGAGGTGAGTTGATGCTCCTGGCCGAGGTTCTTGCCGCTGTCCCGCTTCCCCGCTACCCGCGAGCACCCTCTTGCCTCGCTCGCCTCCCCGAGCCACCTCATCCATGCCTTCTCCTCTACGGTACCTTATCTTATCAACACATCCTGCCTGCCATTCTGCTTGCCACTTCTTGGTGTGTGAAATAGCTGCAAAGTGCGGCTGCAGGACGCAGGGCGCCTCGGAGGCTCGGGATCGCGTTGCATATTTGCACGTGGTTTCCCATTGCGATGCCTTTTCGCCTTCTTTTCGCCTTCCTCGCCTTTGGCACTTGACCGCCTCGAGCCTTTTGTGCTCATGCTCGTGTGGGAGGTCTGAGTGTGTTTCAGACCTCCCTGTTGGCCTGCAACGGCCGGGAACGGCCTGCACTGAAACGGGCGTTGTGGGTGCTTGTGCAGGAGAGCAACGGAGCTGCCCGCAGCCTTTATGAGGCTCTCGGCTACCAGCGCGTTTGGACTCGCAACGTCCCTGCCGCTCGTATTTCTCAAGTCTGCCTCCCTCCCTCCCGCCCGCCCTCCCGCCCTCCCTCCCTCCCTCCCGCCCGCCCGCCCGCCCGCCCGCCCTCCATCCATCCATCCCTGGCTCCTTGTGCATGAGTCGGAGTGGAAGATGGAGCACACGAGGTGTGGACTGACAAGAGGCATGGCCGTGTATCACAGGAGGGCAACGGAAAGACGCTGACGATGGAGAAAGTGTCAACGATTGCCATGGCTAAGGCCTTGTAAGTGTGGACGCGTGGCATGGCCAAGGCTCTGTGAGCTGCTGCACCCGTGGTCTTGAGGGTTGGGTGTTACATGTTACAAGGCGGGTCGCGATGGAGGAGAACCAGCAAAACCTGAAGGAGAACGTTCTCCTGCGGTTTAGGAACCTAAACTGCCTTTAACCTGCGCCATGCTTGCACACCACCCAGTCCTTCCACGTGTTGACGTGGCAACAGTGCAAGCCGCAAGAGTGCTCTCACTTCCTGGGGTTCGCGACGCATGAATGATGTTAAGGACGCATGGATGACGTAAGGGCCTCTGATTGCTCCATGCAATCATACTCAAAAACCAATTGACAATCGTGTGTACACACCTACACCTCAACCTGCTCTCAATCCCACCTACAACCACAAGGGCGTTGGTACACGAGGGCGCATGGCGGAGAGAGTGGGCTCATGGCGGAGGAGGAGGAGGGGGGGGAGGAGGAGGAACACGGATTTATTCGTGTTCAACTTACTATAGAGGAACCAGAGTCATGACATGCGGTCATGAGCTTCATTTTTTCAGATGCTTTCCAAGAGGCTTTCAGATGCTTCCCAACTCGTCTTTCTTCCGCGCAGTGCGGCGCAGCAAGCACTAGGCACTGCACTAGGATCCGTGTCACGGTCGAGGGTCATAATGGGCGTGTGATATGTGACAGAGGCCAGTGCCTGGTGGCCATTAGCCCTTACGTTTCCGCTGAATACCGCAATCCCCATGCATCTTTTGCTGCTGTGGATGCTGCATATATCGAATGCAGTGGCGCTTGGTGTCTCTTGGTGTCTCTTGGTGTCTCTTGGTGCCGTGCATGGTGGCCAGGTGAAAGACGAATAGTTTTGTATCCTCTGCGGTGTAGAGGTCACTGAATGGAGTACCAATAAACAGCATACTCTCTGATTCCTGTCACGGTTACATGTCAGGCCCTCTGCCACCGGCAGGTGCAGTAGGGCGTGAGACGGAGAAAAGAACAGGAAAAATCATCCATTTGAATCATCCTTACCTTGCTTTTTCAAACTCGGCACCGTCACTGCCAATAGATTTGAGGGAGCCGGAATGCCGTGCATGTCGGGAGGTTCGCGAAGACTATCAATCCAACACACACGCAGGCTTCCGCCCACATACACTTGACCCCTACCAACAACAGCCCTGTTGCCAAAACCAACTACATGGCCCATTTGTCCACTGCATCAAAACTCACCTGCAGCGGGCTCAGAAACCCTTTGTGTGTGCGACGAGTGTTTATTTTCAAGGCACCGGGGTCACGCCTCGCATGGGGCCAATCAGCGTCCCCTTTTGGCGCACGCTGATTGGTCCGTGATTACAATCTCGAGTGGTCCTGCCCGAACCCCCCCCCGGCGGAATCCCTCACCCAGAATCCCTCACTGCCCAGGCGGCCTATACCGAGCGAGGCTCTATTGCCCGTGCGAGGCCAGAGGGGCGGCGCTCATCCCATTCTTAGCCTGGGGGGTTGCGGCTCCGCGTACGCTGCCCTGCCACATGGCCCTGAGGCTTTTGGCTGGGGTTAGGCCGGAGGCTTTCCAAAAGCATCCGGCGCTCATCCCATTCTTCGGATCCCGTGTCTGAGACACCACCGCTCTCCTGTCTGGTTGCGTGTGTGGATGTATGAGTGGCAGCAAAAACAGGTGCTGGCAACGAGGCAACCAGGCCACGGTGTGCAGGCATCGCCTAGACAACTGTCCACACGCCCATATCCTCACACCATATCCTCAAACCAGAGCAAGGGCAGACCCACACACAAACACACACGCACAAACAAACACACACACGCACACACACACTAACACACACACACACACACACACACACACACACACACACACACACACACACGCACTGGTACATCTGTATATGCGTAATGATTTCAATTAAATCCTTCACGATAGGTAATTTCGTGGAAATCACCATTAAACCATTAGGCGCTCATAGACTTATGGCGCTTGGTTTCATCAACACACACACACACACACACACACACACTGCAGATGGCGGGGACTCGAAGGAGCGTGAAGGAACCTGGCCAGTCTCTTCTGGTCCTGTGCTTCAACGCCGTGAGCAGCGGCTGGAGCATGGGACGAGCTCGACATGAGAGACGCTTGATGCCGGCGCAAGTCACTGCGCACTAAGGCTCGCAGCTCGCTGTTGGCTCCTCCGCATGCGCCATCACGTCCCCCACAAGAAGAACGACAGACTCTTAGAGCACGAGAGTCAAAGCTGCCCCACGCCATCTTGCGCAGGGGCAGAAGAAGAGGGAAAGAGACAGCAAGAGACAGCAAGAGACAGCAAGAGACAGCCAAAGGGAGCTAGAGAGGGGAAAAGATCGAGAACGACCTCTGCTGGTCTTTGATGCTGGAATCGACGCTTGAGGTTGGAGAGGTAGTCCCCATCACGCCAGCCATGTCAGAGTTGGCCGACCTGACAAGGTTGGGAGGGACCTTGGTGGATGGAGAATGGGTGTTGACAGTCCTGTTGGGGACGTTGTCACGTGTTGCCGACCGCGCGCCGTGCGGTCTGTCGCCGTCTTGTTGCGTCACGGATGCCTTCTTTCGCGCATCCTGTGGTGCGTCAACCGGAGACTGATGTTTCTCTGCATGTCCTTGAAGCCCGCGGGGCAGGGTGGTGGCATTGGCAGTAGCAGCAGCAGTGTAATGGGATGTTGAGAATGTAGATGTTGAGCTTGGACGCTGCCTAAGGTAATACGAAGAGAATTCGTCAAAAGAAATATTTTTGCTGAGATCGACGTCCATGTCTCCGTAGGTGTGTTGGAAAATGTCGCGGCTCTTGTCTTCTTGCGCGATCTTTGAAGGTAAACCCAGCCGCATGGCAAGAGCGGCATCGGCACGTAGACCCTTGATGAATTCAATCATTGAAATCTGTCCGTCTTCATTTCGGTCGAGGATTTCGAAAATCTCCTTGACCTCTTTCGCGCTCAATGCTTGACCTTCTCTTGCCTTCCTTTCGCTGTCGGGCGCAAGCGCGCGCTCATCAGTCGGTGAGCGAAAGACCAGAGACGATTGCAACATTGCACTTGCGCGGGGCTGGGGAGGGGCTTCTGTGCCGGTGCTACGCAGCGCCTGGAACGGCGCTTCGGTCCTGTCGCTAGAGTTGAGAGATCTGCCGCGCTCAACGGCCATCTGAGCTGCGCTTCGAGCAGTGTTGTCGCTAGAGTCGTGAGATCTTTCGATCTCTCTTCTTGATCGGCCGCCCTCATCCGGAGCCGCGCTGACTGCTGGCTTGTAGTGGGGCTGGAGCTCGTGGCCAGCGTGCCGCCCGCTGTCGCTCATGCTGTTGCTCACGCTTGAGAGCTTGGGCAACTTATCAAGTCGCTTGTCTCCACGTCGAGTCCGGCGCGGCCGCCAGTGTGCGTCTAACTTACCAGCGTGCGTCCCTGCTTCCGGCGGCAGCCCGCTTGTGTTGGCCGACGAGTAGTCTGCTGAGTGGTAGCCTGTTCCTGTCGTCAGTCAGCCTCTGAAGCGTCAGGCAACAGCCTACCCGTCGGCCAACACAGCCTGCTGACACGCGCCATTGCTGCCTTCCTTGCATGCGAGTATGTTGGATGAGGACACGAGAGCAAGTATGTGTCGCACCTCCTTGTGCATCAGAGCAGGCGCCGCTGTATGTGCCACCAGCACAGCGCTTGCATGAGAGCAAAGGGCTAGTACAGGTCGCAAGGGTGTGAGGCAGGATGTGAGGCAGGGTGTCAGGCAACTTGCAATACCAGTCCACACAGTGGTGGTCGTAGTCGTGGAACCGCTGCTACCACTGACCTTAGACGCTTGGTCTTTCTCTGCTCCGGATCCCGGTCCAGGCGAGCCCAACGCGCGCCTCGCCCCATTCTTGTCGTGGGCGTTTTCAGATTGCGAAGATTGCGGGTTCTGCGCACGGCATCTTCCTTCACTGGCCAGCTTGCGCAACCATGTGCTCACTCCATGTGCAATGTACATGCAACCACGTGCTGACTCCATATGCTATGTTCATGCAACATCCTTCTGATGGCAGCGTCACCAGAGCGCAGCATGTGCAGCACACTTGAGCACACCATGCGCGCCACACTTGTCCCTCTCAGGCTCGCGCACATGCTTTCTTCCCGGCATGTGCCACAAGACACGCCCACAGACATGTGTACAGACATGCCCACAGACATGTGTTGAGACATGTGTAGAGACGTGTGTGGCAGCTCGGGTGGCAACTCCATGGATGGCGAGTCAGGGCCAGATATTAGTCAGACATTTGCAACACTTGTCAGCAGAAGTGCACTTGCCAGCACAAGTACCTCAGAAGTACCTGATCGGCGCCGGCCGGGTGGAGTGTGTTGGACCGTAGCGGGCGCGTGTGATAGTCTTCTTCAGGACGATCTCGGTGTAGTGTGAGATGGTGCTGCTGAAGTTGGAGACGCTGGCGGTGCAGTCGCTCCTCTGCGTCGGTCTCGGACGAGCCTTGACTGAGATTGCTTTCGTACAGATCTGATCGATACGCCTGTGCCTGATTGCCGTGGAGATTGCCCTCCATCTCTATCTCCTGCATATGACCGACAGGGTGCGTGTTGTGGTAGGCAGTTTCCTCGTATGCCGTGTACCCAGGTAGCACTTTTGGCAGCGCAATGCCTTCACAGTGACTTGTGAGCAAACCAGAGAGCAGAAGCGAGTTTGGCTGGTGTGCCTGCTTCTGCAAATCCGTGGCCACGAGCATCGGATTGAGGCCGCGATCAGCAGGGTCTGGGTGGATGAGTGTGTCGACGATGATGCTGCCTGCGGAGACTCGCACAACCTCAAACAGATGCGGCGCAAAGCCTGAAGCGTTGGACAAGTCCCGGGTGAGGTTGTTGTTGAAGGCAACTCGCTGCGCCGACCCTGCCTTTCCTGCCGCACTGAACTCCAGAGCGAGTTTGAGCGTCATTTCGACCGGCTTGTGGTACGTGTCTGACGTGTTGTCCTTGTGGTATGGCATCTTGTGGAATGCAGTGTTGTCCCGCGTGCTGCTGGTTTCGACCTCCTGGGGGGTATCCAAGACGGGAGGGTTGTGTGCATTCTGAGGAGAGTCTGACCTTTGCGAGATGCGGGGGGAAGATTCGGAAACCGCGACAATGAGCTTGGGGGGCTGCAGTTTCAGCCACGGGAGTTCTATCAACAATTGTTCGGCCTTGGCGCCCCCTTGACGGCCAGGTCCACTTGTGGCGCTCCTCGACAAGCCAGTAAACCCTTGCTGCCGGAAGGGCGAGCGGGGGGGTTTGGTCACGGTCAGGCTAACGAGCTGAGAGAGGGGGAGCGGAAGCTTAGGGCCCATGAGAGCATCCATCACGGCCCTCTCCAGCACGTGCATCAGCTGCTCTGGCGTCCTCCGATCGAGAGAGTTGCTTGACGGCCTCAACTCGAGGACTGCATCCGACTGACCCGGTGGAGAGATCTCAGCACTGTTGCGCTGGTCGGACTGGCGTGATTGCCGGGGCGTGATCGCCCCGAGCTCTACAGACGGTGGCCTCTTCACCCTGTAGGCATCGAAGAAGACTTGCACCTGAGCTATGTCTACCTGCAGAAGCTCGGCAATGAGCTGCCGGATGTTGCCGATTTGGAAGCAAGCAGGGGGGCCACTTTTTTCATTCTTTGAGTGGCCCGACGGCTTACCGTCGGAGGGGGCGGAAGGTGCTTTTCCTTTTTTGCCCGGTGCGTACCGGCTTTGGAGCGACTCCCGAATCTGCCACGCTCGGCGATCGCTGGAGCCCCAGGAGAAGACCATCTTTGCCTCTGTCACCTCCTCTGACCATGGACGCCGCGCGTACTGCGAACAGGAGGCAGCTGGCAGGGACATGGACTCTAAGGGTAGGAATGCGTCCACGTGCTCGAATTCCACCCCCGCCGGCATTAGCTGGTCCATGTAGACGTGATTCCCTTGTTTAATAAACTCGAGCTGTTGAAACCATGAAGCTTGCTCCGTCATGAAGCCTTGCCCCATTGTCGTCACCTGCGTGCGTGGTGTGTGTGCGGTGTGAGACAGTCAGTGCACATACTCGCTGCCTCTGCCGCTACAGTCAGAATATCAACACATTGCTCACTTGATTGCCCGCGTCACTTCCGAAGTTTTCGCCGAACTGGGTGATCCACTTGACCCCATGCTCGAGCAAGTCCAAGTCCAAGCGAATCGGAATCGCACTCTGGTTAGCCTTTCTCCCTACGAGCTCAGGTGCACCGTCTTGACTGCCTGCCTGTGGGCCATCCTTGATGGGCAGGGCGCCTGCATCATAAATGTCGCCGCCCTCAAGACCACTATTGGAGCTGGGAAAATTGACGAATTCCGGGAAAGCAAGGGGAAGCACGTGCCGTTCGCCAGGCAAGCGCGCCGAGTGCCGCTTAACGTTCCAAAACATCGGCTCGCCATCACGGTCGTGTTTTTTGGTCTTGCTGGATTGGTCAGACACGTCCGTGAGGGCCTCGCGGCGTTGTTCGCTCACGTAACACGGCAACATGATCTTGCCCAGCATCTCGAGAGAGTTGGAGAGCGTCTTCATCTGATCCGAGGAAGCCTCCTTGCCGCGCGAACTGAGGATCTGCTCGCGCTTGCTCATGAGCTTGAACCTCATTTCCACGCGTTTCTCAATCTTGTCCCATATTATGTAGCGTACATAGGCGATGACAATCTGTACGGGCCCCGAGACCATTGCCGCATACAGCAGAGCTGTCGACCCTGTCTCTGACCACAGGTCATGCCTCACGCCTACTTGCGTGAAGATGATCAGCAACGCCGCGTTTGAGATTGCTCGAATGCACAGGAGTACGAAGCCGTCAAGGAGCTTGACCTCGCCGATGTAAGCGGTTTCAGGCTGCTTCAGCCCCAAGTACGTGATCATCGTCTTGGGCGGCGTCATGTAAATGCCCTGCATGTTGCACAGGCAGCAAGCCCATATTTTGAATTGGCTCTGCAGTTGTTCGATTGCATTCATGCCCTGCGCGTTGTCCTGTGTCGCTGTGACGCGCAAGAATATTAGGAGGAAGAGAAACTCGGCGATAATGGCCTCGATTACCGACTCCTTGTACTTGCAAGAACATACCTCGCAACTGGGATTCCCGAGCAGGCATCCACGAAAGGGGCACGGCTGCAATGGCTCTTCGGGCAGGTGGCAGTGCATGATGTCGATGAGGGCGAGCGCCAGAACCGCTACCCTCGACACCAGTTCCGACACGCGGTAGAGGAATAGAACGACAATTTCGGCGTAAGACGCCGACGGCATGAGTTCGAGGGCATGGAACCTGGACCCATCTTCTGAAATGGCGTTTGCCGACGCCAGCACCACCGCTGAGATCAGTACAATCTGATTTGACATTAAAACTACGTTGTCAATATACAGCGCCCGGTACGCCACCAGGATGGCCAGCGGAACAATGTTGAGAAAGGATTCGAGGGATTTGAGAGTGGGCACGATGCACATGATCATTTTTCCTATCCAGCCCGATTCTTCCACAGCGGTGCCCAGGAACTTGGTGGACAGCCACGCAACCAGTACCCACAAGCCGAGGAAAGTGGCCTCTATGTAGACGAACCACAAGCGACCTTCGTTGTAAGACGATACCACCCCAACCAGCGACGCGGTGCACCAGACGTAGCCGATAACATCAATCAGGCGGCGCGTGAACATGTCGCCGCTCTTATTCTGCCCACCTCTCTGGCAGATGACTTCGCGGTACGTGCGAGTGGTGGCCAGGTTGAGCGGAAACTTGTTTTCACTGTTCTGCATGTGCTGCGCCTTGTCCCGGCTTTTTATCGTCATCATGCGCACGCTCTCAAGATTGCGGGCGCGAATGGCGAGATGGAGAGGTGTCTCGCCGTTGGACTCCTGTGCCCATGCGCCAGGGATGTAGGCATCGGCTATCAACTCCAGGCACCGAGCTGCATTCTCGCTCGAGGAGGAGGCGGCAACGTGCAGGGGTAACTGGCGGTTGTAATTGAAGAGGGCTCCGACATTCGGGCGGATCTTGAGCTCCAGAAGCGACTGGATGATCTCGGGCGCCTGCGGGTTGTCTTGTATGGCGAGACTGGCGCGGTGCAGCACGTTGTTGCCATGCTTGTCCAACAGCCGTGCTGCCGGAGGAAACGCTCGAACGGTCGACTTGATGATTTCTCCCACACCTTCGCTGCTCGAGCTCAAGGCACACTCAAGGGGCAGGCGCCCGTAGTCGTCCACGACCTGCGAGCCGGGGCCGAAGATAGAGATGAGGCGACCGTTGATGGAACCTGCTGCTGGCCCGGAGCTGAGGCATGCGTGGTGCATCGCGAGCATCCCGCGATGGTCCTGCATCAAGGCTGTTTCGGGGGCATGCTCCAGAATCATGGCCACCAATTGCTCAGTGAAGGCGCCTTTGTCGTTGGCGCAGGCCACGTGCAGCGGCGTTCTGCCCCGGCAGTCGCGTGTCAGTAGGCAGTTGGGGTGCAACTGGATGATGTGTTTGAGCATCTCCACGCAGCTCTTGTTCTCTTGTGCCGCTGCCAGGTGCGCTGGCAAGTGCTCCTGCAAGACCAGGATGTCCTTGGGATTGAGGGCGATGAGCGAATTCACCCAGTCGCTGCGGCGCTGCGACAACATGAGGATGAGGCGCGGTGTGTGTACCGCCGGTAACTCTTTGATCAAGGAGAGAATGCGAGGATTCGACTTGCCCATACGCCACCACTCAGACTCGCGCGCATTCTGACTGCTACTACTGGCGGTCTTGTCCTCTTTGGCAACAGCACCACCAACGATGCTGTTGGTGTACTTCTCTGTGAATTGTTGGAGGCTTTTGCGTTGAGTGGACCGCTTCTGTCCCTGAGAATACAGCTGCGCCACTCGGTCGCGAAGAATGTCAAAGAACATCCTCTTAAGCTGGTACGCTGGGCACATTGCGCGCAGATCCTGGACGGCTTGCACGAACTGAGATGCTTCGTTGTGCTTTGTACGCGACGTGTCAAGGTGACCGTCCATCCAGATGCGAGCGATCGGAAGGGTGGTACTCGAGATGGTGTCGCGTCGCTGAAGCAGCCCGTCGCAAAACGATAGGCTGTCTATCACCTGAGTCCGGAGTTCAGAGATAGTGGTAAAGAGATCGTGGTAAATAGACCGCAGAAAAATAGACAAGTGAATATGCGTAATTAGACAGATAGGGAACGGCAGAGGAAAGGGATAACAAAGGCAGAGGAAATGCATAACTGTCGGCACAACGCGTCCCTCAACGACGACGTACCTGAGTCCAGGTGTAGTCGAGACCAAGCCCGCCGGGCGCAAACGGCTCGGGGAGCACGCTGTCGGGGTAGGCGTCGAGCAAGAGGCGCACGGCTTCCTGTGAGCCCACCTTGTTTGAGTTGCGGAGGGCCAAGTGAATGGGAAGCAGACCGTCCATGTCAACTTCAGCCGCCGCCTGCGGATAGATGCGGAGGAGCGTCTTCACCATCCGCACCTGCCCAGCCCCCCCCCAGTAGACAATGAGTACACATACATGGAAAATGAGCACACATACATGGACAATGAGCTCACATACATGGACCAACCAGTAGACAATCATCACACGAGAATGCGAACCCAGTTGGCCACAAGAGCCCCGCAACAAAGCGCGCACGCGCGCCCGCGGCAGTCTCAGCAGTCGGAGCGCCCGCGACTGATGCACACAGAGAGCGCACCCGGGGGAGATTGAAAGGGAGCTCGGGGGAGAGACAGAGGAGAGAGGAGAAGGGAGAGAGTAGGTATACCCCGCACGGCACGAGAGAGAGAGACAGAGGAGAGGAGGTACTATACCACACATGGCAAAGAACATTCACCACATACGCCACCAGAGGGAGGAGAGGAGCTATGTGAGTGAGTTAGAGAGAGACAGAGGGAGAGAGAGAGAGAGAGAGAGAGCCACACACGGCACGAGAGAGAAGACGAGGTGTACCACGCACGGCAAAGACTTTTCTTGGGTGGGCGAGAGGCCCGAGTCATCGGGCCCTTCGTTTGCGCAGGCCACGTGCAGTGGCAGCTGCATCCCAGAGCCCAAAAATCACGGGTCAGGTGTAAGTATGTTGTTCACGTGCACCATGCACGGGTGGTGGGGCGCGAGGTTCTGATGCTGCTTGGTATTGGCGCGCATTGATGGTGTATGTTGACGCACTGACGACGACAGAGACTGGTACCTGGCCGAGGTTGTCAACGTGTTTGGCAGAAAGCGGATCTATTGAGATGATGGCGTCAACTATTTCTGGCCCTTCGTCCAGACTTCGAGGCAATTATAGTGTCAACAAATGTTAGCGCTGGCAAGGGCACTGTACAGTCTCATGTTATCAATTGCACGCAAGTCACTACCAAACGCCATGGTGAACATGGTCTCATCATCAACATAGTGGCATGTGAACTTGCTGTCACGTTGGCTGCAGATTCGTTGCATCTCTGGGGGTGCTAGTTGGGAAGGAACATAGGGAGACCTGTTGCGACAAGCAATATGAAGAGGGGTCAAGCCCCGGGAGTCTCGTTCGCATATTATCGACCGGTTCTTCAGGGCAGCCTGGCAGATGAAGCAAAGCAGGAGAAAAAACGTATCAGAATTACAGCCTCAGAGCATGCACACAACACCGCGACAAGCAAAGGGTAAAATGCTGTGCGACGTATCTACACTCATCGACACAACATGTACTCCACCAAAGCAGAGTCAGTCGAATCGTGCAAAGCCACAAGGGCAGCTCTAGAACTCAGTTTGCAGACCTCTTTGACACCGAGAGCATCAGCGCCAGCGCATAAGCGGTGCAATTTCCCAGTGGAGAGTGTTATTGCCCTCCTGCCTTCCATCATCCTCGAGGTGTTCTGAATCGATGTTTGCTTTCAAACAGCTCCTACTGCCGGCGCCGGCCGCACAGCTTGCTGATGACTGAACTTGACGGACACGCGGATCACTTCATGGACTCGGGCCCCCCTACCGGGAGTATTGTTCTTGTTCAACTCTCTCCCTCTCTGTCTCTCTCTGCCTCTCTCTCCCCCAGCAGCGGCTGTAAGAGGGCTCTATTTTAAGTCATTATTTTGAATTCCGCCGTACAGTTACACAATAGCCGTTAGTATCCAGGAAAATTTTCTGCAGGGCGCTTGGAAACGAGCCCTGTTGTGTTTCTTTAGAAAACACACTC
>Ga0315905_10004382_pt1 | contig 14408 bp, 8 predicted proteins | sample LakEriMetagenome_5_FD_203522 | JGI IMG/M metagenome (GOLD analysis project Ga0315905, IMG submission 203522) | Freshwater fungal communities from buoy surface, Lake Erie, Ohio, United States - Buoy 4 MA121 | ecosystem: Environmental > Aquatic > Freshwater > Lake | place: USA: Lake Erie, Ohio... | reverse complement strand
CACTAAGATTTAAAAATTCAACATATTCTGTAATAAGTAATTCAGAGGCAAGCTTAGTAGCACCATAAAGAGAACGAGATCCGGTAATAGGAAAATCAACTGTTATACCATTTGAACTAATTCCATATAAAGATTGATCGGGTGTTATATTAAATCTTGTTTCACCTTCAATAAAATTAATATTATCTAACAATTTAAATGGATAAACCCTACTTGTAGATAAAAATATTAATTTAGCATTATTTATTATTGCGAAATTCAAACAGTTAATAGTACCAATCAAATTAGTATTTAATAAATAATCTGGAGAATCAAATATTCCTGCAAGAACTGAAGGTTCAGCGGCTGCATCAATTATGAAATCAACATTTTTTATTTGATTGAAATCTTCTTTATTTCTAATATCTCCATGAACAAATTTAATTCCATTTAATTTTAAACGAGATAAATTCAATTCAGATCCAGATCTTTTTAAATTATCTAATACTATAATATTACATGATGGATATGAAATTTTAAAATAAATAGCTAGATTTGAACCAACAAAACCACAACCTCCAACAATTAATAAATTTTTAAAATTCATTTTAAATTACTTTTTTTTATAAATTGAAAATTTAGAATCATAATATAAATAAGGACGACCAAATTCAGCTTTTGAATTTCTAACTAATATACTATTATCAAATATTTTAATTAAAGAATAATTTTTCGTCAAAAACATGGAGTCACTATTATGAATATTTGTAACTTCAAAAGGCCTTAAGACGAGCCAAGTAGGACTCAAATAATCTATTATTTTTTTGTAATCGTTAGATTTTAAATGTTTTCTTGCGTTTACTACTTCTTTCGATGACATACCAGGAAAATCAAATGTTTTCATTTCAGAATAATATCCGATATATCCTAAACATTCTAAAAATACTGTTTCATTGTTTTTTTTATGTCTTTTCAAATAAAATCCAATTTCTTTTCTAATGCCATTTTCAATAATTTTTTGTTGATTTTGTATTTCAATTGAACCTAAAATGAAAACAACAAAAAAGTAAAATGCAAGTAAAATATAAGCAATAATCAAAATATATTTGAAAAAAAGAATATCAAACTTACTTAGAATGTATAAAAAATCATTGTAAATAAAAGGGAAAATTATAATTAGAGGTAAAATAACTGATGGTAAATACCAAGGCATTGGGCCTTGTCCTGATACTAAATTCAAATAAATTAATAGAATAAAAACTGAAAAGGATAAAGCTCTAGCTATTTTATTACCATATATATACAACCAAAAAAAAGAAAGTAAAAAAGTTGTAATGTCGGCAATGATTGATAAAAATGACCAACCTCCAAAAGTTGAATATGGAGGTAAGAGTAAATATCCTGCACCTCTGAAATTAATTATAAAGAGCTTAAAATTAGTATAATATTCAAAAAAATTAAGATGTCTACTTTTAGCAACAATTGTATGTGGAATAGGCGTACTGTAATAGTAATAAGTAACTAGTAACCATGGAAGAAATATTAAAATTGAAAAAATCAATGATTTAAAAAATATTCTAAAATTGTAATAATTAAGATTATTTTTTTGAAAATAAAATATAATAAAACTAATTATAATTACACCCCCATAAATAAAACCGTCTGGTCTTGTATACATTAAGCCAGAAAAACAAATAGTTAAGTGTAAAATTTTATTTTTAGGCCTTGCTATTAAAATATAAAGTAAATAAGAAATAAAAAATACCATAAAAGCGGATTCCATTCCATTAATGGTATTATCAATAATTAAAAAATTAAAAATAAAAATAAAAATTGTAAAAATTTTTAATATATATCCTATTTTATTTATTTTAAGTATTTGAATGATAAATACAGGTACCGTTGATAAAAATAGAGAACAAAATATTCTATAAACCCATAATGTGATTTCATCATTTTTAAATATAAAATAAAATAGTGCTGGTAAAACTGTACCTAAAGGTGAAGTATAAGTCATTATCTTTTCACCAATGTTGAATACTAAACCATTACCTAGTGCAAAATTTTTTGAAGCTCTAAAAGTGATATACCAATCCTCCCACCTATGATCTGTATAAAAGGCTAAAATCATACAAACAAAAAATGAAAAAATAAAAGATATTTTAGAAACAGTATTCATAAAATTTTACTATAAATTTATTTTTTATATATCTTGAATTACCATTAAAAATAATATCATTAATAAAGTTATTTTGAGTGAAACCTTTATTTTTAATTAAATTATAAAAATCAGATGAATTTAATGATCCGTCATTATTTAATAAAGCTTTATTTACTAAAACACCAGAACCTAAAAGAGGAATAACGCCTTTAACTATATTTAAATTATTGTTAGAATCAAATAATTTAATATTTAAAGGAGATGGTTGATAAAAAAAACGAATTAATTTCCCAAGTAGAGTATACTCGATTTCGCATTCCATAAAAACCATATTATCACTTTGGGGAATTATTATACTAGTATTAAGAGATGCAAATGTTTCGCAAATTAATTTTTTTTTGAAACCTCTTTTTGTATGTCTCTTTTGTAATAAAAAATAAGATTTATTATATATTAAATTAAATGAATCAATTAAATCATAATTATTAATCATTGCTAATTCTGCAAAAGAATCTTGCCAAAACGGGTGTTGCTTGTCAATCTTTACTCCATCATGATAAATAATAAATTCAGGACTATTCTTATCAGTGTACTTATCAAAATTTAAATGTAAGAATTTGTTACTATAAGCAGAATAAGACTGAATGATTGGCCGAGGAATATAATTCAAATTATTAAAATAAATTATATTTATATCTGTTGGAAAAATATCTACAGATTTATCCTTAATTACTTTCAAAAATCTGTCAGGAAGAATATCAAAACTGGATGTTTTTAAAAAAGCATTATTATTATTATCATAAATATTAAAAAACTTATAATTAGATTGAACATTGTTTTTTAAAATAAATTGCTTGTTTACAAAAAATAGAGAAATAATTATAAAAATCAGAAAAATAAAATTGAACCTAAAACTATAAATATTTGACTTTTTTAAAAAAAAAGATTGTAATAAAAAAAGGTAAGGTACAGCTAAAAAAAAAGTCAGATTATGACCAATATCTGCTCTTACAAATGATTGCTTAAATAGAACAAATAAATAAAATAAACTCAATAATAAATGATATTTTATAAATTTAATATCTAAAAATAACCCTTTATAAAAATTATAGAATGAAATAACAAAAAATATACAAATAATAATTAGTGCGAAAATTAATACAATAAATTTGCTGGGAATATACATAGCATCATTATAATAATTTATTATTTCAAATCCATTTAATAAATATGAAATAAAATCAATTTTTAAATTAATAATAAGAAAATAATGAACTAATAAATAAACGAAATAAACTAGAATATACTTTGGTTTTTTAAAGTATATAATACTAATAATAAATATAATATTGATAATGATACCTGTGTTTAATTTAATGTAAAGCGATAATAAACTAATTACAAGCAATATAAATAAATTAAGAAAATTCCCATTTTTTGAATAAAGAAATAAATTAAATAAAAAGAAGAAAAATAGCAATAAATCTATGTGAGATGAAAATAAAAAATTAACAAAAAACAATAAAGGAATTAAAAAAATAAAATTAACTCCAAAATAATTAAAACATAATTTAATAAAGTAAAAAGAATTAAAAATCAAAAATAATCTAAAAATAAATATATTGAAATTTGAAACAAAATATGTTAGTCCAGTCATTAAATAACCTAATGGTCCATATGTGAAAATAATATTTTTACCGAATATAAAATTATTCTTGATAGCTAAATTTAATCCCATAGCCCAAGAGTTATCTATATTATTTTCAAATTGATAGAAATCAAAAGGAACAAATATTAAAACAAATACAATCAATAGTATTAAAATAAATAAATCCAATAATAATTTTTTTGAACTTTTAGTTAATAACATTAATATGTTTTATCAAGCTTGGAAAGATATGTAGATTTTCTACATTGAAAAGATCAATAAAATCTAAAAGAAATGTATACAGAAATTTTTTAACTTCAATTAGATTAATCAAAATAGTTAGTTAACAAAAAAATGAATTGATAAATACAATAAATATGTAATAATGATTGTGTAAGCAAATTAAAATCAAATGAGAAGATAATGAAAATATTAAAAAACAAATTGAAAACTAATTCGATGAAATTGAAATAATATAGTTACGATTATTAATAACCAAGTTTACGAAACATTCTAATATAAATTAATTTTTGAAAAATATTTCCTGTATAAAAATAAGGAATATACTTTTTGCTAGATCCTTGAAAGTGAATTGATTTGAAATATATTTTTTTATTGCTGACAAGAAGAAAACCATAAGGTTTTTTACCATGAATAAATATTTTTTTTATATTCGAAATAGCATTTAATAAATAACCTTCTTTATTTTCAGCTAATATTGATTGATCATTAAAACTTCTTCTCGAATTAATTGAATCATTGACATTAGTATCATATGTAGAATTATTAATAATAATGGAAAAATCAAAAATATTATTATACATATCATGATACATACCAAAATGACTCATATCGCCAATACCACCTTCAATATTTTTATCCAAAAATTCCTCTTTGTATCTGTTTTTTAAGTAATCTAAATTTTTTTTATATTGATAAATTAAAAAATCACAAAATTTTGAAATAGATAATAAGGACGGAAAAAAAGTTACTGCAGGCCATATTTTATCTAGATTAGCAAAATCATAATTATTCAAATAATCCCAATCAGATGAAACATTATGATAAAGCATACAATCAGAATCTAAATATACTACATGTCGTAAATTATTAATTCTCATAAAAGAATATAATACAAACCAACGTTGAATAAAAATTAATTCAAGACTATAATCTAAACTGCTTAAATGAAAATATAGTTTTTCAAAAGAAGAAGCTTCATCAAAATAATCATTAATATCGATGAATTTTCCATACTTTTCATAAAAATTTTTTGAGCATATAGTTGAAATAATAAAAATATCTGCATCTGGATTGCTTAATTTAGCTTGCTTTATTACAGGAGCCATATAGCTAGACTTTTTATTGTGTATAAAAACAATTGAAGTCTTTATTTGAGATTGATTATATAATTTCATTTTCAAAAAGTTATTAAATATTTTATATAAATCAATTGTAACGGATACAGAAAATAAAACTACCAAATTTTAATACTATAAATCAAGAAATTAAAATAAATTTTATTTAAAATATAATTCATTATTCAATTTACTTAATGAATTGATGGTGTAACTATTAATTTATTTATCAATTGTATTATGCAAACTTTGCTGCTAGTATTCGATATAGATTTTAATGAACCGAGCAAATTCGAATTAATCATCTGTTGTATGAAAATAAACAAAAAAATGAAGAAGAGATAATCAAAAAAATAGATAACAAATTGATTCAAAAAAATTAGAATAATTTAATATAATAATACATTGTTTGCAGAAATAAATTTTGAAAAAAGGGTTGTACAAGATTTATACTTGTAATATAATAATAATTTTTTTAAACTTAATTTTAAAAAATCATCATGAATTATTAAATGACTAATGGAGATATACAACTTTTAGGCAACAAAATTATTTGAACCATTGTAGTCCAATTTTTAAAAAATTACTTTCGAAATTTCTTAATAAATATATCTACCATAATAAAATATTCACAGAATTGATTTAAAATATTTAGATTACTCAATGAACGGTTTGATGTCATTGAATATTTTAAAGTTTTATTTTTTCTTGTGGGATACATTAATTTATTTTAGAATACTTGTTTATAATTGAGATTAAAAAAATTATTTGATCTGTATTTTAGGGAGTAAAGTACTAATTTATTCATATAAATAGAGACCTGCAAATCGTTTTAATTTTAAGTTGTTTTGAGCTTCAGTGTTGAGCTTATTTTCTGAAAACTTATCTCCTAACATTACATCAATATAAATTAAATGCTTATCAGTTTTTATATTATTTAAAAATCTTGCAGAAATCAGCTTGAAATCTTTTTTTAAATAATATGATAATCCCCAAAAAGCAAGATAATCAGGTTCAATGACAATTATCGTATTATCAACATTATGTTGTAAATCAATATAATTTGCTAATTCTTTATACATTCTTTTGGGCATCAAAGAATAATTAAATATTTTATAATATTGATAACTAGCAAGACTTAAATAACATATTGATAAAGATATAATAATTATTTTTGGGGCTTTATCAATAAATTTAGAAATAGCCAAATAAAATAAAATTAAAATAAAAATATAATATCTAGGAACAACTATAGAATGTTGATTCATAATTGAATCAAAAATAAAGAGTTGAAAAAAATAAAATGAAAATACACAAATAAACAAAAATTTTTTCCTCCATTTGAAATCAAAATAATAAAATAATATTAAAGTAAATATTAAGGAAAATACTGGCAATAAAATATTTGATTCTGGTTTTGCTAAAAAAAATAAACGTAATATACCTTTATCAAATTCAATAAATGAATTCAAAATATTTAAACTATCTTCTGTCCAGCTATGTGTCAGTAATTGAGTTTGTTTTACAATCATTATAAACCAAGGTGAAAATAATAATAAAGGAAAAAAATAGTGAAATAATTTTAAATTTATTCCATTTTTAAAAATATCATAAAATAATAATGTAAAAAAGAAAAATATACCATAATAATGTGTATAAAATAAAGAAACAGTTGAAAGAACAAAATAAAGAAAATCAAATGATTTAAAATTTTTATGCTCTTTATAAGAAATCCAATATTTAAAAGATATTATAGAAAATAAAAATGCTAAAGAATACATCCGTGCCTCTGTAAAATAGTAAAATAAAAATGGATTAAATAGAATTAAAATAATTAAAATCCATAAACTAAATTGATTATTGATAAAAATTTGAAAAAATCGAAATAGAATTATTAAAGAAATTATACCACTGAATAAAGAAAAACTACGTAAAGCTAATTCAGAATAACCAAAAATAATTGCCCATAACTTCAATAAAATAAAATAAAGAGGTGCGTGACCTTCATGAATAATACGCACATAAATATTATTTAAAAAATTATCACTGTTTAGTAAATTTTTACAATCATTACTTTGAAAAATATTTAAATAATTTTCTAATGTATTGCCTGCAAAAGGATAAGGACTTATACCTTTTAAAAAAGTAAGAGTATATATTTCATCATGCCAAAATCCCTGACTATTTGAATAAATTAAACCGACTGCTGTGTATATGATAAATAAAATAATAATAAAAATATATCTTTTTTTCATTTTGTAATAATCGTTATAAAGTTTAGAATAAAGAAATATAAAAACTTCAGGTGATTTATATCTAAAAGGTATTATTGTATTACCCATTTGGCAATACCAGAGATAAATGCCGACATTTAAGCGCTTCACAGCAATGTTAAGCGTGAAGAGGTAAAGCGTTTTTTAATTGAGTCCATTAATCATGCACAGATAATTATTAATCGCTATTTCAAATGGTATAAAAATCACCAAAATTATCGTGCATTAAGTAGAAAATCCCTGGAAAATTTTTAGCTAAAATAATCTTATAATGGGTCCCAATAAAAATGAAAATTTTTAATATTGACTCAATATCTAATAATCATTTTACCATAAAATTAAAGGGTCTATAAAGAGTTATACTTTTATTTATTACTAAAGTTTCAGTAAATTCAAAATATCCCTCTTTTTTAAAAATGTTTATTATTGTAAATATATAAAATTATATAAAAATGTAATTGGAAAATTTTACTATAGTCTGAATATAATTTAACAAATTTAATATTCTATCATTTTTTTATCAGAAGAATGTTGAAGATGACCACCGAATGGACCGATACCATATCTGCCTTTTTTATATATTTTTTTAACAGGTTCTATTTTAAATTTTATATTATTTAATAAATCATTGTGAACAAAAAAAGCATTAATACCTCTATTATCACAATAAACAAGTGTGTATTTTTTATCAAAAGCTAATTTATTTAGTGCTGATAATGATGCACCCATAAAATTAGATTGACCGTCCCATTGCGCGGATGAATCATATGGTACTGTTAAAGATAAAGGTGGAGGGAAACCGCAATTATATTCGATAACTACAATAGATGGTTTATATTTTTCATCTAATGACTTCCAGACCCATAAATCGTTGTAATCAATATCGATAGATAATAAATCAAAATCATAGGGAATTTTATATTTATAAAATAAATCGTTAATATTTTCAGCAGTAATAAATTCTTTAAATAATTTAAAATCATGAATTTCATGACCGCCATCCCAAGCTATACCATCAAAATTCATTTTTTCTCTAAGATATCTAGTGTTACATTCTATTCCATCCCTAACTCCGAACTCAACATAAAATTTACTTCTAACACCAATCATATTAAAAAGTGATTGAATAATGCCATCCTCACCATTTTGAGAATATATCTTTTGTTCAATTATCATTCTATTTTTAAAATAATAAAATCCAAAGAATTTCATATACCAATTCGAATGTTCAATATAATTTAAAAAGGAATCAATAAATTTTATAAATACGATAATGGCTTTATTTGTTATTAACTTAAGTAAACTCATAATTTAAATAGATTATTTAGTACACAGCTTTAAACACAACTTTATAAAAAGTTAACTTATGAGGAAAAATATATTAATTTGAATCAAAATGAAAGACATTTGATTATCCAAATAAAATCACCTTATAAAGGTTTAAAGATTATTGATTAATCGTTTATAAAATATCGAAGAACTGATGTCAAAATATTAAGTCAAAACTAACTAGTTATTGGAAATGTAAAAGTTCTAAGAGATAAATTAAGCCTTTAGACAGTAACAAAGATTCAGAATCTCTGCATCGTTATAAATAAGGATCAAATCAATAATTATCAATAACTAACAATCTTGTCTAAAATATGGAATATAGTATAGTTATATATAGTGAAGTAAATTTAAATGATTATTAAAAAAAGGAAATAAATATTATATGCAATTATTAAATATAATGAAACTATGAATTTCAATCAGCTTAATCAATAAGTATAAAATCAGAAAGATTAACATATGAAGCATACCTTGAAAAATCACTATTGTGCATACCTCTATATCTAATTTGAAAAACTTTATAACACAAAGACAATGATATAAAATCAGAAGTAGTCTTTTTAAAAGTATCTAGATCCTTATTAATGTAAATATGTCCAATATTATTACTGTTAATAATAAATTTATCTTTATTCATAGAGACATAAGGCAATCTTTTACAATGATCAAGAAAATATTTTGAATCAGAAACTATAAGAAAATTAAAGTTTTTATATTTATTAAACAAATCATTTAATTTATCAACACACCAATTTAAACATAATATTTTATGTTCATTTGAATAATGTGAAATCTTTAGATCTGAAAAATCTCCAAATAAATCTATAAAACGTAAATGAATACCGATATATTTATTATTAATATACAATGGGTTAATTTGATTAGTTAAATATTTTTTAAAAATTTCATTATAAATTTTAGACCATTCAAATATAATTTCAGATTGATCTTTTTTAAAAACAGGCAATATGTTTATGTTGCAATAAAAATGAGTTTGAATATTATTTTTCAAACGTCTCAATATATATTTTTTAGAAATGGGACTAAAGTTGTACCAAATAATAGGAGAAGATATTTTATTTGAAAAAGATAAATGTTTTCTATCTGTAATTATATTAATAACCGATGAATTGACAATATTTATTAGTGGATTAAGTGGATCAGAAAAAAAGATATAAAAGTTAATGTCTGCAATCTTTGACAAATAATATGCACTTACAATTCCTTTCATTTTATCAACAAGACCACCATGTTGAAAATTTTCATCAATAGAAAAAATTAAACCAGTTAAAAAAAATGTTGGTTTGCATTCATTATATTTCTTTTTTAATTGTCTCTCATATTGGCGTATATGAAAAAAATAAATAACTTTTCGAATTCTAAATACAATTGGCCAAATTATTTTTACTATTTTATTTAAAAAATAAATCATTTATATACATTTATAAAAACACTTATAATTTATGAACTATTTGTCAGAAATTTAGTTTTTTAAAATATAGAATGCTAAAATAAGGTAAAGCATAAAATAAATACAAGCAATTTTTGTGTAAAATATTTCAATGAATCTATGGATGCCATAATAATAATTGTAATGAGTAATTAAAGTATTAATCAATAAAATATAGTGTACATTAAAAGTCAAGATTTAATAAATTTTTATCTAAATATTAAAAATTAATTTTAACTAAACTATATACTGTTTACTTCTGCTAGTGTTGAAAAGTAAAAAAGAAAAAAAGAGTAAATAAAATTTAAATACTAAATGAGAAATAAAAGAATTATAAAAAATAAATGGATATCTAATTCTTGAAATAATATATTTTCTGAAAGAATATATATTTATGATGCATAGTAACGATATCTAATTTGAAACAAACAAAAGATTATTTGAACAATTAGTAATCAGTATATAACCTTTATTGAGTAAATATTCTCTTGCATTCATATTATTTAAATCTTCTTCAATTATAATATACTTTGGAGGATAATTCCAATCTAATCCTTTTAACACTTCAATTTCAAAGCCTTGAACATCAATAATAAGAAATATAATTTTTGATGTTATAGGAATGAGATTTTTAGTAGCTATTATTGATACATTTACTTCAGAAATATTTTCAATCCAGTATTTAATATTCTTTTTGTAATCATCGCCCCTAAATGAATTATTATATATCCAAAATACAACATTATCCTTATAAAAAGATCCTTGACCTAGTGCCCAATTATTATGTGGCCCATTCCCATTCATATTTAGTGCGATATGATTGGGTATGTAATAAAGAATTTGATTATCATTTTTTTCTCCTGCCGCAGCTTGAATGACTTTTATGTCATCTCGATCATTATATAATTGATTTAAAGAATCTACAAAAAAAGGAAGGGGCTCAACTAATATTGCATTATAATTACCTTTTAATTTTAAATATTTTCTAATAGGATCATTTTGAATACCATCATTAGCTCCTATTTGTACAATCAATAAATCATTTTCAGTAAGAATTATATTATCAACGTACTTTTCTAAAGTTTTTTTAAATTTTCTTTTATAAAATAAAATAAAATAATTTATGAATTTTTTTGCAAACATAATTAGATAAATACATTTAAATGATTTCTCTTTCTTGTCAAACATATTCTCCCATTTTTCAAAGCTTAAATAATCAAATTTAGAAAGAAGCGAATTATTATTTTCAATTTGATTAAATATCAATCCATTTTTTTTTAACTCATTATAACCTAAACGACTCCAAGATGAATTATGCCAACTTATCAAATCAAAATAATTATGAGTAATAAATGTTCCAATTGATTCAAATTCACTAAAACCAGATGTTTCGTTTATTCCAATACATTCAATAACAGCATCGTACCAAGAAGTAGAATTATAACTTTCGATATGTCTAAAAAAATTACTTGATATTTCATAGGTAATTGGAAAACATTGTGAAATAAATGATTCTTTAATAATCTTGTTCATCCCTAACAACTTATTTATTGCAATAAAATAAGGTGAATGGAATTCATGACTAGGATAAAATATTAGGCTCCCATCTTCGGAAAAAAATTCTAAATTCTTAAATGGTACTGTATCTGCGTCCCATAAAATAGCCTTTTCATTAGATTTTAATCGAAATAATAATTCTAATTTTATAAATTGTTGTTTGTACCAGCTAATTCTGTTTTTATCAATTTTTAATCTTAATTTATCAAGATTAAAGTTAATTAATAAATTATTTTCTGGAATGATTTCAAATTTTGGATGTGTGCAAGAATTAAATTCATTTATATTCTTATCAGGAACTACAACAATATAATTATCTGCCTTGATATATTTTAATATATGTTTAGATGTAATTTCCCAAATTTTTATATGCTTTGGATGACAAACAGAAATTAATGTAATTTTACTTTTAATCATTAAAAGATATTAAAAAAATTAAATTAATATAATATTGAAATTATTATACTTTTAAAATCAAAATTATTATTAATAATTTTATTCTTTTAAAATTTAAATAGAAACGTTTTTGTTAAAAATGAAGCACTGGATATATTATGTCTTCGGTGAATAATAAAATGAAGAAAATCTGATTTCTAAGATGCAGAGTTAATAATCTTCATTAAAATTAATTCGTGATAAATTTATAAATCACATATTGTCTTGCTAAAAAATAGTTTGTACTTTTTAAAAATAATATCAAAACTGTTTCTCAAATGTATAGATTCAAAAATTGCATTTCTATGTTTAAATCTCAATTCTGCTGATAGATTTAAGTCAATGATTTTACTAATAAATTCACCTACATCTCCATTCCTTACAATAAAGCCATTCTCTTGATCTGAAATAATTTCCATAATTCCGCCTATATTATTTGATATAGTACTTTTTCTCATTGCCGCTGCTTCCAGAACCACTCCTGGCATTCCTTCTGTATCACTTGTCAACAATAACACATCACTCATAGCAATCCATGGCCTCACATCTTGTTTATATCCAACACAGGTTATGTTCTTTTCTAGAGATAATGATGAAATTTGTTCATTAATCGCTGACCTTAATGGTCCATCCCCTACCATTAGCCCATGTACATAAGGGATTGATGCTTTTACTAAATTGATGATATCAATAAACCTATCGGGACGTTTTTGGTTGGTAAAATTTCCAAGAAATAATAAAACAAATGCATTTTCTGGAATACCAACCTCTTTCCTTGCATAAGCTTCAGGTATATAATTAGCAAAAAAATCGATATCTACTGCCCGGGGGATGCAAAGAGATGGTTTTTTGAAAGAATAATGCTGAATCATTTCAACCAAGGATCGTTGACTGACTCCAACAGCAGCATCCATAGCGGGTATCACCCAATACTTATAGTATAATTGTGTTAATGATTTTCGGTTCCAATAAACAGCACTGTCTATCACTCGATAAATCAATTTTGACTTAATTGAAGGATAAAACCTTTTTACCGCAGCTGCATACTTGAGTGTTTTTGAACCATTGCATAATATAATATCTGGAGAAAATAATTTTATTTCTTTAGCAAGTTTAATTATAATACGGGGGTGAACTGTTGGAAATTTTTCAAATATGTTATTATCTGTAAAAGGAAGAACAATATCTGTTTCATCTAATGCTAGGTTGTCATAATTTAATTCCTTGTAAAGAAAAACACGTTTCACAGCAATTCCATCTTCCTTAAATCGTGTCTTTAAATCATGAACAAATACCTGAGCCCCTCTTCTTATTGGTCTCGTATCTAAAAATAAAACCCTATTATTTATTACCATAAATTATAGTTTCAAGGGTTTTTATATAAGTATCCGCAACATGTTGTATGTCATAATTATCAATAGCTCTTAACCTCATAATTTTTCCTAATTCACATGCATGTTCATATTCATTCATCAAAGCTAGCATATTCTCATAAAGATGTTGATGGTCTTTGCTCCTAAATAAATAAGCATCTTTTCCTGGTGAAATTGCTTCGATATTCATGGGTATATCACTAGCTACTATGGGAATTCCAGTTAATAAAGCTTCTACTAACGCGCCACTAAATCCTTCAGAAACACTCGACAAAACAAATGCATTTGCATCATACAAATTTTTCCAACCCAATGGGATATTGCCTTCTAAAATAACTTCATCATCTAAGTACAATTCTTTGATGAGTAGATCTAATTCATTTCTGAGTGGTCCTTCTCCAATAATACGAAGTTGAATATTTGAATGTATTTTTTTTAATTCATAAAATGCTAGCAATAAAATATCATACCCTTTTTGAGGAATTAACCTTCCGATTGAAATCCAAATAAATTTACCATCGCTCTCTGGTTGATTCCATGCTATATAATGACGAGTATCACGACCTCGGTAGATAACTTTAATTCGATTGCTTTCAACGCCCAAAGACTTTCCATTTAAAACAGAAATACTATAAGAATTGCTGATTGTTAAAATAGGGATAAATGCAGTGATTCTATCCAAAAGCCATGTAGCGTAATACTTAACAATATCAAACCCTTTAAATCTTTCTTTCCTGTCAGAACTATAACTTTCATTAACAAAAGTTCCAACCAATGGAATTTTTGTAACCCAACATACTAATCGACTAATTATGAGTGCCCTGTAAAGAGAGCTAACCACA
>Ga0315905_10004380_pt1 | contig 14410 bp, 10 predicted proteins | sample LakEriMetagenome_5_FD_203522 | JGI IMG/M metagenome (GOLD analysis project Ga0315905, IMG submission 203522) | Freshwater fungal communities from buoy surface, Lake Erie, Ohio, United States - Buoy 4 MA121 | ecosystem: Environmental > Aquatic > Freshwater > Lake | place: USA: Lake Erie, Ohio... | reverse complement strand
CGACGCCATGGTGATAGGATGTCTGGGCGTGGAGCGCCGTGCGGAGCGCTTTTTGAGTGTGTGTGTTTATTAGAGAGAAGGTGTGTTTATTACTGCAGGACCTATTACAAAGCTGTTGGGAGTATGTTGATAAATAAAAATTCCACGAACCGGACGAACGAAGCATGGCCTCTCCATGCTGTTCGGCGCCTTGAAGCTCGCTCTCCTGGCAGCCAAAGCCGCCGGTTGTGCCTTCTTGCCGCTGCAGCACATTCGTCACACACCGCGCCGCTCAGTCGGCTGCGCTGCGCGTCCGTGGCGGGTGGGGCCGCAGGGGGCCTCCCCCAGAATGGCTGCCGCACCGGTCAACACCATCGCGACCATGAGCAGCGTCGACTGGGACGATCGCATCGGCCTCCAGCGCAAGTGGCCAAACGCCGACAAGGGCTGGAAGGTAGAAGTCGAGTGGAAACAGACGCCCTTTGGTGCAGGCGTGTTCGCCGCGCAGGATATCGAGCCCGAGACGGTGCTGCGCGTCGGCAAAAACGGCATGAACCTCATGCAATTCCGCAGCGTCGACGACATTGAGGTCTTCTGCAGAGGTGCCCAAGGCAGCGCCACAGATGCCGAATATCGGGCGCGCGTAGGCTACGTTTCAGACTACCTTTGGGGCTTCGATCCGAACGCAGACGCCCAGGGCTACGAAGTCGTGAGGCAAGAGAACTCTTGCCCGCTCGCGCCCCGCTTCTTCGGCATGTGGATCCCTGGGAACGGGCTGAATCACAGGCTGGAGCCAAACACCGTGTACCGGCCGGCGGCAGGCGGCACAGATGAGGGCATTAATCTCGTGGCCCTCTGTCCCATCAAGCGCGGGGAGGAGTTGTTCGACGACTACAGGAGGCACGGGAGAGCCCCGGACTGGCTCCTCGCGTTCGCCCGAGACTACAAGATCTCGCTGAATTTTGCGGAATGCAACGACTTTGTCGTCGCGCCTCCCAGCGGCGGGGACAGCTAGCCTAAACCCTGCAAGGAGGGTGCAGGAAGAAGAGGGTGCTCAGTCATCATGTGAAAAGAAATTCATGTGATTCTGTGTTTTATTGAAGGCCCGACAGTTTTTGGTCCTCTTCCTCCTCATGGCGTCGCATGGTCGCGCTCAGCGTCAACCTCGTTTCCTGCTTTTGCCTGGAGTACAATGCCGCGCCGCGTGTGCGCTGTGTGCAGTGCGGACTTTGCCTGTCCCGCGAGCTTTCTGGGGAAGGCCCCGAAGTGCAGCGGCTGTCAGCGCGCCATGCCCCCTCCAGCGCGCCCACGCTGTGTGCTCCTCCTCCTCCTCCTCTTCCTCTTTCGCTTCCTCCTCCTCCTCCTCCTCCTCAGACAGCCTCGATTTTTCGCAGGCAGTGATTGCCCCAGTCTGCCACCTGTGCAACAAAAATCCGCCACAAAAATCCGCATAAGTGTACCGCGTTAGAGCACGCGCGCGCGAGAGAGAGAGAGCGCGCGCGCGCGCGCCACCTACACAATCCCATCGTGCATGTGTGTGTGTGTGTGTGCGTGTGTGTGTGTGTCTGAGTGTGTGTGTGGGTCGTACATAGATGTCGCCAGCAGCATCAACTGCAACATCTTGTGGCGAGTTGAACGACGCCTGAGAGGGGGGGGGAGAGATACAGGGCGAGAGGGCGAGGAGGGGCAAATATGCGGGAGAGGAATGAAAGAAAAACGGTGGATACAACACACCACAGAACGGTGGATACAACACACCACAGAGGGGGGTGGGGGGGAGGCCACCTTCGGAGCCAAGAGACACAGACATGGACTCAGGAGCCAAGAGAACACAGACATAGACCAAGAGGTCACAGACATGGACTCAGACTCAGATGCAGACTCAGAAAAAGACAGAGACACCGACACAGAAACAGACACAAAGGACAGACACAGACACAGACAGAGATATACCACAGAAGGGTCCATCCTGCCAAAGGGAAAAGGGGTTCGCTTTAGGTTTAGGATTAGGATTAGGTACTGGTTTAGGTGTAGGTACACGTAGGTACACGTAGGTACACGTAGGTACACACCAAAGAGGACGGACCATCCTGGCAGCCGAGAGAAGAGGAGACAAAACGGTAGTATTTCGATTCAATCACGTCGTCGACGAGAACTAAACCCCCGACACCGATGGTAGCGCAGTCTCCACCCGCAGTCATTTTGCGGATACAGTGATTGCCGAAGTCAGCGATGAAGAGCTGGTTGCCTCGCGCGTCCCACGCCTGTTCAGGGTTTGGTTTAGGGTTCAGTGTTTAGGGTTTTAGTTTTATGTGATTGCCAAAGTCAGCGATAAGAGCTGGCGCACAAGTGTCACAGTATCATACATAGTGTCACAACATCATACATAGTGTCACATCATCATACATAGATAAAGAACTGGTTTCAACGCGCGTCCCACGCCTCTTCAAAAGTAGTTCTCGAATGTCAAGTGGCCTATGAAATGTCCTCTGTAAAGGCACTATAAAGAGTACTTTTGGTGAGGAGGAGGAAGCCTTATATCAAGGCACTATAGAGAGCACTTTTGGGAACGTGTGCCAGCCCAGCGGGCGAAAAGAGCTGCGCCAGCTGCCCGCGCCCATCTAGCAAAAAAACAAAAATTCCTGAAAAGTCAGCGCTTTAGTATACTTTCTAGGTAAAGTCACTTTGTAATGACTTTTCAGAATTTCTACCTAGGAGGCCCCGCTGGTTACTGCCCAGACACACAACCGAAGAGCCGTCTGGCTGTATGCGACGGATTCGGTGTGCCCCCCACTCACTCACATAAAGACAGTTCTGGCCGTCTACGGCACAGCCAATCGGCGTCTTCAGCTGCCCTTCGAAGGACGTATCCACCGCCAATGTGTCGCCTATATGTATGTATATGTATGTACGTATGTATGTGTATATATATGTACACACTTGCATACGGTTACGTGTGTGTGTGTGTGTGTATACATATAGATATAGATATACATATACATACACCCACACCCACACTCACATACACACACACACACACATGCATACATACATACATACATACATACATGCATGCATGCATACATACATGCATACATGCATGCATACATGCATGCATACATGCATGCATACATACATACATAGCGTGCATGCATACATGCATACTACATACATACATACCGTTGAGTCTGCGCACAGCGTCATTGCCCGCATCTGTGACAAAAAAAGTGCCATCCGTGGCACAGGTGATGCCGAAGGGACGTTTGAATAAGGCCTGCCCGGCTTCCCCCTCTCTGAACCCTGATTCTCCCCGCGCAGAACCGCAGACGATTTTGACGAAGCCCTGGCCCCTCTCACAGGTGATTGAGCGGATGCAGTGGTTTTCTCGGTCCACCACGTACATCTTGCCATCTTTGCCACAGGCGATCCCTCCGGGTTCATTGAATTGGGCATCGCGGCCCCGCCCATCCCGCAGCCCTGCCTTGCGTGGCCGGCCTGCAATTGTTTCCATATCGTCCTCTTTGCCAAGCGGGGGCTTTTCGTCGGATCCCGGAAGCCGCCTAACGCAGTGGTTTTGTCTGTCGGAGATCCAGATGCCGTCGTGATTGTCGAGTGCGACGCCCGACGGGCAGTTCATCTTGCATAGCTGGCGGGGGCCGTCCTGGTGCCCCGGGAGCCCGCAGCCAGCGATGGAGCACACAAGGTACTCGTAGCGCGCCACCGGATCCACCATGCCCGCGGGAGGAGGGTAAGGAAAACTGTTGGAATGTACCTGGCAGGTGGCTCCGTCGCCGCGCACCTGGCAGGTGGCTCCGTCACCGCGCCCAACCGCTGGCCAGCGTCTCACTGGTGCATCTGCCTCGCTCTTCGCGCGCCCAAATTCTCTTTTTTTCTTTGCACTATTTGCGGCGGCGGCGGCAGAGTATTGGAGACAACAGAAGGAAGTGTGGAACCCCTTCACCATGCCGGCAAGGCCTGCCGGGCTGCTGGTACGTGTGCTGTGTGCGCCTGCACATGCCTGGCCCTGCGGCCGCCAGGGCGGGCGCATCCTCTGTGCCCTCTCCGCTCACTGACGACATTTTGTCACCTTCACCGCCCCCCGCAGCGGGACACTGCGAACCCGCACGGCTCTGCTCGGTTTAGCCGGGACTCGGGGCCGGCGGGCAAGCATCGCAGCCTCGCCGAGTCGGTCCTCTCTGGGCGATCCACGGCGCCGCGCGCCGGGTCGGGCGCGCTGGAGGGCGAAGTGCTCAGGCTGGAGCGCCACAATGTCTCGCTCATGCGCGCCCTTGCGCGCGAAGAGGAGTGCCGGTACGTTCGCACGCGTGCGCCGCCACGGGCGTGGAGACGCGCAGCGCGACACGATGTGCTTTCCTGCGCGCTAGCTCTCAGGTCGCCTGACGGGCGCGGCATCCGACGTGCGCAGGCACGAGCTCGAGCAGATTCTGTGGCACTGCGACACGGCAGACAAGGCGAGCGAAACGCCACGGATGCACAATGTGCTGGTCAACAGCAAGGTGCAGATCCTCGAAGATCGCAATAGGAGCCTCAAGCACGAGCTGGAGCGCACGCAGATGCTCGAGGAGGCGGCACGCCGGAAGCTGGCCGAGGCGATGGGGCAAAACACGACCGCACCGTTCTCGTACCAAGGCTTGGGTTCAGGGTCCTCGAAGAGAGCAGAAGCCGACACGTAACCTCCCCCGCTTGCCCCAGCGTGGTGCCATTGCCCATTCTCGCCGAAATAAGAGGACAGGAATTAGATGTGACCCTCGATGTGTTTGTGCAGGCAAGAAAAGAGCGTGATACTCTCCGAGTTGAAGGCGGTGAAGCAGGACTTTGAGGAGTGGAAGCTGCACGAGCAGACTGTAAAGATGAGTATGCAGGGGCTGGTGACCAAATTTCAGAATCGATGCACCTACCTGCAAGCAGAAATATTGGAGAAGGGCAAAGACGCAGGCGGGAAAGCAGCGCAGTCGCCAAGCATGTGGCAGGAAGAAAAACGCTCGCTGGTGAACCACAACAGGGTCGTGAAGGCTCAGATGCAGGAGCGCATCGACAGGCTGACTGGTCTGCTCGTGGCGGAGCGCAAAGCGCGCCAAAACGCCTACGATGCAAATGTGAAGGCCATGAAGAAACTTGAGCAATTGGCCATTTCGGATCGTAATCCCAAAGGTGTGGCACTGCAGATGGATCAATACATTGCGGATATCCACCAGGAAATGGAGGGGCTGCGGGACACGGTCATTTTGCTGCAGAACGACAACGCGGAGCTTGTCAACGAGCGCAATCATCTCCGGGGACAGCGCCAGCAGATGGTGCTGTCACACGCAAAGGGGCTGAAGGAGCAGGAGCGTGTGTTTTTGATGGACGTAAAATCCAAAAACCTCGAGATCGAGCGCCTGCAAGCACAGATGCGGGATTTGACGGCCGAGAAGAGCAAGCTCAAGGCCGCTGCCGAGCAGGCGACTGGGCGCGGCGGAGACTGGAAGGCCGTGTTGGAGAAGGATGTCGAAAGCTTGACCAAACGTCTGAATGAAAGCATGAGGTGGCAGGGAATAAGCGACGACACCATCCTATCGCTTCAGTCGCGCCTCGACGCTGCAGGCAGCGGCAGTTCAGTGGATCTGGCGCAGCAGCTCTCTGACGCTCAGGGTCTGGTGATGGATCTCGAGAACAAAATCGCGATCCAGAGTGAGCTGCTCGATAAAGAGCGCAAAAAGGTGACGGATCTCGAATCTGCAATGTATGATCTCACCCTTTCGACCAAGACCCTCCACGTGTTCATGGACAGGGACGTTGGCTCCAAGGAGGAGGCGCTCAAGTGGCACGAGAAAGATCAAGCGCGCATTGAAGAGCTGGAGGCTAAGCTTAGTGTCTTGAACGGAAGTATGAACCACGTGGAGAAAGACCTCGGGAACGCTTTGGTGTCTACTCGGGCTCTCGAAGAGCAGCACAGGATGGCAGTACGAGACCTGGAGCAAGAGATCGAGTTGCTGCGCAGGCGCTGCGCAGAGAAGGATTCCCGCTCCTCTGTTGTGGTACACAGGGGTAATGCGAATGCGCTCATTGAGCTTCAGTCGGCAATGGAGAGCGCCAGTGAGCGATCGCTGTATTTTGAATCGAGGGAGGCTATGCTGGTGCAAGACAAGAAATATCTGCAAAACCAATTGGACCTGCTGATGGAGGAGAAAATGGGTTTGGAGAAAGCGCAGGAGCTGCTGCTGCGCGAAAATGCGCACTTGAAGAAGAGTCAACAGGAAACGAATGGCCTGCGTAAGCACGAGAAGGAAGCAGAAAAGGACCGGCGACTGCAGGAGGCGACTCGCAAAATCGACCTGTTGGAGGTGAAGCTTAAGGAGGCAGAAGCCGACAACGAGAAAAAGCACCGTGATCTCAACACGCTACGGGACCGCCTGTTGCTACTCGATCGCATGAAGCAGAACACGGACAAGAGCCTAGAACAAGAGCGAGCAAACGGCATGAACGTTGCTATTCTGAGCGACATGTTGAAGGAGTGTGAACACACAAACCGCAATTTGGAAGCGCAGCTCAAGCTGGCCAACGATGAGCTTCAGCAGGCGCGCACTGCACTGAGCAGCACATGTATGGAGCTGCGCGAGGCCAATGTGGCAAAGTGCAAGGCAGAAGAAGTGGGAAATGAGTTGAAGAAAGAAAACTCAAGCCTTGGCCTGGAGCTCTTCAAGTCGCGCAAAGAGGCCCGCGAGCATGGCGAAGAAGCGCACAAAGTGCAGAGGCGCAACAAAGACTTGGAGCGCGAGAACGAGGAGTTGCAAAAACTAGTGAACCACATGGTCATTCAGTCGACACAGCACGAAGGTGAAACACTAGCAGCGGAGAACGCCAAATTAGCCAAGCACGTGGCGAAAATTGAGGCTGAACTAAACTCTCTCAAAAAGGATTACCACGAGAAGGTGCTGATTCTCGAGGATGCACAATTGGCGTTGGAGCAGGCAGAGAGTGCTCGCAAGTTTTCGCATGCGAAGCTCGCGGAGATGGAGGCCACCACCAAAGGCATGGCTCAATTCTTCCGAGAATGCAAGGACAAGATTGAGACTGAGCTCAAGCAGACAGAGAATCAGAGCGTGCAGTCCAACGAAAAACTCTCCGACATGACCAAAAAGCAGCAGGCGCTGGCTAGCGCCCACCACAAGGACATGGCTGCTATCGAGGAGTTGCGCGCAAGCGCGCGCAAGCTTGAGTTTGACTATGAGGTGAATTCTGAACAACTGGAACAGACCTCCCAGCGGCTTGCTGATGCGCTGGACCGCAACTCATCGCTTCAAGTCGCGATTATGAAGTTGGAGGATGAGAACAAGGCGTTATCTGCGGACTTGGAAAGGTGCGAATTGCAGCTCAACGAGGCCCTGCGCATCCAAGAGGAGCTCGAAAAGAACATTGAAGAGGAGAAGGTGGGCAGTATTGGAAGCACGAACATTGCATGGCAAAAGCTCGAGAAGGTGGCAGGCGAGAAAGCGGCGGCTGACAGGGAGATCGAAGCGCTCAAGTTGGAGCTTGAGCAATCTCTTGAGATCCAAGAGAAAGTGCAGCTCTTGGCACGCGAATCCGAGCGAGTGTGGGCGCAGAATTGCCGCGAAATGGAGGGCCGTCTGGAGAAGTTGGAAAAAGAGCGCCGCGAACTACGTGGTGCCATTGACGAGACCAAGGACGCCAAACGAGAGGATGACGACACCATCGACGCGATCGCCACCGAACTTCAAAACTGCCGCAAGCACGCGCGTGACATGGAGTTGCAGAAGGAGTCTGTGGTCCTCGAAATGAAAGATTTCATCGAGTTGTCGAAGCGGCTGACAGAAGAGGTAGACGAGGTGAAGCGCCAGTGCGACTTCCGTGACATCAAGATCGATCAGCTCGTCTTGGAGCTGGATGAAAAGGAGGATGATCTCATTAAGGTCCGCGCCTCATTCAAGTCGATGGGAGAGGTGGCCCAGAATCAGCAGGCGCAAATCACTCTGCTGCAAGCAGAGCGGGAGAAGGACATGGAGCGTCTGCGAGAGTTGGCGGATGAGGAGTTGATGGAGGCAAATCAGCAGATCGGCGAGCTGAAGCGCGAGCTGCAGATGCTTCACAGGCAGGTCCAGTCCTCGCTCTCGTCCAAGTCGAACGAGCAAGAACATGCGCTAATGACAGCAAGAATGGCGCAAGAGGAGTACGAGGAGCTGAAACTCCACACGGAAGATAAAATCAGGAGCGCTGTGAAACAATTGGAAGTGGAGCAGCTTGCAAAGTTGCAGCTCGAGTATTGTGTGGCTGAGCTTGAGGTGCAGTTGGCCAAAGAGAAGGCCGACTATCATGCTGCGCTAAGCGATCAGACGCGCCATGCGCAGGATGAGCTGACAAAGGAGCAGGAGCATCATCACCAGGCCTTGGATATGCTGCAAGTGTACCAAATCAAGCAAAAGCAACTCATGTCGTCACAGCGTCGCACGGTTTACAACGTTGTGGATCAACGCACTCGACGAACTCTGACACGCTACTTCGATAAGTGGGCGCTGCAGAAGAATGCTATTAACGCTATGGACGCCAGCATGGGTATTTGGATCAGACGCTGGTCAGATCGCGAGGGTGTCCGTTCTTTCTGCTCATGGGCTAGCTTCACAATGCACCGGCAACATTTGCGGTATTTAGCCGGCGAGGCGAGGAAGCGACATGGGCGGCGTGTCAAGAGTTGGGCCTTCCGCTCGTGGATCTTTGGAATCGAAAACGAGAAATATGTGGAACATGGCGTCATCGCCATGTTTGACAGGAATGAAACACGACTCAAGACGACGTGCATCCGGGCCTGGTCTCACCAGTCTGGCTCCCTGTCGCGTGCCCGGACTCTGTTGCGATGGGCAACCACGCGAGCGGAGTTTTACCTCAAGTCCGTAGCTTTTCACGCACTGGCCACGAACGCATACACGGAGCTCAACAAACAGACCGTCGACGACGCTAGGCAGAATTACACGGAGATGACAGAAAAGTGTGTCAAAGAGGTGCAGGCGGCGAATGCACTTGCGAGCCAGGTGCTGTCAAAGCAATGTGTTGTCGTCTACACTGCTGCAAACAGAATGGAGCGCGCCCAAAAGCGTCGATTGTGCAGCACGGTGTGGAAGCATTGGCTGTCAAACACAAAGAACACGAAGAGGTTAGGTATTGTTGCGGCTGCGGTGGTCTACAGAAGCAAATTTCGAAAGAAGCAGAACCACATGAAACACTGGCTCTTCGTAGCCAAGGCGTCCGTCAGGTTGTGGCTAGAGGGCGAGAGCGCGGTGCAAAAACTCCACTACAAGCGTCGACACCAGGTGCTGGAGTGCTTCAAGGCCCACTTACGGCAGGGCAAGGTGGAGCGGCGGCTGCTCGCGCACGTTGCATGGGCGCAAAATCGCAAGAGGAAGCTTGATGGTCTCGATGCTTTTGCTGGGCAGCTCATCAAGAAGAACATCAAGACGCACGTGGACACGGTCGAGGATGACGCTAAACGAAAGGTCGAACGCATTACACACGAGAGCAAAATGCGGGAGGAGAAGGCGAATCGCCAAGTTGCGCAAATCGATCGCGAGCTCAGTGCCAAGGTCGAGTCCAGTGAGCGGCGGGCTTCCGCCGCGGAGCACGAACTGAAAAAGACCCGTCAGATGCTGAGCGACACGCAGACGCAGTTGAGGTTGCTGGAGCAGTCAATGGGGGATACGCAGGGTGACATGATGGAGCAACTCAAAACTCTGCAGCATGAGCGTCAATTTGCTGACAACCAATACCAGGACACGGCTGAGGAGCTGCGGCAAAAAGAGGTGGAGCTGGCGCGTGTTGAGTCCATGCTCGCGCAAACGGTTGCGGATGGTAAGCGTCATACTGAGCTTTATGAGCAGTCACAAGGAAAGATTCACGAGCTGACGTTAGAGGTCGAGGACCTGAAAGGCAAGCTCAAGGCGCGGGAGATTGAGATGAAATCTGAGAAGGTTGACATGGAAATGATGTTTGATAAACAGCTTGCTAAGGCAAAGTCGGACCACTTAGAGCTAGAAGAAGAGATTGCTCGACTCAAAGACAAGATTTCGCTGCTGCAAGAGGGCCTCAAGGCCGCCGGCGAGGCGACGGGCAATGCTAGTGGCAAACTTGTCAATCAAGTCGACGAGCTCAAGCGAAAGTGCACTGCACTCCAGGACGAGTTGAACAAAGCGAAAGAGGCAGCCACCGGTAAGGGTACTGTCTCGCTGCGTTTGCTGAAAGCGGCTTATGCCGCTGCAAACAACTCGTACCTGCTAAGAGGCTCATACTGCAAGGCTCGTGCTTTTCATGGCTGGAAGCGCCTAAAGTACCACCGCAAAGCAGCCCCGTATTTGATTCGCTACCACCGCGGGATTGGAAGACAATCGAAAATGGCTGTCCAAAATACATGGCGAAACTGGTGTTATGAAGTGAAGAGGATGAAGAATGCGCGTGGGTGTGCCTTGGCGGCGCACAAGCAAAAGCAAGACGAGATCGTCGATGTGTGCTGGTCGGCATTTATGGGCTTGTTGAACGAAAGGAAGATGCGCAACGACTACTCCAAGGCCTGGCGTTCAACCTTTGACGCAATGGAGGTTGAGAAGCATGGCTCCATGCAATTATCGTCGGACATGGAAAACCTGCGTCTGTCGCTTGGTAAGCTATTCCAAATCATCGTGTATGTGTGTGGCTGTGATTGTGGTGTGTGTGTGTGTGCGCGCGCGCGCGTGCGTGCGTGCGTGCGTGCGTGCGTGCGTGCGTGCGTGCGTGCGTGCGAGCGAGCGTGCGTGCGCATGCGTGCGTGCGTGTATAGGTTTTGCGTTGAGCACATGAGCGTCGGCAGAGAGCTAATTCTTAACAATGTTGGCAGCGCAAGAGCAAGAGGCCCGCACCGTCGCAGAACATCAGCTGGAGCAGAGTTTGGAGCTTGGCGAAACTCTCCAGCTCCGTCTCCTCGAGACGGAGGCAGAGCTGAGAAAGGTCAAACAACAAAAGGACATCCCCATGATGGTGAGATGCTCTGCTTTTCAAAGATCCAGATGCCAATGAACGGTCTGCAAGCTGTAGTTTCTGTTTTCGAACCGCTGACTTTTGTTGAGGGCGTTCAGGCGCACGAAGACCTTCAACGGTACAAGGCAGACTGCGAACGAAGGCTTCAGCTGTCTGAACTCAAGGCAGCAGAGGCCAGGGTATGTATATGATGTGCCTAGTCATGTGGCAGATGCCAGTCGAACCTCTGGACTAATTTATAGTGTAAGGAGTTCTTGAAAGGAAGTTATGTGTATTGCGTGGCTGTAGTGTAACACGTGTTGCTATTCGGTTGACAGGCTGAGGTAGACGCGCTGAAGGATAAAGCTCATGAGTTAGACTACAAGCGACTGGAACGCGACAATATTCTGAAGGACATCGACGATTTGACGGATGCGAACCAGGGCTTAAAACGTGCACTCGATGAGGCACAACAAGAGGTTTGTCCCTCCTATTGCGCACCCCTGCGCAATAATAACCATGTATCGGACAAAGTCGATAGGGCCACGCCGGCAGCGCCGGCCCTCTTGATTCTGCATTAAACTTATCGCATTCACCCCACTGATGCATGAGACTTGGCAGGTGCGTGATATGCAAGAGGAGGTGCGTGGGCTCCGTCAGGAATTAGAACAGCAAGAAGAATTGAAGCAACGTCTTGAGTACGCGCAGGTTTGATATTTTCTTGTTGCGCCACCTGCGCTTCTCCCACCACTTACAGGGGCGTTTGCCATTTAGTGGCCCATTTTCTATCTATTTCTGCCATTCTCTTTGTGTTTTTGCTAAACTGCATACTTGGGTTTGTTTGGGCGAGGACAGTCAGAGGCGGAAGAACTGAAGAAGGAGGTGGAGGAAGAAGCAGCGCAGCGTGAACTGAGTGAATACCAGCTCGAGAAACTACGAGTGCAAGTGCTGGGCATGAGAACCAGTCATTGATCTTTTGACTTGCCTAATTGCAATGCATTAAGGATGACATCATGATGCGCTGTCGGGGTGTACTAGGCTTTCGCAACAAAGATGCCCAATTTGCAAAACAAGGGAACGCCATCGCGAAAATGGGCTTGTGCAAGGATTGCACGATTTTTTTCACATTTGCCAACGACTTTCTGCTGTCGGTGATACAATGTCGATTGACAGCAACAAACTGAGTAGCGACTGCGTGAGCACCCTAATTTTCCTTCAGACCGAGCCTCACCAAAACACACACACACACAACACACACACACACACAACACACACACACACATTCATGAGGTATGTCGAGAAGTGATGCCGTTTACTCTGAAAATCGTGAGCTGGAAAAACAAAGTTCTGAATCCTTTTTTCCATTGTTGTCATTAATTAGTCATCCCCATAGGGATGGCTCTCCAGCCCTGAAATCCTCCTCTTACCCCCAGAGTCGTACTCCTCACTTCATGGACTCCGGTGCCCAAATCCTTGTACTCGTCAGTAAGCCTAGATCCCTGTCTGCGAGCTACAGGCACCATGTAATTAAACACCCCAGGCAAAGAGGTAGCCTAAACTAAATTAAACAGAGCGGAGCGTAAATCCTTCAAACCCTTGGACGAAGACCCGTAGACCCGTGACCTCGAGACATACCCACAATGTAAACAAGCACCACCGCCCAGAGGTCTCACCCCATAGAATCCAACGCCTAAAACAATACGCGTAAGTCCAAGTAACCAAGAATTAAAAAGAGCCCAAATCATGGTCTTCCTCGTCTTCGGGCTCGCGCTGGGGCGGGGGAGGGGGCATGGGCACGGGCACGATCTTCGGCAAGGGCGCCTTGGGCCCCTGCTGGGGCTCCTCGTCCTCACTGTCGGAGTCGAACTGAACCGCAGGCTCCTGCAGAACTCTCACACGTCAGTGCCCTGCGCTGATTGACTCTGCGGAATTCGCGTGCCAAGTCAGTCACTATCATCATCATCATCTAGTTAAAGTAGTCCTTGGTTGTGTCATGATGATGATTTCCTTTATTTGTTCTTGCAGAAACAAAAAATAGGAGCCCATAGCAGCCACCAATTACTTAACAGTGAGACACTGAGTACAACTACATTTCATTGTTTTATAAGTACATACAGTACAGCCACTCGGTACAGACGATACAAGATCTGTGGAGAAGTCGATCCCCAGACATTTGTACATAGTTTGGTGTTCAGGTTTGAGGGTCAGAATTACGGTAGGCTCAGGGGTAGGTTTGTTTACACACACACACACACATACACACGCATACACAAAATACACACACACCACGGGGCACGGCGCCCCTGTGCCCGCACACGGGGCACGGCGCCTTGTGCCCGCACGTCTACGGGCAACGTCCAGGGTGCGAGGGTCTGCATGTGCATTCTCACGGCCGCTCGCAGCGTCATGCATGCGGATACCCTCGTCAGACATAAATGTATGCACGCGGACACACGCGCTGTCGCGCAAACTCACCGCTCTCCACTCGGCCGCAGCCAGTTGTTTGGTCGAGGGCGGCGCCATATCTGCCATGAATCGCATGCCAGCGAACACGCCATCGGGAACAACCACGCCGTACTCAACGCCATTGTACTCAAAGTGAACGAGGTCGCCTGGCTGTGCGCCGTCGGACACGATTACTTGTACCTGTTGGGCCATCTTTGCCTGCGCTGCACCCATCTTTGCCTGCGCTGCACCATCGCTGTCATCAGGCCCCGCAAGGGATCCAAGGGGAAGGCGGTTGCAAAGGGGAGTCCAAGGCAGAGAGAGAGGGTGAGTCGGAACTGAGAGGAGAGCAGGAGGCAGGAATCGCACGCGCGAGGGTGGGTCACGTGGCTCGCCCAGGCGATTTAGACGAATTTGAGACAACTTTTAACGGTTAAATTTTTTTTGGAGGGCGCGTGCGCGCAACGGGGCGCTCAATGCACCTATACCTCAGACATACACAATGACTCCAACCCCTATCCTTCCTCTCTCATGCCGGGTTCCAGAGACGTACGTGCACGTCTCGCACCGAACTGCGTTCACTAGTGTGTGGCGGTCAGCCTAGTCCACACAAGCCTCGGCTCGTCGTATCTCATAGCACATGTCCTCCACTATCCTCCTCCCCCCACGAGCACAGCTTTGTATTAGGTACTGCAGTAATAAACAAACTGCCGCCGAAAAAGAGCAAAGTCGGACTGGCGGCTGCCAAGGCAGCAGCGTTGCGGGTCAACCTCAATGTCCAAGGCTGTAGCATAGTCGCACCCCCAATGTACGCTCCCTCTCGCACTCCCCTTGCTCCCCCTCCTTCTTTCACACAATCTCCCTACCCCCCGCGTTCGCGAGTGCGTGATGAGCGGACTCATCCACACAGGCCTCGGCTCGTCGTCTCTCATAGCACATGTCCTCCACTCTCCTCCTCCCCCCCCGCGAACAGCTTTGTAATAGGTCCTGC
>Ga0315905_10004379_pt1 | contig 14413 bp, 7 predicted proteins | sample LakEriMetagenome_5_FD_203522 | JGI IMG/M metagenome (GOLD analysis project Ga0315905, IMG submission 203522) | Freshwater fungal communities from buoy surface, Lake Erie, Ohio, United States - Buoy 4 MA121 | ecosystem: Environmental > Aquatic > Freshwater > Lake | place: USA: Lake Erie, Ohio... | reverse complement strand
TAGGGAACAGCCGGCGCAGCACGCCGCCGACTTTCAGCTGCATGCCTTTCTTCTCCTCATCATCCAGAGCGGCCACTGGGGTCGTGGGCTTCTCACGGACGATGCCGAAGGCATCCAGCGTCTTCTGGCTGATGCCGGAAGCCAGTTGCGTCTGCTCCTTCGAGGCCGCCTTGAGGCGCTTCACGAAAGTGCTCGCCTCCAGGCTGCCGAGAATTTCACTAAGTTGATCGGAAACCTTCGCAAACTCCGCCAGCAGGTCCTTCTGCTGCTGGATGCCCTGGTCGAGATTCTGCTGTGCCGGCGTCTCGGCCGGCGGTGCATCTTCGTCGTTCTTCCTGCCTGGGGAACCAGCGAGCGAATTCGACGGCAGCCCCAGTTTGCCCGGGCTGGGCGGCTTGGGGGCGCCCGGTTTTTGCTCCTGCGCATCCGGCTTGTTCATTGTGCCGTCGGCGATCTTGATGGACGGGGCCTTCTCCGGCTGCGGGCCGGTCTGCGGCGGCGATTCACCAGGCTTGCTGCCAGCGGGGTATTGCGGGCCCTGCGTCAACTGCGGCGCGCTCTTGCTGTTCTCCGGCGTGCCCTGCTTGCCGTTAGGATCCTGCGGCGGGGTCTGGCTGTTCTGTGCGGTCTGCGCGGTGCCAGGCTTGCCATCCTGCGGCTGTGCCGCGGAGGGCTTTCCCCCCGGCTGCGGCGACTGACCATTCGGGCTGTTCTGGGCCATTTGCGCTCCGGCTTTGGCATCGGCCGACTGCTTGAGCATGTCCGCCACGCTGGGCATGCGGTTGGCGGCAATGTCCTGCAGCGACTTCAGCATCGTGGCCCACGACTCCAGCCGCGGCGCATCAAATTCGGAATTCTTCGTCGCCTGCTCCACGAGATTGCGGCCGGCCTGGTTGAGCGCATTGAGGCGTTCGGCATTGGCATTCTCCGCGGCGGCCTGCTGCGCCACCTTGCGGCGGTTTTCCGGGCGGTCCAGTTCCTCCGCGCTCATCGCGCGCAGTTCCTTGTTCGTGGCGTGGAGCTGCTGCTCACGCTCATACGTTTCGCGGGCCGCCTCCAGCCATTTGCCCATCTGCTGCGTGACCCACAGCGCATGATCCGTCTTGTTCAGCACATGGATCACAAAGGCCGCACTGCGCGTGCGTTCGCGTCCTGGCAGGTAGTCTTCGCTCCAGGCCCGGATTTCCAGCGACTGCGGGGCCACACCCTCTCGGGTGGCGCAGAAGGTGGCGCGCGATTCGATTTGCTTCGACTCCGGCGCGCCGGCCGCAGCGATCTTCGTGCCGGTGACGGTGGAAACCGTGGCGTCCGTCCCGTCATTCATCCCGCGCCATTCCAGGCCCAGCTGCTTCACACCGAAATCATCCGACGCCGATACCTCGAACACGACCACTTCTGAATCCAGCACCACCTGCTCCAGCGACTCACGGCGCGCCACGATCTTCGGCGCTTCATCCTCCGCCGGCTGTAACTTGATCGTCAGCGGCACGCGTGCCGTGAGGCCCAGCGAATCCTGCCACGTAAAGACCACATCGCGCGCGCCCACCACCGGTTGCGCACTGCTGATGAGGCGGTCGCCCTCCGTGCGCGCCTGCAGGCCGTCGATCGCCGCCGTAGCCAGCGTGCGGCTCGCGGTGGCTTCAAAGGTCGCCTTGGCCCCCTTGAGCACGCTCACCATGTCGCCGCGGATATCCAGCACCGGCTGCGTCTTGTATTGAAGATACTCCGGCAAATCGAGACGCACCTTCAGCGACGTCAGTTCCGGCCGCGGCCGCGGCTGCACCTGCACACTGCGGCGCACATCGCCCACCTTGATGGCGATCTCCGCGTCCGACTTCTGCGGCGGGAAGGCCAGGGCGTAGCCGCCATTGGCCAGACTGGAAGCGATCTCCGGCTGTCCCTCGATTTGCGCCGTCGCCGCCTCCGGCTCCCAGCGGGTGTCTTTCGTCAGGGAAACCGGCAGCGTGAACGGCTCCGCCAGCGGCACCACCAGGGGGTCCGGTAGCTGATCAATGCGCGCAAAAGTGAAGCGCTCGGTATCGCGCCACGGCATGATCCAGCGAACGAAGGCATTCCGTGCCGCTTCATTGATGGCGATGAATCCGCCGGCCACGAGCGCCGCCGTGCCAAACGCCGCCCAGCCCCACTGCCGGTGCTTCGCCTTCGGCACCGCGCGGGTGAAATCCTGTTCCTTCACCGCCTCATCGGCCTGCGCCATAGCCGCCTGCACCAGCCGCTCACTGCGGCCTGTGGTTCCGCTGCCCTCTTTGGCCAGCTCCACAATGCCCAGCAGCTGATCCCCCAGCCGCGGAAACTTCCAGCGCAGCAGCCGCGCCGCATCCTCCAGCCTGCGCTGACGCCACACCCAGCGGTGCCACTTCAGCGGCAGCCCAAGGCCCGGAACCGCCGCGCCCAGCGCCAGGAGCAGCCCGCGTAGCCACGCCGGCGTCTCCATTACGCGGTCCAGCCCCAGCACCAGCAAATACGATACCGCCAGACCCGCCACCGCAGCGAGAATGCCTTCGGCCAATTTCACGATCCATACCCGTCGCCGGAATTCCGACAGCTTGGACGAAAGGACCGGTGGCAGGGGAATTTGACCATTCATGGCAGTTAAGACGGTTCAGATTGGATCGGCGGCGGCGCAGCGCTGACTCCGGCGCTTTGACCATGCAAAGCCCAACGAAGTTCAACCCTGTCCACACCGGACCCCGGGATTTTGCCCGCTTTTCCCGCCCGCGAAACACCTTTCTTGCGGAAATAAGCGCCGCTGGACGGAACCTGCCGCCGCCTCCAGCCACGTTCAGTCCACCTCTCCAGCCGGCCGGAATCCGGAGGCGCGAGATGGATGCCGGTGTCCGTCACCGGGAATACCTGAAAGTCCCCCGGCGGCTCCGGATCCAGGTTATATCCCAGCACCGGCAGCCGCCGGCCGTTCACCGACAGCCATTCATCCACGCCCTCCAGGATGACATGATTCCCCTTCCGCAGTGCCCACAGCACCTCCAGCAGCCGCAGCGGTTCCACCCATACCGTCCCCTCCTCCATCCCGGCCGTCACGCCCCCGTATTACACAAACAGCCGCGCCGCACACGCTGTGATTTCAAATTACAAGTGGAACGCGTAACCTCCTGATGGTGAACAGTCGCTTTTTCGGAAAAACGCTGTTCCCGCCTCGTGCTGACAGTGTTTTCCGGGAAAGTGACTGGGGGCGCGGAGCTGAGGCCCGTTCCACTTGGAACTTGAAACAGTCATGGCATTGCCGAGGGGCATTCCATTTTCTGTCAGGCGGAAGTTGCGTGAGTCCGCTTTTGCCCGGTCCACCTGACTGACAAACGACGGCTCTCAAAAAAGAAAGCGGAGCCGGCCCGCTGCATCCAGTTCGTCCCGCAGGGCATGATAAGCGCTCACGGTGAAGAACGCGGAGACAAACGACAGATCGCTGCCGGCGGTGATGCGCTCGCGGAGAAAGTCAGCGGCGGAACCACGGCTGGGGCGGTTGTCTCGGATAGCAGGATGCTGCGGCATAACAGGGGAGCCATCCCGGGAAGAGACCGGGAGGCAACCTGACGTTTGCGTTGTCGTGCGGATTTTGCGCCTCCGTGTCCTCCGCAGATGTGGGAAGGGCGGGCATTGCCTTGCCGGGCGGGGATGGTATGCGGCGGGATGAGCTTCTTTTTTCGACCTCTCGCTGCTGTTTGTTTGAATATGAGTTCGCTGCTGACAGCAGCGCTGTGGGCTGTAGAGCCGCCGGCGGAGAATCCCGGCAAGGAGGGTGACGGGCAGTTCATGGAGGGGCCGGAATACCGTCTCGACCGGGACCTCACGGATCTGGGCAACCCGAAGGGCAAGGCCTTCACCTTCACCATGAAACTGGCGGACAGTAAGATCTTCCGCGGTGACGACAAGACGCTGGAGCCTGACAAGAAGGCTGTGCGCACTGAGCGAAAGATCTCCGTCTATATTCCGGCAGCTTATCAGGACGGCGCAGAGGCGCCCTACCTCATCATTCATGACGGACCGGGACAGCTGGGACTGGTGAAAAATGCCCTGGATAACCTGACCATTTCCAAAGACCCGCAGCGCCGTTTGCCGCCTTTCATCGCCATCGCCGTGGAGAATGGCGGCAACGACGGCAAGAACAGCCAGCGCGGGCTGGAATACGACACCATGTCCGACCGCCTGGCGCGCTTCATTCACGAGGAAGTCCTGCCGGCCGTGACTTCCCATGCAGAGATCCGGGCCGCGTATCCAAAGCTGAAGCTCACGGCCAATCCCTGGGGCCACGCCGTGATGGGATGCAGCTCCGGCGGGGCCGCGGCGCTCAGTATGGCATGGTTTCGCCCGGACCTTTTCCGCCGGGTGGTGGCATATTCCGGCACGTTTGTGGATCAGCAGGATGACGATGCGCCCGAGGAGAAACAGTTCCCATTGGGTGCCTGGGAGTATCATTCCGGGATGAAGCTCATCGAAAAGAGCGAGCGCAAGCCGCTGCGCATTTTCACCCACGTCTCAGAACACGATAACCGCGCCACCGACCCCGAAGAAACCTATCACAACTGGGTCATGGCCGGGGAACGCACCGCCGATGCCCTCCAGGCCAAAGGTTATCACCACCGCTACGTCTTCACCCGCAAGACCGGCCACTGCGACCGCAAGGCCTTCGAGCACACCCTCGCTGATACCCTGGTGTGGCTCTGGCGCGGCTATCCTGCACCGTAAAGCCTGGCTGCTGACTCCCGGCGGCTTAGAACACCCCGGCGGCTTTGCGGCCGATCCAGAAGATGGCGAGCAGGGTGACGATGGCGCCGGCCCAGCCGGGGTGGGCCCAAATGGGCTGGCGGCGTTCGGTCATTTCCTCCGGGGGCAGGGCGCTGATAGCGGCCAGCACTTTCGCGGGATCCGTGGAGTCGATGAACTGTCCGCGGGTGATCTGGGAGATTTCGCGGAGCACTTCCGGGCGCGCCGGCTGGCCGCGTTTTTCGCGCCGGGTGCCCTGCACCGAGATGGTGGTATCGAGCGCGGTGCCGGCTTCGGTGCAGGTGAGATGGACTTTGTAATCGCCGGGCTCGGCCGGGGTGAAGGTGCCGCTGAAGAGGCCCCAGGCTTCCTCGCCGGCGGGCAGCAGGCGAACGCTGGAGGGCTTGCCGGAGGGCGAAACGATCTGCGCGATGACGGCACCCTCGCGCAAAGGCTCGCCGCTGGTGCTCATGACGTTGGCATTCAGGGTGAGCGTGCCGCCGGTGCGCGGACGGTCCGGGGCAAAGAAGAGACGCATCTTGTCGCCCTGCGCCATATTCCGCTGATAGGCCATCCACCGGGCGACCTGACCCCAGAAGCGGTAGTGGTATTTGTCCTCCACGCCGCGGCGCCAGCGCCAGGCACCGTCAGCGCCCATATAAAGGATCTTGCCGGCGCCAAAAGTGCGGGTGGCGATGAGCGGCACGCGGCCGAACTGATTCGACTCCGTGGCGTGCGTGGCGAGCACCTCCGAGCCCGCCCGGACGCGCAGGGCCGGGGCGTACCACTGAAAGCCGGGGAGCGACGACCAGACTTTGGCACTGGCCTCGGCGGTGTCCTCCAGTTTCGTCAGGAGGCTTTCGGTTCCGGCTTTGGTGAGGACGAATTTTCCGGGCGCGGCGGTGCCCCAGCCGCGGGGCTGCGTTTCATCCCACACTACGGGGAGGAGTTCGCCGAGCGGGGTCGCCATCAGCGAGGCGGTGTGGCCGCGCATGCCCGGGAGAAAGACGAGGCCGCTGGCCTGGTCGCGCACCATTTTGGCAATGGTCGCGCACTGTTCCGCGGTGAGCTGCAATTTATCCACGCCGACGTCGCCGAGGAAGATGACGTCGAATTTGGTCAGTTCATCGTCTTTGGGAAACTCCTTGAGATAGCCGCGGCCGGTGCCGGGCTTGCCGAGGTCCGGGTGGAAGAGCAGCGCGGAGACCTCCACGCCGGGGTCGCGTTCGAGAGCGTTGCGCAGATAGCGGTATTCCCAGCGCGGGAAGCTCTCAATGACCAGCACGCGAAGCTGCTCCTTGCGCACGTCGAGGTCGGCTTCGGCTTTGTTGTTCTCCACGTTCCGCTCGGCGCCGGTTTTGGGCACGGTGAGCGTGAGATGCATCCTGCCAGGCTCCGCGGGCTTGATGACCAGCGCGTCCTGGAGCCGCCCCATGGCGGGCAGGGTGAAGTCCTGGCGTACTTCGATGCCCGAAGATGTCCTGAGGGACAGACTAATCACCTCATCGCGCGGCAGTGCGGAGTCGATGGCGAAGGGAATGCGCAGCGGCTTGCCGGCGACGGCGAAGGTGGGCACATCGAAGCTGACGATCTCGACATCCGGCAGGCGCGTATCGGCTCCAGTGGGCACTGTCATGACTGGAATGCCGCGCATCCGCAGCCGGGTGGCCGCGGAGGCTGGAGGCTCACCGGTATTCCAGTCGCCGTCGCCCACGAGCACCACGGCGGCGAGCCGGGACTCATCGAGCGTTTTTGCCAGAGCGGTGTGCAGGTCGGTGCCTTCGGCAGGCGGATCCTCCTGCGAGGAGAACGGCTCGATGACGATATTCATGCGCTCGCGCAGCGGGTCCCAGAGTTTGGGATCGGCGATGGGAGCCGCGACCGCAGCGCGCGTTAGGGCCGGAGCTGCGGGATCGTTGGCCGGCACGACATCCTGCGTTTCCATACTGCCCGTGGCATCATGCAGCACGGCGACGACAGGCTTGGTGTCAGGCTTGAAGGTCTCGCGCCATTCCGGCTGATGGAGCGTGATGGCGATGGCGGCGGCGATGAGCACGCGGAGGAATTCCAGCCAGCCGATGGAGGCACGCCAACCGCTGCGCTTCCAGCCTGTGAAGGCGAGCACGATGACCAGCAGCACAAAGCCGATGGAGATCCACACCGCGGCGGGCGTGGAGTTGAAGACGAGTTCCGAGGACGAGGGTTTCACGCGGGCACCTCCTTTGCATTATCCGGCTTTGCGGCTGCGGCCTGACGTTTCCCTGGCATACACAGCAGGGCCTCCAGCACGAGGGCAGCGGCCATGAGCCAGAGGAAGGTGCGCCAGATTTCACTGGTGAGGCTCTTTTCGTTTTCGAGCGAACGCTCCAGCAGGCGCCAGTCGAGCCCCTCGAAGAGTTCATCCAGCGTGGCCTTCGCCACGACCTGCGGGGCATCTTCGCCGGCGGGGCGGTTGAGTGCGGTGAGCGGTTCTGCCTTGCCGGAGGCAGCCGCGGGCTGGCGGAGAATGCCGGCGCGCAGCGGGCGGTCCTGGCTGAGCAGGGTGCCGGCGTCTTCGCCTTCAGGGCGGGTCCAGACCGGCGGATCCTCGCCGAGCGCGGTGGGTGAGGCCAGGCGCTGGCGGGCACTGCCAAGGGTTAGCGCGCCGTCATTGAGTGCGCGGTGGAGCATGGCAAAGAGCACCACACCATCGCGGGCGAGACTGCTGGCTCCCGGGCCGGGAAGCGTGGTTAGGAAATACGCGCCGCGGGCATCATCGCGGGTGGACTGCACGAGCAGCGGTGCGCTGGCGGCATTCGCGCCGAGGCGGGCCAGCGGCACGGCATCGCCGTTGAGGCCGCACCAGCGCTGCACTTCCACTTCGCCCACGGGCAGCGCGGTGCCGGCGCGGGTGCCGGCGAGGAGCCCGGCATCGCTGCGCCACCATTCGGCGAGCACTGGCTTGTCCGGCGCGGCATTCTCCCACTTCGTCCAGCTGAGTCCGGCGAAGGTTTTATCATCCGGCGTATCCGGCGGGAGGAAGAGCAGGCTGCGGCCGGCTTTGAGGTGGGCTTCCAGTTGTTTGGTCACGGGTGCTGCCGCATCCGGCAGCGGCGCCTGCCAGACGATGAGCGCGGTTTCCTCCCAGGGAATTTCCGCCGTGCGCGCCGGCGGCAGCGTCACGGCTTCATACTTCCGTGCGGGATCCGCCGGAGCGGAAAGCGCGGCCGCGAGCGGTCCCGAGACTTCGCCACGCTCCGTGATGATCACTGACTTCATCGGCGCCGGGGTATCGAAGACAAAGTGCCAGACATTGTCCGCGGGGCTGCTGTCGGCGGGCAACTCCACCCGGCCCCAGCCGCGCTTCGTGGCTTTGTCGATGGGAATGGCCTGCGCCTGGAGCAGCACCTGCGTGCCCTTGAATTCCACTTCCAGCGTGCTGCCCGCGCCATTCACCACGACCCGCAGCGGCACCTTCACGGCATCATTCAGCGGCTCGGCGCGCTGCAGACGGATGTCGAGCAGCAGCTCCGCTTTATCGGCAGTTTCACGGCGCGTGACTTTCTCCACTGACACCCCAAAGTCCCCCGGCTGCGTTTCCGGATAGGCCAGCACCTGAAAGCGCACGCCTGGCAGCGAGGCAAAGCCGCTGCGCAGCGCCTGCCAGCGTCCCCCGGCGGCATTCCAGTCGGTCTGGCGGAGGTCGCTCACCATCCAGACATCCGTGCGGCCGGTCTGGTTGGCGGTGATGTAATCCAGGGCGCTCTGCATGAGTGCAGGAATGTCCGCTGCCGTGTCCGTGGGGCCGGACTGCGGCATGTCCGGCAGCGCATCCGCCTTCTCCAGCGCCACAGGCTTGAGCGTGGCGCTGTCGATGAGCACGAGCTTGGAGCGCGTGCCGTAGGCGTCCTGGATCGCGGCGGATAAATTCCGCAGGGCGGCCACACGCTTGCTGGTGCCCGTGGTGAGCAGCTGCTGCTCCATGGAGGCGCTGCGGTCGAGCAGGATGATGACGGAATCCGGCGCGCCGCCCGTGAGGCCGAGCAGTCCGCCGGCCAGCGGGCGGCAGATGACAAAAATGATCGCGGCCACGGCGAGCACGCGGAAGAGCAGGATGAGATACTGCCGCAGTTTCGACAGCCCCTTGTTCATCTTCTGCGCCATCATGAGCCAGCGCATGGCGGCCCACTTCACCTGACGCCGCCGCAGCAGATGGATGAGGTGAATCACCACCGGCAGCAGAGCCAGCGGCAGCGCCGCAAGGAGAAGTGGCTGGAGGAAACTCATGCGGGATCAGCGCCGGCCTTTGGTCTGCAGCCGGGAGAGGAGGAATTTGGCGAGGACACCCTCACAAGCATCCTGCATGAGCACACGTTGATAGTCCGCCCCGCTGGAGCGAATGACATCATCGAACTCCGCGAGCACACGCTTCACCACGTCGCGGTAGCGCCGGGCGATGAGCGAAGGATCCGCCAGCAGCGTCTCGCCCCCCTCCATGTCCACAAAGCGCGCCGGACGGTCGAAGTTGAAGTCCAGCTCATTGCGGTCGAGCACATGGAAGAGCACCACGTCATGCTTGCGAAAGCGCAGGTGCTGCAGCGCATTCTTAAGCTGCGCCGGGTCGATGAAGAAATCCGACGCAATCACCACCAGCGCGCGCTGGCTGATCTGCTCTGCGGCTTCGTGCATCGATTCCAGGATAGTGGTCTCGCCCTTCGGCTCCAGGCCCGCCAGTTGATCCAGCACCAGCCGCAGGTGTTCGGCACCGCGCTTGGCCGGCAGCTTTTGCCGGTGGTCTTTGCCCACACCCCAGAGGCCCACGGCATCGCCCTGCTGCGCCGCCAGATAGCCCAGAGACCCGCACAACTGACGGCAATAGTCGAGCCGCGTGGCTCCCGCCGGGCCGAACCCCATGCTCCCGCTGCCATCCACGATGAGCGCCAGCCGCAGGTTGGTGTCGGCTTCAAATTCCTTGATGTAAAAGCGGTCCGTGCGTCCCCATGTCCGCCAGTCGAGACGCCGCGTGTCATCGCCTGGCACGTACTTGCGGTACTGCGCGAATTCGATGGACGATCCTCTAACCGGACTGCGGTGCCGTCCGGAAACACTGCCCGTCATCGCCTGCCGCGCATTCAACGGCAGCGCCAGCAGCCGCGAAAGCATGGCGCTGTCGAGAAAGGAGTGCGTGTTTTTCATGGCAGAACGCTGATGGGACGGATAGGACGGATGTGGCCTATGGCCTATCCCATTATCAGCCCGCCTTGCGGAGTTCCTCCACGAGGCGCTTCGTTACGGCGATGCTGTCAATGCCATCGCTTTGGGCGGTGAAGGTAGTCATCACGCGGTGGCGCAGCACAGGTTCTGCCACGGCGGCGATGTCCTCGAGGCGCACCATGTAGCTGCCCTGGAGAGCGGCGCGGGCCTTGGCGCCCAGCACGAGATACTGCACGGCGCGCGGGCCGGCACCCCAGCCCACGAGCGGCTTCAGCCATTCCGGTGCATCGGCTCCCGCAGGGCGCGTACGGCGCACGAGGTCCACGGCAAAGGCATAAATATGATCCGGCACCGGCACCCGGCGCACGAGGTCCTGATAGGCCAGCACTTTGCTGCCATCCAGCACGTGCTCCAGCGTAGGAAGCTTCACGCCGGTGGTGCTGCGGGCGATGGCGATCTCTTCATCGCGGCTCGGATAGTCCACACCGATCATGAACATGAAGCGGTCCAGCTGCGCCTCGGGCAGCGGATAGGTGCCCTCCTGCTCGATGGGGTTTTGCGTGGCGAGCACAAAGAACGGCGAATCCAGCGTGTAGGTGCGGCCGGCCACCGTCACGCGGTGTTCCTGCATGGCTTCGAGCATCGCGGCCTGCGTCTTGGCGGGCGCGCGGTTGATTTCGTCCGCGAGCACGATGTTCGCAAACACCGGGCCCTTGGCGAATTCGAACTGCCGCTTCCCGCCGGGCAGCTCCTGGAGAATGTCTGTGCCCGTGATGTCCATGGGCATGAGGTCCGGCGTGAACTGAATGCGGCTGAAGCTCAGCGACATCGTTTCCGCCAGCTTCGAAATGAGCAGCGTCTTCGCCAGACCCGGCACCCCCATGAGCAGCGCATGCCCGCGGGCAAAAAGGCAGATGCAGAGCTGTTCAATGACTTGCTGCTGCCCGACAATCACCTTCCCCAGTTCCCGGGCGAGGCGGCTGTAGGAGTCGCGGAGTTGATCAATCGCGGCGACATCGTCAACCGGCAGGGGAGAGGAAGGGGTATTCTCGGACATAGGCAGGACTCAGGAATGGGGCGGATTGTCAGCGCGCTCTATCTGAACGCAAGGTGTTTCGATTTCCCATATCGGTAATCTGACACTCAGCTCCTCCCGCCGTTTAATCCTCACGGTCACCGGCCACACTCTCCCCAGGGGACGGCCAACCCCTGGCTTATGGTCGGGCGACCCCTTGGTCGGGGGCGGGCTTTCCGACCCTAAACAGTGCCACTTTGACCCACTTGGAGGGCTCCACGACCTCTTGTTGAGAATGGGCGCGCCTACGGTGCCCTCACGCTACAAACTCCCCCAGCCCTACCTCACAAACTGGAATTCCGGCAGCATGAGGAGCATCCAGAGGGCATCTTCGATGGACTGGGGCGAAAGCGGCGCGCCCAGAGCGGCGGTGAGGATGGCGGCCTCCTCACCGGTGGGCGGGCGGGTGAGGGCGCGGCGGGTGAGGGTTTCCGCGAGGGCCTGGGGCGTGTCTTGCCATTGAGCAGCGAGGCTGGCGGCGCCCTGCTTGAGGAGGCCGGCGAGAATGGCGCCGTTGGCGAGGTCGATGGCTTCCAGGGTGGTGAGGTTTTCCGGGCGCATGCTCACGATTTGCTCGCGGTTGGGGCGTCCCAGGGTGCGCTGGAGGAGGTCGGAGGGCACGATGGACGCACGCACCGGCCTGCTGCCGGCACCGGGGGCGAGGCCTCCGGCCATGGCGGCGTTCACTTTGGCCCACACGCTCTGACTTGCCGTCGCGGCGGCTTGTTTCCAGGCGGCTCCGGGTTTGTCTTCCGGTGCCCACTGCCAGGCGGCATCGGTGGCCACGGGGATGTCTGCGCCTTTGGGCTGACGGAGGCGGGCTTCGAAGTAGAGGCCTGCGGGATTTGGACCGCTGCCGCCATTGCTGGCGCGGATGGTGAAGATGTGGCGGCCAGGCTTGAGTTTGGGCAGGGAGAATGTGGCGGGTGCTTCCCAGTTGTCGCTGCGGGCGAGCGGCTTGCCATTGAGGAGGACTTCGCAGGCATTGTCGCAGGATGCGACGGCGACGCCGCCGGGTGAGGCCGCAGGGAGCGTGAACTCGCGGCGGAAGGTGACGGCTTCCCCCGCAGGCGTTGCGGCGGAGGCGCTGGCGTAGGACCAGATCCACTGTCCGGTGAGGGCCGCAGCTTCGCCGGGCTGGGCTGGCTTGCCGCGCGGCACACTGCCGTGAGCGGCGGCTGGCGCGGTGCCGGTGAGACGCCACACGGCATCCACAAACTGCTCGGCCGTAAGGCGCCGGGCGAGCGGGCCGCGGAAGACGTAGGCCTCGCCATCGGCGGGGGCTGTGGCCGTCTGCGCCTGCCACGCCTGCGAACGGCAGATGAAGGCGATGAGCTTTTTGATGTCGTATTTCTCTTCAGCAAACCACACCGCGAGGTAGTCCAGGAGGTCGGTGCTCCACGGCTCCGTGTGCATGGCGTCCACAGGATGCACAATGCCGCGGCCCATAAGGCGGTGCCAGATGCGGTTCACGATGGTGCGGGTGAAGCGCCCGTTCTCCGGGTGCGTCATGAGCGCGGCGAGCTGCTTGAGTCGCTCCGGCTGCGGATCGGCGGCGTCGATATTCCCCAGCTCAGGGAAGATCCAGCCGGCTTTGGCTGTGCGGCCGGTGGGCTTGTCACAGCGGAAGACTTCGAGCGGATGGTCGGAGTAAACAGCGGCGAGCGCGTAGGCTTCATCGAGCTTCCAGCGGTCCACAAAGCTGTCGTGGCACGAGGCGCACTTCATATTGATGCCGAGAAACACCTGGGAAATCGACTGCGAGAACTGCACTTCCCTCACCTGGCTGGCATTCACATTGCCGCGCCACTTGATGCCGTAGATGAAACCCTCGGAATCCGCTCCCGCCGGGGCGAGCAGCTCGCGGGCAAACCGGTCGTAGGGCATATTCTGCACCAGCGCGCGGTAGAGCCACGCGGTGACGGGCTTGCGTCCGCCGTCGATGTAGCCGGTGCCCTGGTAGTCGTTGCGCAGGAGATCATTCCAGAAGGTCAGCCAGTGCTCGGCATAGTCCACATCGCGGCCGAGCAGGGCCGTGACTAGGTGCGCGCGTTTGTGAGGATCGGCGCTTTGGACGAAGGCCTCCACCTCCTCCGGCTCCGGCAGCAGGCCGGTGATGTCCATACCGGCGCGGCGGATGAAGCCGGCATCGCTCACCGCCGCCGGACGCTTCACCTGATGCGTGGTGTAGTAATGGTCAACGATGCGGTCGATCGGATGCTCGCGGCCGTCCTGCACCGGAGGCAGCGTCACCTTCCGCGGCTGGAGCGGCGGCTCGTAGCTGCTTTTACCAAACGTGAAGCCGTCCTCCCACGGCATCCCCTCGGCAATCCAGGCACGCAGCACCGCGACCTTCTCCGGCGGCACCCGGTCGCCCTTGGGCGGCATCTGCTCGTCTTTGTCCGGAGTGGTGAGGACCTTCAGCAGCAGCGCCTCGTCCGGCTTGCCGGGCCCGGCGATCTTTCCATTCTCCGAGCCTGCAAGCAGGTCCGTGCGGGTATTCATGGACAGCCCGCCCTTTTTCTTTTCACCCAGGTGACAGTCGCCGCAGTACTGTTTGAGTACAGGAGCAACATCGTGGGCAAAATCCACGGCGGCCGGCGCGGGCAGGGCGGCCGTGAAGACGAGAGCAAAAGTAAGGCGGCGGGTCAGCATACGGGCGCGATCCTGCGCCAGAAAGGCACGCCGCGCCAAGGGATTTCCCATCCGCAGCAATGGCGGCGAAAGGGGTGCCGCCCTCAGCCTCGCGAGGATCGTCATAATTCTGGCATAATGCAGTGTTGAAACCAATATGCACAGACTACACCAGTTCGGAATGGTTCTCGTGCCGCAGCTAAGAGGAAAACACTGCTGCAAGGAAACGATTCAATTCGTGTTAAGCGCAGACACCCCAGCCAGCTTCTCCCTGGGATAATGACAGATGCGTATCCCTACGCTGCTCAGCGGACGATTCAACCCACTCCGCCAATGAAAAATTACTCTTGGGAAGGCGAAGTTTTCTAGGTGATGTCTTATAACAGAATCTCGATAAGAATTGGAAGAAACGGCGAGTGGCCACCCTACTGACCGGGCCCATGTATTCTCTACGTTTCCGCTGGTGGAGGCCGCTCAAGAGGCGGCTTCTAAAAATGGTCGCGGCCCGGGCGGACGCCCCCCGCGCGCACTCGACCTTGTAATTGAGGCCCTATTCTACCGGCTGCGTAATGCCGGCCCGTGGTGGGACTTGCTGCGCGAATTCGGCCCCTGGCAGACCATCTTTGGCTATTATCGCCACTGGGCGCGGACCGGTTTGTGGGAGCGCATGCTGCGCAAAGTGGCCCGCCCCGGGTGCAGTGCGGTCCGGCTGGTGGACGGAACGCACATGGTGGCGCATCAGTGCGCCGCCAATCCCCGCGGAGGAGCGGA
>Ga0315905_10004377_pt1 | contig 14419 bp, 6 predicted proteins | sample LakEriMetagenome_5_FD_203522 | JGI IMG/M metagenome (GOLD analysis project Ga0315905, IMG submission 203522) | Freshwater fungal communities from buoy surface, Lake Erie, Ohio, United States - Buoy 4 MA121 | ecosystem: Environmental > Aquatic > Freshwater > Lake | place: USA: Lake Erie, Ohio... | reverse complement strand
CCGCCGCGCGGGCGCCAGCGCCGACAGCACCATGGCCCGCAGGATCCCCGCCGCGTCGTCGTAGTACTTCTTGCTGCTCTTGACGAGCGACAGGCCGTTGACGTCGCACACGAACGACACGCCCGACTCGGAGCGCAGGAGGTCAAACCCGACCACGCGCTGGCCGAACGCGAGGCACACCATGCGCGCGATCTCCTTCTCCTGCGGCGACAGCAGGACCGGGAACCGCATCTCCTTCCCGTCGGACGTGCGCACGACGCGCCCGTCCACGACGGGCGACTTGCGCGCCTCGGCGTGCGCGTACCGCGGGCCGACCGTGTAGACCTTGACGTCCGTGCCGCCCGTCGTCAGGAACTCCTCGATGATGTAGCTGCCGTCGCGCCGCACGCGGCCGTCGTGCGTGCGGTCGTACTCGGCGCTGCAGTCGGCCACCTTGCGGAAGAGGCGCTTGACGCCGCCGCCCATCGAGTGCGGGTAGTAGATGTAGATGTTGTGGTCCTCGCCCGAGGCGGGCTTCTCGACGAAGGGCTTGTGGATGCGCACGCCGTCGACCTCGACCCAGTCCTCGGACTCGACGAAGCCCGGGGGGTCGGGGTAGCAAGGCGCCGGGGCGTCGGCGGACGGGGCGGTGGTGGCCGGGGGGCCGACGCCGCCGTCGGCGGCGGCGGCGGCGTGGTTGCTGGCCGCGCCGCCGTCTGCAGCCGCCGTCGCCGCCGCCGCCGTGGCGTGGGCAAAGGCGCCGCCGTCGCCGGGCGCCGCGGCCGCCGCGCCGCCACCGGCAGCGCCGACGGCCCCGCCGCCGCTCTCGCCGCCGTCGCCCTCGTCCTCCGCCACGCCCAGGACCGACCACTTGGGCTCGGGCGCGCCCTCGCGGTTGACGACAATGTGCCGCGGCACGGGGATCCCCGCGTCCTGCAGCACGCGGTACACGCGCCGCCGGTCGATCAGCATGTCCTGCGCGAAGACGTCGTTGATGCTGAACGGCTGGCGCAGCGCGACGTACCGCTGCGCCTTGAGCAGCGGGAAGCCGCTGCTGTGCCAGGCGAGCGCGGCGTCGACGCGCGGCCACTCCTCGACGGGCTTGCCGAGGATGACGTCGTCGCCAAACTTGACGACGCGGAAGTCGCCCGTGGCCTCGAGGCGCGCGCTGATCTCGCGCATGGGCTTGCTGCCGGCCTTCTTGTCCATGGCGATGACGCCGATGCGCAGGCGCGTGTCGCGCGGCGCCGCCGTGGCGGAGGACGTTCCCGAGGCGCCGTCGGCGGCGCCGTTGCCGTTGCCGAGCTTGTTCACGTCGGACGCCTGAGGGAGGTGTTTTGTTTGATGGGGGGGATGTGCGGAGGTTGAGAGGTGTTTTGACTGCTGCGATTCCTCCTCTCGGCGGCGCGTCTTTGGTCGCCTGGTCGCGCGCGCGACAACCAAGGACGCACGCACCGACGACGACTTGCGCAAGCCCTCGGCGACGACAGCAGCGGCGGGCGGCCCTTGCTGCGGCGCCACGCTCGAGCGCCCGAGGCCGGCCGCAAGGGAATCCATGGGTACTGGCTGGGCGCGCGCCTAGCGGGTCGCGCGCGTGGCGGCGCGGGGCTGCGCGCGCGCCGCGATCGGGCGCGCGCGGCGACGAAACGCGCTAGGGTTGGTGTGGCGACGGCTCGTTTTCGCGATCGCGTGGCGCGACACCAGCTGCGAATCTGGGGCGGGGCGGATGGTAGTAGAGGCGCTCAGTCGTGGCGCGAACCGAGAATGGAGATTTGGAGACCGATTCCAACGTCTGCAGACAGAGGGTTCCCTCGCCGAACGGCGCTTGAAGAGGCGGCGCGTCCATCATCGCCGCCGACGCCGCCGCTCCAGGCCAAGACGCGCCTCCGCCGGCAGCAAGCCCAAAACCAAAACAACAACGACAAGCTTAAAAACCACAAACAACCATGCCCGCCGCCCCTTCAACAACAGCATCAACGCCGATGGCCACGCTGGTCGCCCTGACCGCGCCCGTGTCGCACGGCGCGGGGCTGGCGCGCGCGCTCAAGCAGTCGTTCGCGGGAGAAGACGAGGTCGCGCTCGAGACGGCCGCGATCGCGAGCCTGCCCGCGGTGCTGCTCGCCGCGACCGCGACCTCCGCGCCTATCACCCAGTACGACCGCGCCGTGGTCGTGTGCGGCGGCGAGGGCGCAGCCTCGGGCGGCCCGCCCTCGGCCGAGTCGATGGGCGCGCTCGCCCGCCTGCTGCGGCCGGGCGCGCCCGTCGTCGTGCACCTGAGCCCGAGCCACGACGTGGACGAGGCGCGCCGCGCGCTCGTCCTGGGTGGGTTTGCGGACGTGGAGGCGGGCGGCCAAGGCAGCGGACGGTCGCCTTACGTGCTGTCGGCGGCGCTTCCCGCGCACGCCGTCGGCGCCGCGTCGGCGCTGCTCCCTCGGCGGCCCAAAGCGCAAAAGGACGCCCCAGCGCCCATTATTGCCTCGGCCCCCGTCGTGCGCCTGGCCGACCTGGACGCCGACGACGACGGCGACGACGCGGTGCTGGACGAGGCGGAGCTGCTGACCGAGGAGGACCGGCGCGTGCAGGCGGCGCAGCGCGAGGCGGCGGCGGCGAGCGGCGCCGCCGCCGCGGCCGCCGGCGGCGGCTGCGCCCCGACGCGCAAGGCGTGCGCCAACTGCTCGTGCGGCCGCGCCGAGGCCGAGGCGGCCGCCGCCGCGCGCGGCGAGGAGGCCCCGCGCGCCAAGCTCACGGCCGACATGCTCGAGAAGCCCGGGGAGGCGGGCGGGTGCGGCTCGTGCGCGCTCGGCGACGCGTTCCGCTGCGAGGGCTGCCCGTACCGCGGCCTCCCCGCGTTCAAGCCGGGGGAGAAGATCATGGTGCCCGCGGGGTTTTTGGACGCGGACTTGTAGTATTAAGATGAGCAAGCACCCCTCTTTGGTGCCAATGTTTAAAAATGACGCCTCGACGATGCCGCGTGAAGCGAAACAAAAGATTAGAGAGAGCTGCCGTCGTCGTCGCCGTCAGGCGTCGTCGTCGTCGTCGTCGCCCTGATCCGAAGCAACGCGCGCCGCGGCCGCCACTGGGTCGTACTTGCGCACCCACGCGCGGTCGATTTGGTCCTTCAGCTTCCACACCCAAGCGCCGCTGGGACAAAAGGGGATCGGCGGCTGCACGGCCACCGCAAGATCGGGACCCGCCGAGACGAGCGCGAGCACGTGTTTCCACGGCAAGTGCTCGAGCAGCCTCGGAGGCGGCGGCGGGGGCGACGCCGCCGCCCCCGCCGCCGCGACATCCGCCAGCCACTCGGCCCGTCGCCGCAGGTTCTCGGCCAGCACCGGGCCCGCGCGCACGGCGTGCACCCCGGATTTCGGGCGCGGGTGCCCGTCGATCGCGGCCGCGTCGCCCGCCGCAAACACGTCATCTAGCGCCGACGCCGCTTCGTCCTCCTCCTCCTCCTCCTCCTCCTCCTCCGCGCCGCCCGCCAACGACAGCTGCAGCGTCGGGCGCGTGCGCAGGAAGCCGCGCGCGTCGAGGGGCAGGCCGCGGCTCGGCGGGCGCGCGAACCACGACGGCGCGGATGCCTGCGTGCACCACAGGCACGCGTCGAACGGCTCGAATTCGGGCGCGCCTGGCTCGGCGCGGGCGAGCCGCAGCAGGCCGCCCGGCGGCCCGACGCCGACGACGCCGCCCCCTCGGAGCTCGCGGATTCGCACGAGGCCCGCGGGCCCAGGGGTGTCGGGCGACGCCAGGCGCAGCAGGGCGGCCCGCGCCGCCGCGGGGGCTTTCGATAAGATGCGGCCGCGCGAGTAGACAGTCACGAGGACGGGGGCAACAGGGGGCGGAGGAGGAGGCGGCGACGACGACGGCGACGACGACGACGACAACGACGACGACGACGACCGCCAGCCGCGCCGCCACGCCTGCCCCCACTCGCGCCCGCCCAAGCGGTGCGCGACGGCGAACGCGAGCTCGGCGCCCGCGGCCCCCCCACCGACGACGGCGACGCGAAACGGCGGCGGGCTTTCCTCCTCTCGTCGCCGCCGCGTGGTGGCGTCGCCGTCCTCCTCCTCCTCCTCCTCCTCCTCCTCCTCCTGCCGCCGCCGCCGCCGCCGCCTCGACGCCTCGTCGCGCGCCCGTTCCTCGAGCGCCCGCCGCGCGCGCGGCAGCACGTCCCGCTCCCACCGCTCGAGGAACCCGCCGATCGGCTTCACAGGGGTGACGCCTCCTTCTCCGGGCACGACGCCGGACGGCTCGATCCCCACGTTGATCGACAGGAGGTCGTACGGCACCCACTGCTCCGGCGCGCCGCGACCGCCCCCGCCGTCGGCCCCCGCCGCCACCACGAGCACGCGCCGCCCGGGCACGTCGACGGCCGCGGCCTCGCCCCGCACGACGCGGCAGACGGACCCGTCGCCGCCGCCTCCCGCACGTGCCGCGAGGGCGGCGAGGTCGATCTGGGCCTGGCGCGGGGCGTACGCCCCGGAGACGACGCCGGGCAGCATGCCGCTGTAGGGGGCCAGCGGCTCTCGCGCCACCAGCGTCACGCGCGCGCGCCGCGCGTCGAGCCGCGGCAGCAGGGCTCGCAGGACTTGGACGTGGGCGTGTCCGCCGCCCAGGAGGAGCAGGTGGCGGGGGCGAACCGCCTCCCCGTTCATTGCGACCGCCAGGCCAGGTTTGGTGTGTGTTATTGCACGCGGAGCCGGAAGGCGCGCGCGGGTGACGAGGGCGGGATGTTTCGGGGTTTCGGGGGGGGGGGGGGGGGGTTCAAGGCGCTGCGCCGACGACGCCCCGCAAGAGCAATTGAGCGCACGATCGATGCGGCAAAAGGCGATGGGGGGGTGGTAGTACTGCGCGTTTTGAGTCTAGCGCAGTCATGCGGCGCGTCTGACCTTGGCTGCTGATTGATGCATCGCCGCCACCGGCAAGGGCGACACGAACGGCAACGGCGCGCGACGGGGCGACAGGCATCTGCGCTCTGCCCGCCCGCCGCCAGCACCTCATATCACAATGCCCTTGCATATTGCACTTGACACATCAACCAGCTCCCGAATCCACACGCTTGCGCGTCGTTAGAGCCCGCTGCTCGCCCTGCGCGCGCGGAACGCGCAACGCGACTCAGCGCTCGTTCGCCCTTTCCCGAGACGCCCCGCCATCCGCCATCGACATGAACCGGTCCCTCGCGAAGGATGGCGCGCCGCCCGCCGGGCTCGCGCCCATGGCCGCCATCACCGCGCGCGACGCCCAGCGCCACGCCGCCCTGCACCAGGCGCACCAGCAGCACCGCTCGCCCTCGCCCCGCCGCGCCGCCGCCGCCGCCGCCGACGCCGGCGAGGCCGGCCGCGCCCCGCTCTCGACAGCAGCAGCAGCAGAAGAGGAAGAGGACGAGCACCAGCACTTTTCGCACCGCGCCCCTTGGCTGCGCGCCTTTGTGCTCGGGGCCAACGACGGCCTCGTCTCCAACGCCTCCCTGATCCTGGGCGTCAGCGCGGCCGCCAACGCCGACATACGCGCCATGCGCGTGGCGGGCGTCGCCGGCCTCGTCGCGGGCGCGCTGTCGATGGCCGTCGGCGAGTACATCTCCGTCAGCTCCCAGCGCGACGCCGAGGAGGCCGACGTCGAGAAGGAGCGCCAGGAGCAGGCCAAGGGGCCCGAGGCGCGCGCGCGGGAGCTCGAGGAGCTGGCGGGCATCTACATGGCGCGCGGCCTGAGCGAGACGCTCGCGCGCGAGGTGGCGCGCGAGCTGACGGCCAAGGACGTCATCCGCGCGCACGCGCGCGACGAGCTCGGCATCGACCTCGACGAGATGGCAAACCCGCTACAGGCGAGCGTCGCGAGCGCCGTGGCGTTCTCCGTGGGCGCGGGGGTGCCGCTGCTGGCGGGGGCGTTCGTGCCCGGAAGCGCGGGGCGCATCGGGGCGGTCGTGGCGGTGACGGCGGCGATGCTCGTGGCGATCGGGTCGCTGGGCGCGCACCTGGGCGGCGCGCGCATCTGGAGGGGCGCGCTGCGCGTGCTGGTGGGCGGGTGCTTGGCGATGGGCGCGACGTTTGGCATCGGCGCCGCGTTTGGGGCGACGCCGGCGGCTTGACCGCGGATGCGTGGTCACGTCTGTGACATATGGTGCGCGCGTACCGATAAAGGGTCCGTCGGTACGCGCGCACCAGCGAGCGGTGGTGCGCGCGCGCGCGCGCTGTAAAACAAGAGCAACACCACGACGACCCGGGTTTTTTTCCCTTCGGTTGAGGCTCGGCGAGCGCCGCTCGCCGAGCGGTCTGTCCGCCGACAGACGCGTCGTGGCTGAAAATAAAATCAAAGGCGCGCGCGACGAGACGGCGGCGCCGCCCACACATGCTCTCTCTTCGTTCATCCCCTTTGCACAACCGCGTTTTCCACACCATGACCCCTTGAGACATCCCTGTTCGGCCCCCCACGGCCGAAAAAACAAGCGCGCGTCGACGATGGACGTCGACGAGCTCGAGATCGAGTCGGAGCTGTTCGCCGAGACGCCTCGGGCCCCTGGGCCGCTGCATCGGCAACCACAACCGCCAGCCAAGCCGCCGCAGCACCATGGCGACAACAACCACCTGGCGCGCGCGGTGTTTGGCGACCTCGTCGGCGCGTCGCAGCCGTCGGCGGCGAGCGGGCGCGGCCGCAGCGCGGCGCTCGGCGACGGCGACGCGGCAGCGCCGCCTCCGCCGCCGCCAACCCACCAGCTGAAGCACGCGTCGTCGAGCCAGCAGCAGACCCACCACCAGCGGCGAGCGCCGGCCGTGCTGGCGACGCCGGCGACGACGACGACGACCGCCGTGACGTCGCCGCCGACGACGACGCGCCGCCAGCTGCCGTCGTCGCTCTTCTCGCCGCAGCAGCAGCAGCAACCCACCCCCAGCGTCGCCCCCGCGCCGGCAGCCGCCCCCGCGCCCATCCGCGCCCTGGCCCCGGGGCGCTTCCCCCGCCCCTCCCGCCGCCTGCCCGGCCCCGCGGGGCGCCTCCAGGCCCTCGCCGAGGCCGGGCGGCTCGACGAGGCGACGCCCGAGCTGCTGGGCCTGCGCGCGCCCGGCGCCGGGCCCGCGCCGCTGCTCTGGGACCGCGCGTTCGCGAGCGCGCGCGCGGCCGTCGCATGCGCGGGCCGCATGGCCGCAGCCGTCGTGCCCTCCTCGGCGGCCGCGGGCGTGCCGGCGCCGAGCCGCGACCCGGCATTTGAGACCCCGGAGTGGCGGGCGGGGCTGGCGGCAGCAGCGGCGACGGAGGGCTCCCGCGGCGGCGGCGGCGGCGGCGGCGGCGGCCAACCTGCCACCCCAGAGCCCCTCCCGCGCGCCCCGGGCTTGCTGTACGGCGCGTGCGGCTCCGGCGGCGGGGCCGACGCCGTTGCCGTCGGCCCCGCCGCGTCCCTCGCGTCCGGCCGCCGGGCGGCGCTGCTCGTGGCCGTCGTCGCCGACGCCGAGCCGCCGGCCGCCGCCGGCCCCTCGGGCGGCGGCGGCGACGTGTTTGCGCGCCTCAAGGACCCTCTGGGCACGGTGGTGGGCGCGGTCCTGTGCGGCGGGCTGGTGGCGCGCGTGACGGAGGCGGTCGTGGCGGCGGCGGCGGCGGCCGGTCGCGAGACGCGCGTGAAATCGGCCGCCGCCGCCCCCGCCCCGCCGCCGCCGCCCCTCGGCGCGGCGGTGCCGCGCGGCACGGTGCTGGTGCTGCGCGGGGCGGGGGTGCTCGAGCCGTACCCGGGCCGCCTGTACGTGTGCGCGGACGAGGCCAACCTGGTCGCGGCCTTTCCCCCGGGCTCGTGCGCGCGAGGCGGCGGCGGCGGCGGGCGGGGGGCGCTGTACGACGCGACGCCCCGCCCGCGCGCGGCGCGCGCCGCGACCGTCGCCGCCACGCCGGCGTCGTCCTGGAGCGTGCCCCCCGCCCGCGCTGCTCCTCAGACGCAAGCGGGGCCGCCGCCGTCGTCGCAGCAGCTTTGGCTGCAGTCCGCCGGGCCGGCGGCCACCCCGGCGTCGCGGCCGCCGCCGCCGCCGCCGCCGCCCATCTCGTTTGCGGGCGGGGAGGCGGACGGGCCGGTGCCGATGCCGCCCCGGCCGCAGGCGCCGGGCGCGGCCGCCGCCGCCGTCCCCTCGCTTTTTCCGTGGCAGACGCCGGTGCAGCAGCCGAGGTCGCAGCAGCAGCAGCAGCAGCAGCAGCACGTGTCAGCGCCTGCACGCGCGCCGTCCCAGATGTACCAACACTACCCCTCCCAGGGCGGGAGCGGGCAGCAGCAGCAGCAGCAGCAGCAGCAGCCACAGCAGCAACGACAGCAGCAGCACGCGCCGGCCCCGCCCCCGCCGCCCCCGCCGCCAGCGCCCCCGGCCCCGCCCCACCACCCCCCCCAGGCCATCGCCCCCGCCCCGTCCGTAAACGCGGCGCCCCTGCCGCCGCCCCTCCCGCCGCACCAGCAGCAGGTGCTCGACGAGCAGCGGCGCGCGCAGGCCGAGCCGTCGCAGCCGGCCGGCTGGCTGACGGGCGCGGTGCCGCCGCCGTGGCAGCCGCCGACGCTGCCGCGGGGCGAGCGGGCTGGCGGCGGCGGGACGCCGCAGCAGCAGCAGCAGCAGCCAGGGGAGGATTGGCCGTCGTCGCAGCAGCAGCAGCAGACGCCTGGGAGCGCCTCCGCCCGGGGCGCACGATCGCAGCAGCAGCAGCAGCAGAAGCAGCAGAAGCAGCGGCGCTCGCGGAGCAAGTCGACGACGCCGGGGGCGGCGCCCCAGGCCTCGGCGCCGCGCCCGCCCAAGCAGCCGCGGCTCGACGAGCCGCCGGGGGAGGGCGCCGCCGCCGCCGCCGCCGCCCCGGCTCCAGCCGCCCCGGCGAGCGGCGCGGTGCCGCCCGGCTTGTTCGCCGACGACGAGGACGACGTGTGCCTGGACGATCTCGAGGGGTTTTAGGAGAGAGACAGACAGACAGACAGGACAGCGTATATTATGTGCAACAACAAAAAAGACGGCGCGCGCGGGCCCCCCCCTAGCTTGCTAGATTGCTCGTTCCGCCCCCCCCGCGCCCCGCCGCCGACGCCGAAGGCAGCGCCGCCACCAGCCTCTCCCGCACCGCCGCCAAGACGGCGTCGCCGTCGTCGCCCGCGCCGCCGCCCTCGCGCCCCGACCCCGCCAGCACCTCGGACACGTCCGCGCACCCGAGCGCCTCGAGCGCCCAGAGCGCCACGGCCGCGTCGCGCGCGCCCAGGCCGCCGTCCGACAGGCGCGCGCGCACGGCCGCGCCCGCGTCGCGGAGCCACCCGGCCCCCGGCCGCGCGCCGAACGCGGCGAGCGCCCACAGCGCGTCGGCCAGGGCGCGCCCGCCGAGGTAGGGGGCGCGCGCGCGGGCCTCTTCGATGTAGGCGGCGAGCCAGGCGGAGGCCGGGCGGTGGCGCAGGCAGGCGAGGGCCCAGCCCAGGTCGCAGAGCTCGCGGCCCGAGAGCCGCCGGAGCGCGCGCTGCGGGGAGGCGGCGGCGCCGTTGCTCCTGCCGCCGCCGCCGCCGCCGCCGCTGCCGAGCGCGGCGAGGACGTCGTGCAGCAGGCGCGGCTCGGGCTTGTAGCGCAGGGCGGCGCACGCCCACAGAGCGCCCACCAGGTGCGGGGCCAGCTCCTCGGGCGCGGCCGCGGCGGCCGCGGGAGCAGACGACGCGAGCGAGGCCGCCCCGCCGTCCTCGTCGCCGTCGCCGTCGCCGTCGTCGATGCTGTTGTCGTCGGCGGACCGCAGCACGCGCCGCCGCGCGGCAGCCGCGCGCCCGCCGCCAAAGTCCGCCGCATCTGCGGCCGCGGTCGCCACCTCGGCGAGGCGGAGCGTGGCGGCGCGCATGAGCGGCTCGGCCGGCATCTGGAGGAGGGCGGGGGAAGAGGAGGAGGAGGACGAGGCGGCGGCGGCCGCGTCCCCCGCTTGGCCCGCCATGGCGGCCACGGCGGCGACGCCGAGGACGTCCGAGATCTCGGCCGCGCCCACCGAGTGCGGGCTTTGCTCGAGCAGCAGGGCCAGGCGGTGCTGCAGCGGGCGCGACAGCAGGGCGGCCAGGCGCCGGGCGGTTGCTGGGGCGGCGAGGCTGCCGTCGCCGTCGGGAGACGACGACGACGACAGGCAGACGACCGCCGCGGCCACGCGCCCGACCACGGCCGCCGGGACGGCAACGGGGAGAGGCTCGCCCGAGCGCGGGGCCAGATCTTGGGCCAGGCGCCGCCCGAGCGCCTCGAGGGCGCGCGGCACGGGGCGCGAGGCGGGGAGCCCGGCGGCGGCGGCGGCCGAGGCGGAGGCGGTGGTGGCGGTGGCGAGGCCCCAGAGGGCGTCGGCGGCCGAGCTCGGGCCGAGCTCGGGCGCCGCGCGCTCGAGACGCGCGGCCAGCGCGTCAAGCCATGCGGCCTCGCCCGCGGCGGCGGCGGCGGGGCCGGACAGGCGCAGCCAGCCGTCCTCTTGGCCGCCGGCGGCGGAAGAAGAGAGCGGGGGCGCCCCCCCGGCTCCGGCCGAGGCGCCGCCGCCGCCGCGGCCGGCGCTCAGAGCGCCCTCGGCCCACGCAAGGCGCGCGAGCAGCTCGGGCGAGAGGGCCTGCTGCTGCTGCTGCTGCTGCTGCGGGCGCTCGCGAAGGGAGGCCGCGGAGACGAGCAGCTGCGCGGTCGAGGCCGAGGCGGGGGGCGGGGCCGGTGTGGCGGCGGCGGCGGCGCTGGCGGCGGCCGCGACTGCCAGCGGCGATCGCAGGGCCGCGCCGACGTCGCCCGGCTCCTCCTCCTCGTCCTCGTCCTCGTCCTCCTCGTCCTCGTCCTCGTCATCGTCCCAAGTCCCGTCCTCGTCGCCGTCTTCCGCGTCCACCAGTCCCTCCTCCTCGTCCTCCTCCGCGTCCGCCGCCGACGAAAGCGCTTGCTGCTCCCCCGGCGCCGCCGGAAGCCAGAGGCTCGCGCCCGGCAGCAGCCGCGGCCGCCGCCGCCCGAGCTCCCCGCCCGCCGCGCCCGGCAGCAGCGCCGGGGCCAGGGCGGCCCGGATCGCGGCGCGCGCGTCGTCCGGGCCGCCGCCTCCGGCCAGGGGGGGGGGGGCGTACCCGAGCAGAGCCAGCGACGCGTACGCCTCGACGAGCTCGGCGGGGGTCAGGGGGGCGTCGGCCGCGACGACGGGGGCGGCGGCCGCGGGCGCCGCCGCCTGCGCGCCCAGCGTCAGCGCGCGCGCGGCCGCCGCCAGCCACGACCGGCGCGGCGCCAGGCGGCGCGCGATTCTCGAGGAGGATGCCCCGCCGCGCCCAGCAGCAGCCGCCGCCGCCGCCGCCGCCGCCGCCTCGCGCACCGTCACGGACGACAGCCACCCGAGCGCCTGCGCGGCCGCGCGCCGCGCCGCGCCCTCGCCGGCGCCGTCGGCGGCTGCTGCGGCTGTTGATGCTGCTGCCGCTTCTGCCGCTGCTGCTCCCGTCACCGCCCCCCCGAGCCGCATGCGCGCCTCGCGCACGGCCTCGGCCGCCACGCGCACCTGCACCAAAGCGTCCGAGGCCCACGCGCGACCCGCCGGCGCGTAGCCCCACCGCCCGAACGCCCAAAGCAGGGCGCCGAGGTCGGCCGCCTGCGCCGCCGCCTCGCGCCGCGCGGCGCCGCGCAGGCGGGCGAGGCTCGGCCGGCGCGGGTCGGGCGCGCCGAGGAACCCGGGGCTCTTGATGCGGCGCGCGACGAGGCGCTGGCCGACGAGCCGGCGCGCGGCCGCGCGGGAGACCATGTCGCACCACGCGACCGAGGGGCGGAACAGCAGTCGAGGGGTTGGTGGGGGGTTGTGGCTGCTGCCGCTGCTGCCGCCGCTGCCGCCGCTGGGCGGCACCAATGAGACCGACGCCAGGGCCGCGCACAGCGCCGACAGCTGCGGCAGCGTCATCGACCGCGCCTTGCGGCTGGACAGGCGCGCAAACTCGCGCCAGAAGCGAGCCGCGAGCAGGCGGTCTGAAGCGGCGGCGGCGTCGCTGCCGGCCGAGGACGAGGCGGGCGGCAGCGGCGGCGCCGACGACGACGCAGCGACGCCAAACCCGGCGAGAGCCAGCGCCGAGGCGACGGCCGCAAAGTGGGGCGCCTGGAACCAGTCGGCGCGCTCGAGCACGAGGGCGGCGAGAGGCCGCAGGAGCAGCCGTTCGCGCGCCAGAGGGGAGGGGGCGGCAGCGGCGGCGGCGGCGGCGGCGGCGGCGGCATTGTCGTCGCCCCCTCGGCCGCCGCCGCCGTCGCCGCCCCCCGATCCCTCCCCGGAAGGAGGAGGAGGAGGCCTGAGCACCCCGTCGGGCGCCAGCAGCTCGCCCGCGCGCACGCACACGGCCGCAACCGTGAGGTAGTCCATGTCCGGCCCGGACTCGGCGACCAGGGCGGCGGCCTCGCGCCACGTGCGCAGGCGCACGGCGCGCGCGCGCAGGCGCGCGTTGAGCGCCGCGCCCGCCGCGCGCGACGCGGCCGCCGCCGCCTCGCGCGGCGTCTGCAGCTGCTGTCGTTGCTGCGGGGCCGCCGCCGCGACCGCCAGGTCGACGACCAGGTCGGCGCCCTCGACGCGCACGCCCGGCAGGCCGTAGACGGCGCGCTCGCGCTCGAGGCGCGCGCGCTTCTGCATGTCCTTGCGCGGGATGGGCCGCTGGAAGCGGCGGGTGGCGTCGGGCGCGGGCGGGTCGGTGTCGGCGTCGGCAGCAGAGGGGCGCGGCCGACGCTGCCGCGGCGGGTGACGGGCGGCGCTGTCGTCAGGCTCGCCGCCTGCATCTGCGCGACCCGATGATGCCAGTGGTACTAGTCGAAGCTGGTGGATACTATGGACCGCGCCATCCAATGCGCGCGCTCCGCGGAGGCCGGCGGCGGCGGGCCCGGCGGGGGGCGCGCGCGCGCGAACGAAATTCATCTCGCCCGGATTGCTTCTCTCCGCGACGCAACGCGGTCGCTTATTTTAATGGTGGTGGTGGTCAGGCATCGTGGCTAACAGTCATCGACGCCTAAACGCATGTTTGTTTGAGGGCGCGAGGAACTGGAGCGACCTGCGGTCGTTACCGTTACCGGGGCGACCGCGAGCGCCGCCTGCCGCCGCCGCCGCCGTCGCGCTCGCGGCTGCGCGAGCGTCGGCGGCGGGGGTGGGAGTGGTGGTGGTGGCGATCCCGGTCGCGCTCGCGCTCGCGCGACCTCGAGCGGTCGCTGCGCCGGTGGTGGTGACGACGATCGCGGTCGCGGTCGTGGTCGCGGTCGCGGTCGCGCGGGCTGCGGCTGCGCGACGACCGATGCCGGCGCCGCTGCCGCCGACGCTCCTCTTCGTCGTCGTCGGCGGCGGCGGCGGCGGGAGGCGGCGGCGGCGGCGGCGCCGGCAGCACCGGAGCAGCGGCAGCCGCGGCCGCAGCCGCAGTGGGCGCCACCGCGATGTACCTGCCGCCTCCACCGTCGGCCGCCGCAGCAGCCGCAGCAGGCAGCGGCGGGCCCCACCGGCTGCCGGGCCGCGCAGCGGGCGGCGGCGGTGCCAAGCCCCGACCGCCACCACCGCCGCCCCGCGCCCCCCCGCGCCCGCCCCACCCGCCGCCGCCGCCGCCGCCAAACGCCGCCGCCGCCGCGCGCGCGTCCTCGGCCGTCCCGCCCGCCTTGCCGTCCCGCCGCAGCCGCCGCCACAGGTGCCCCACGCTCTGCGAAAAGTCCACGCGGATGCGCCGGTCGTCCACGAGGGCGCCGTCCATGTGAAAGTAGGCCTTCTCCGCGGACTCTTTCGTCTCGAAGCCCACGAAGGCATAGCCGAGCGAGTCGCCCGAGCGGCGGTCGCGCACGACGTCGCACTGCGCGACGCGGCCGAACCGCGAGAAGATCACCTCGAGGTCCTCGTCCAGGGTGGCCGGGTTGAGCTTGCAGACGAAGAGCACCGTGTCCGGGGGCGCGGCGTCAGCCGAGGGGAGGTCGCCGACCATCTCGAGGACGACCGCGCGCTGGCGCGCCTCCTCTTGCGCGGCGCGCGCGGCCGCGGCCTCGGGGTCGCGTTCTGCGTCTCCGGCGGCGGCCTCGTCGCCGCCGCCGCCGCCTCGGCCGGGCGCGCGCCAGTCGTCCTCGAGGCGCCCGCCCGCGTCAAAGGCCGGCTCTGGGGACGCAGGGGGGATCAGGGCGTCCAGACCCTCCGGGTCGTCAAAGGGGTCGTCGAGCACGATGGTGTGGCGGATGCTGTTTGGTTGTTGTGTGTTTGTTTTTTTGGGGGGGGGAGGGGGCGTGCGAGCGGGGGGCGTTGAGATGGCGCGAGGGGCGCGGGCGCGCACCATTTTTTTATTTTTATTTTTTTGCGCGCCGACGTCCTGACGAGGACATGTCGCACTCACCGCACGTTCCGGCAAGGCCGCGTGGCCGCCTCTCCCCCGCCCGCGCCCTGCGCCGCGGCCGCCATGGCCCCGTCCACGGGCACGTCGTTGAGCCGCTCGAGCACGCCCGTCGCGCCCGCGCCCGCGCCCGCGCCCGCGCCCGCGCCCGCGCCCGCGCCCGCGCCC
>Ga0315905_10004374_pt1 | contig 14421 bp, 13 predicted proteins | sample LakEriMetagenome_5_FD_203522 | JGI IMG/M metagenome (GOLD analysis project Ga0315905, IMG submission 203522) | Freshwater fungal communities from buoy surface, Lake Erie, Ohio, United States - Buoy 4 MA121 | ecosystem: Environmental > Aquatic > Freshwater > Lake | place: USA: Lake Erie, Ohio... | reverse complement strand
AAGAATGCCGCGCCCGCCTGCCATGGCAGGCGGGCTTCGTGCACCCACCATGCGGAAAACCACATCCTCGCGTGATTGTGAAGGTAACCAGTAGTCACTAATTCACGGACGAAATGATCGATTACCACGTTGCCTGAATGCGCATTCTCTATGCTCCGAACAGCTTGGATATCACCTAGTTCTGTTAGAATTTTGAGGTAGTCACTCCAGACCTGCGGACGCAGAGCGAGCCACGATTTCCAGTATCGCCTCCAATAGACTTCTTGAATAAATTTTTGCACTCGTCCAAACGAATGATCGCGCAGAACTACTTCAACTACTTCCTGCTCGGTAGTTAAGCGATGGCGGATCGCGGGCGACAGGCGTGAGACCGATGAGTGGCCGGGTTTCACGTGATTTCGATCGCGGGCATAGAGGCCAGCGAACGGAATGAATCCATCCAACTGAGTGAGCGCTTCGGCGCGAGAGGATGGACAGATCATAGGTCAATTTAGCTAGCAAACAGCACCGCGCAAGTGCGAATAATTACCGGAGATTCGCTAGGAAATCATCCGCTATTTTTCGATGGCTCTCTTGTTTCTCGACGGTCTGTTTCGCCCAACTTCGCGCCATCATCGAGAGTCGTGGGTTTTTAAGAAAAAACGGGGTGTAGTCGCCTATAAATGTCCAAAAAAGTGCATCCCAGATCGGGCACCATGGCCCTTTCGGCTCATCCGACATTTTTAAAATATAGTTAGAGCCAGAAATATACGGCTTGGTGGTAAATGTGCCGCCATCGGCAAATTGAGACATTCCATAGACATTCGGAACCATCACCCAATCGTAGGAATCAACAAACATTTCCATGAACCAACGATAAACTTCGTCCGGCTTAATACGGCAGAGAATCATGAAGTTCCCGAGCACCATCAGTCGCTCGATATGATGGCAGTAACCATCATTGAGCAACTGGCGAATGACCCGGTCGATCGGTGGAATGCCAGTGCTGCCATCGTAAAATGACTGCGGCAGTGGCCGAGTGAAATTCCAGAAATTGCCATTGCGAATTTCATTGCCGCGATGGTGGTAGATGCCACGCATGAACTCGCGCCAGCCGATGATTTGGCGGATAAATCCTTCTAACGAATTCATCGGAATCTCGCTGTGTGCTGCTTTGTAGAGCACTCTGTCGATCACGTATTGAGGGTCAAGAAGGCCAATATTCAACATTGGAGTAATGGCAGAGTGATAGATGTAGGCATGCTGAGTAGATATGGCATCTTCGTAGAGCCCGAAGTTGGCTAGTCGCTCGTCGATGAATTGATCCAGCCAAGCCAGGGAATCCTTGCGGGTGACTGGCCAGCGGAAATTTTTCAGAGAACCAGGGTTAGTAGAAAATTTGTGACTAATGTAAGCCGCAGCTTCTTCCGTGAAGGCATTGCTGGAGTTAACAGGTTCACGCGGCGGGACGTGGCCTTTGGGTAGCTTGGCTCGATTTTCGGTGTCGAATGACCATTTGCCGCCAAGGGCGCTGCCATCGGCTTCTAGCAATATGCCCATTCGTTTCCTTTGCTGCTCGTAGAATTTTGCCATGAAGGGCTTTTTCTTGGAAGCTATATGTGTTTCAAGGAATTCCGTAGGTGTGAGGAAATTTGGCGAGAGATAAACCACTACTTTTATTCCGCGAGCAGCGGCAAAGCGCTTCACACGTTTCATCAGCAAATTATCGGCAGGATCGGCGAGGTGAATAGAGGTAATGTTTTTTGGAATTGCTGCATTGAGCAATTGAACAGTATCGGTCGCGGAATTGTCCGGTGCTTCGATGTAGTGAATCACCCTCCCGCTCGCTTCAATCTCTTCAGCATATGCTTTCATCGATGCGCGGTGAAGCATGATTTTTTGCTGATGCATTGCTGTTGGCCAATGAACATCATTGCCAAAAATCAGCGGATCTTCCAGCAGATAAACCTCACCACCATGAGACATCGCTGGGTGAGCTTCGAAGAGTTGATGCGGAAAAACAAGGATTGCGGAGGACATGCGCTGATTTGTTAGATGCGCTGAGGTGCATGGCCTGGCTTGGCGTATGCCAGACGAGCGAGCGGTTGGATTTGAAAATAGGTGTCGAGGGCGGTAGATGCCAGGCAATCAATGCGGACCAGATCAATGCCGCCATTTTCCAGCAAGTTTTCTTGAGCCACTTGCACGAGCACCACGCGTCCAACAATCAAGCAGGTGTCATTTGCTGGAATAGGAATAATTTCCTCGAGTTCGAGACCGATGCGGAAGCGGGACTCCGCAACGAAGGGCGCAGGGAAGCCTGGATGAAAATGTGCGGTGAGACCCGTTGCAGTGAATTCTGAAACATCTTTAGGATAACGCGCGGAACATTGGTGTGCAGCGTCGAGTATCGCAGGATGGAGATGATTGATTGTCCACGCCCTTGTTTCTCTAAGATTTGCTAGAGTGTGACGGTCAGCATGCTCGGGGCGACTGACCATCCCCAGCAGACACGGTGATGATCCGAGGTGCAGCAAACTCGAGAACGGGGCTAGATTGAATTGCCCTGCAACATCAACAGTACCAATGAGGCTGATTGGTTTAGCGCCCGGGAGTGAAGTCGCAAGCTGGACGCGAGTCAGCGGATCCATGCCTGCGATGTCTTGGTCGGTGAATGTTTGCATGTCAAAATGTTCGCACAGAGGATAGCCCGCCATCGGGACGAAGAATTTGACCAGTGAAAAATTTTGAAGCATCTGATAGCAGGAAAGCAACGAGCTGGGCGACATCATCGGCATCGCCGACTTTTTGCAGCGGGTGACGTTTTGCAGCAGCGTCTTTCTTTACATCGGAATTCAGCAAATTTCCGGCGAGAGGCGTATCAGTGAGTGAAGGGGCGATGGCGTTGACGCGGATTTTTGGCGCGAGCTCAGCGGCAAGTGAAACCATAAGACCTTCCACCGCGCCCTTGGCTGCGGCGATCGAAGCATGGAACGATAGTCCCTGCTTCACTGCAATCGTTGAAAACAGAACTACCGAAGCCATTGGAGCGGCCTTCAATGCAGGCAATGCTGCCTGAATTGCTGCTACCGCACCTAAAAAATTAATGCGGAAATCGTTGATGAAATCATCCTCCGTGAGCCGATGAAACGGCTTCAAGGTGATGCTACCTGGAAAATAAACCAGTCCATCGAGAACTGGCGGAAGTTCCAGAGCTGAGGGGTGACGTGCATCGAAGGGCTGCACTTGTATACCAAGCTCCGCGAGGGGGCCTGGGCTGCGCGCTGCTGCAACGAGTGATATGCCCTGCCCCTTCAGCAATCGCGCCGTCGCCAGACCAATCCCCGAATTCCCGCCGATCATCAATATTGTTTGTGACATGCACTAACATCGAGCATGTTTGAGCTCGGGCAAGCGACATTATACTTACTCACCTATTTTTTGCGCAAGGTCGACCGGAGCAGCCCATGACACCCGACTTGATAGATCGGCAAGCGGCTAGCTGATTTTTTCCGAATATCGATCAAAACGATTCGAAAGAATAAAGAATGTAGGGGCCCACAGACCCACAAATATGCCGAACCGTTCGGCATGTGCCTGGGTTTCGATGGTGGCGCCCCCTGCTGCAAACCAAATGGCAATCGAGCCAATAATCGAAGCAAAACCAAGAATGAAGCAGAGCATACTCAGCATTTTAAGTTGTTTTAATTTCATAGATTTCAAATGTTAATTGTATATGGAAAGAGAAAATAGTTAGCAGAGTGCGATACTAATTTTCACAAATGATTATACTTGCCCTAAATGAAAATGCAAGAACGCAGTTCTATTAACTTACGCAGGGCGATCAAGCCAGGGAGATGCTTAAAGGCATGGATCGCTGTTCATAAATGGTTTGTGGCTGTTCGATCAGATGGATAGTCACACTTACAATTGATTTTTTAATTCGCTCCATGAGATCTTTGCCTTCGCGATGTGTTTCGCACATTCACGCACAATTTCTTGCTTGGATAGGGCGAATCGTGTTCAATTTTGCATTCATGGTCACGCAAGCACGAACGAAATTGATTTGCACTCTTGGTCCGGCTACAGAGTCGGCTGAAACCATCGGTGCCCTAATGGACGCCGGGGCCGACGTTTTTCGTCTGAACATGTCCCACGCCAAACACGAATGGGCGAGGGAAATGAGCCGCATCGTGCGCAAGCAGGCCAAGGACCGCAACGCCCACATCGCCGTGCTGTTCGATTTGACCGGCCCTTCCATTCGCACCGGGGATCTAGCCAAACCCTACGAATTAAAAGAGGGAGACCTCGTCGAGTTCCGCAAAACAGATGCCGCCGCAACGATCGAACTATCGACCACCGTGAACTACGGCGGCCTGATGGACGATGTTAGCGAGGGCAATACACTAGTGGTGGATAATGGTGCAATGTTGATGTTGATCAAGTCGGTGCGCCCCGACTCAATTCTTTGCGAAGTGAAAACGCCGGGAAAACTTGGCTCACGCCGACACATTAATCTGCCTGGCGTGCGACTCAATTTGCCGGCCCTTACGGAGAAAGATCATGCCGACCTCGCATTGGCGGTTGAGTGTGATGCCGACTACATCGCAGGATCGTTCGTGCGCGATGCCGCTCACGTGAGAGAACTTCGCAGCGCCATGGAAAAACTGGAAGGAAGCGCGCAAATTGTGGCGAAAATCGAGGACCAGGAGGCGATTCGCAACATCGATTCGATTATTCAGGCCACCGATGTGATCATGATCGCCCGCGGTGATCTCGGTGTGGAAGTGGAATTCGAAGAACTGCCGATTCTGCAACGACGTATCGTTCGTCGCTGTCATGAGCTCGGGCGCCGGGTAATCGTCGCCACGCAATTGCTCGAATCGATGATTAGCAATCCCACTCCTACGCGCGCGGAGGTGACTGACGTTTCCAACGCAACTTTCGAAGAGGCAGACGCGCTGATGCTTTCGGGCGAAACATCAGTGGGCTCCTATCCGCTGCGATGCATCGAGGCATTGGTCCGCATCACCTCGCGAATCGAGCGCTCCGGGGGCCTTGGTTATGCCGAACACGCAATCTTGCGTGACGAACGGCAAAAGACCTGTCGTGCTGCAGTGATCCTGGCCGATTCCCTGCCGGGTGCCTGTCTGTTGGTGCTTACCCGACGAGGTATTGTCGCCAATCACACGGCACTGCTGCGCCCGCGCACGCCGCTCTACGCTTTCTCGCCGAAAGAGCGTGTCTGCCGCCAGCTTGCGCTGTCGCGCGGAGTCACCGCGTATCAACTGGCTTTTTCATCTACCATCGATGAAACGATTCAACGTGCCTCGGCGATCCTGCGCCAGAACAACCAAGCGCAGCAAGGCACTCCGATTGTCATTGTTTCAGATATGTTGTCCGATCATTTCACTGCGAACTCGATCTTGTTGTATCATGCGTGAATGGCTCGCGCGGCTTGTCGTCTGGTCATTTTTTTGTTTCACTCTGATAGCCGAAACAAAAAACGTAAAAGTCTTTATCGCGCTCTGTGACAATATCTCCCAGGGCATCGTCAAGGTGCCCGCGAAAATCGGCGATGGCAATGTCCCGGCGGAAAACCTATACTGGGGCTGCGACGATGGTCTCTCCTCGCATTTCAAATCCAGCAAAGAATGGAAGCTGACGCGCTCCGAAAAATCCACAGACCCGCACATTCTCGAATGTCTTATTTTTTCTAACAAAACGTTGAATATCGAACTGACAGCCGAAGCCTGGCGCGGCAGTGATATTAGCACCTGCCTTCAGGCATTCGAAACCGCGCTGGTCTCGGGAAAACACCAACTTGTTGTGTATATCGGCCACAACGTGCTGATGGATAAAGTCATAATCCCACCCGCAAATCCGGCTACCATTTCCTGCGACGCTATGGTCTTCTGTTGTAAAAGTGAGGAATATTTTCGCAAGCGTTTGAGAAAAATTCAGGTGCGACCGGTGATGTTGACCAAGCAGTTTATGTATCCCGGATCCTTTTTGCTTCACGATACCCTTTCACCTTGGTCGAAAGAAAAACCGCTGGCCGACATTCGTTTGGCAGCTGCTAGTGCCTATGCCCGCAACCAGAAAATCTCCATCAAGACTGCTCTGGGAGTATTTGCCGATCTTTCAATTCCCCCCTGAGGCGTTTCGTGATAAGGTGTCAAGCCGTGTCCGACCTATTCCAGCAACCCAAACCGCAAAACCCCCTCAACGAGCCGCTGGCCTCTCGCATGAGACCTCATCATCTGGATGAGATCGCAGGGCAACAACACATCCTCGCCCCCGGCAAGCTGCTGAGACGCGCCATTGAGTCCGACCGCTTCACCTCGTTGATTTTCTACGGTCCGCCGGGCACGGGAAAAACCACTCTGGCCACAGTGATTGCACGCATGACCGGGTCGCGCTTCGAGTCGATCAACGGCGTCGAATCCAACGTCGCGGAAATCCGCACGAAAATCGATCAAGCTAGACACCATCGCGACATGCGCGGCCAGACCACGATTCTGTTCATCGATGAAATCCACCGCTTCAACAAAGCGCAACAGGACGTGCTGCTACCACACATCGAACGCGGCATCATTCGCTTCATTGGCGCGACCACGCACAATCCATTCTTCCACATCAACTCCCCGCTCACTTCACGTTCGCAGATTTTTCAACTCGAACCTGTCATTACTGCCGAGTTACTACCAGTGTTGCACCGCGCCATCGCCGATGCCGACCGCGGTCTGGGGCACCTTTCCATAGCGGCCGCCGAGTCAGCCTTGCATCACCTCGCGGAAAAATCAGATGGCGATGTCCGCAAGGCACTCACCGCCCTCGAGTTGGCCATTCTGACAACTCCACCAGCGGACGACGGCAAAATCCATCTGACCTTGGAAGTCGCCGAGGAATCCATTCAGAAAAAATCAATCGCCTACGACGAAGATAATCACTACGACACCATATCCGCGTTCATCAAGTCGATCCGTGGATCCGATCCAGACGCCGCACTGTACTGGCTAGCCAAAATGCTCCACGCCGGGGAGGATCCGCGTTTCATCGCGCGTCGCCTCGTCATTCTCGCCAGCGAAGACGTAGGGCTGGCTGACCCCGCCGCGCTACGCATTGCCATCGACGCCCATCATGCGCTAGAATTCATTGGCATGCCCGAGGGCCGCATTCCCCTCGCCCATGCCAGTGTATATCTCGCGGCGGCGCCCAAATCCAACTCCGCCTACATGGGACTAGCAAAAGCTATGAACGACGTCGAAAGCGGTCAAACCCTCGCAGTTCCTCCACACCTGCGCACCAAAAGCCGCAAGTCGCTGGCCGCGGGATCAGGCACGAGCGACGCAGAACTTCAATATCTTTATAGTCACGACTATCCAGAAAATTACATTCCCCAGGCCTACCTGCCCGAAGGAAGAAACTACTACGAACCAAGCGTCAATGGTCACGAGAAAAAAATCAAAGATCGACTCGATTATCTCAAAGGCCTGTTCGATAAGGTGTCGGACAAAACGTGACGTTTGCGTTCCCGCCATTTAGTCCTACTTTTCGGGCAAATGATCGCGGCAATATTCTTGCTGATCGATCGCGCTAACATAAAAATCCATGTTGGCATCACTGCGCTCGGTTTTACCGCAGCGATGGCATTGGTGGATGCAATTCGCGCTCGAGGAGACAGCTGCTCGAAACCGCGCACGACGTTTGAGAATCCTCCAACCACCGGCCATCAACGCGTTGATCATACCAATTGCGCCTCCACTGATAAAGCCGACCAGGTGTGCGGCATTGGCAACTGGACCAAAGCTGCCAGTAAAGCACACCACCAGCCAGATCAGCATCAGCGCGACGACACGAGGGTTCATCACGAACTCTGGGCTCGGATGAAGTTTCGATCGCAGCAATAGGAACCCGAACAGCCCGTAGTTCACTCCCGACATACCACCGAAATTTGTACCGCCGAAAAATCCTTGGGCTAGATTAGACAAAACGGCCACCGCCAAGACGAGGGCCAGAAATCGTAGCGAGCGAAAACGAGTCTCCAGCACCACTCCGAACTGCCAAAGCCACATCATATTAAACGCAATATGAATTACTCCGAAATGCAAAAACATCGGAGTCGCCAATCGCCATAGCTGACCTTTTTTTACATCAACTAGCGGATCAGTTTTCCTGACAATCCGGTTTTCCACTTCCATTCGCAAATTAGAAATCGCCTCCTCATCATCTTGCGAAAACGGCTCGACGGTCTGCACAGCATCGTCGGTCTCTCTTAATTTTTCAGTAATACGATCATACTCTTCTACGAGTAAATTGATCTCATATGAAGTCTGTTGAGATGACAGGAACAGAGCGTCTGCCTTTTCCGAATCGCGCCCCGCCATCGTCAAGACGGCAACGAGTGCCGAAACGACGATGAGAAAAAGCGTCACTGGCAGGTGGTGCGTAATCGCGGCAAAATTCCGATGTTTCGCATCGCGGGGGTTTGGGGGCCATGGGCGTCGAGACATGCGGTCTTGGGAGGGTTCAGCGGGTGACGCCGCGGTTAGACGTCTCGATGAAATCAATCAAATGGGCGCACTGCGGGTTGCTGGCTGAGCCGAAGGCCTTGAGCGAACTTAGCGCAATGGTCAGATTGTCTTCCTTTTTGAGGAAGATTTTCTTATAAGCGAACTTGAGCGCTTTCAAGTCATCGTCGCTGAATCCGCAACGCTGCAATCCAACAAGATTCAATCCCCTGGTAGCCGCAGGATTGCCATCAATAGTCATGAAGGGCGGAACATCCTGAATCACCTTGGAGCAACCGCCGACGATTGAATGCCGACCGATCCTGCAAAACTGGTGCACTCCCGCCATACCCGAGACAATTGCATAATCGTCCATCACAACGTGACCGCCCAGCGTGCCGTTGTTCGATAAAATGATGTGATTGCCCAGTTGGCAGTCGTGGGCCACATGGGCGTAGCACAAGAACAAGTTGTGATTGCCGATACGGGTCGGGATTTCCTCATGAGTGCCGCGGTGAACCGTAGTGTTTTCGCGAAACACATTGTGGGAACCGATTTCCAAATACGTTGGCTCACCAACGTATTTCAAGTCCTGGGTCTTGCCGCCGATAGCTGCGAAGGGAAAAAACTCATTGCTCTCGCCGATTTTAGCCGGGCCGCTTAGCACAACATGCGAATGCAAAACGCAATTATCTCCCAACCTGACTCCTGCGCCGATGACACAGTAGGGTCCGACAGCCACATTGCTGCCCAATTCGGCTTGTGATGAAATGATGGCGCTGGGATGAATCACTGACGTTTCTGATAGAGCGTTCGACACACCTTGCTGCACTGAAATTGATTTGAAGTCAAGGATTGTCTCCACATCGATTGGGCGGAGCGATCAAGTCGAAGATGCGTGTTCGGTGTGGGTAATTTCTCAGAAGTTACCAACTTTAGCGGATTGGCTTATGCACGAGGAGCTTCCGCACCACTGAAATTTTTCCAAAAAAAATCACGCGATGATTTAGAAAATACAAATACTGTTTTAAGGGATATTGCAACCAGTTCCACCGGAATACGCGAACATTGCTTTCTTGCTTCACCCCACACTCAGCGCCTCGCGCAGCTTTTCCTCCGCGCGCTTGGCGTCTATCTCGCAAGACGCGTGAATCCGCGCCAGTAGATCTCCCTTCTGAATTGACTTGCCCGTTTTAATCAAACAATCAAATCCAACGGCATGGTTTACTGCGTCAGCAGCCACGGTGCGACCTGCACCCAACTCGAGGGCACCCTGCCCCACCGTGCCAGCATCCAGCGCGATGACCGTTCCTGCCTCCAAAGAAACAACCTCGCGAATCACTCTTGCGCGATGGACTTCTGCTAGATTAAATAATTTTTTAATATCCCCGTTTTGTTGCGCGACCAAGGTGGCAAACTTATCCAACGCCTGACCTGATGAAATTATCTTAAGTAGTTCATGCTTAGGAGTTAGCGTGATTTTTTCCGCTTGTGATAATACAAGCTTAAGCAGATCTTCGGGACCGCGACCCTGCATGATTTCCAGAGCTTCGATCACCTCTAGAGAATTGCCCACGGCGTGGCCAAGCGGCTCATCCATTGGATTCAGTTCGCAACTAACCGAAACACCAATTTCATGGCCCACAGCCAGCATCGAATCTGCCAAAACAAGCGCCTGTTCCCGCGTTTTCATGAATGCTCCGCTTCCAAATTTCACGTCAAGGACTAATCGATCCAATGACTCCGCGATTTTTTTTGACATGATCGAAGCCGTGATTAGAGGAATTGACGGGACCGTGCCTGTCACATCGCGCAGGGCATAGAATTTTTTATCGGCGGGACAAAACTGCTCGGTTTGCCCCATCATCACTACACCGATTTTTTCCAATTGCCGCTGCGCCTCATCGAGACTCAGTCCAACGCGGAATCCGGGGATCGACTCCAGCTTATCTAGGGTGCCACCGGTTATGCCAAGTCCGCGACCAGAAACCATGGGAATCCAACAATCACAGCAAGCCACCAACGGAGCCAGAATGAGCGAAACTTTATCGCCGATGCCACCAGTTGAATGTTTATCCACGACGGGAAACAAACGGTCGCGGAAAGTAAAGCGTTCGCCACTTTCCAGCATCGCGTAGGTGAGTGAGGCGGTCTCGGCTGCATTCATCCCCTGAAAATAAACAGCCATAGCAAATGCAGACATCTGCGCATCGGTAACATCCCCAGCCGTAAAGCCCTTGATCAAGTCGCGGATTTGTCCATCCTCCAATACTGCGCCATCGCGTTTCCGGGCGATCAACGACGGCGGATGAAGCTTCCTGTTCATGCAAATCAGGGATTCAGCGGCGCGCCCTTGAACTTAGTCCTGACATACGCTTTGTCGTCATTGGAGAGCTTGTCAAAGTCGTAGTAGACTTTTTCGCCGTCCTCTTTTTGCAAAATCACCTTCTGCCTGCCGTCGCGCGCTGTTTTGGGGATGACGTCGTCCCCGGGCTTTCCCGACTCTTCAAGCAGCATTGCCGAGCCGTCCTTAAATACCACGCCGACGCATTTGGCAGCAAGTTTCTTGCCTTGGGCGTTTTCCCAATCGCGCATCACCGGTGCACCGGTGAGTGCATTTTTCGCCTCGGCTCCGACTTGCTTAAGTTTTTTCTCCAGCCGCGAAGTCTGAAAAAACGCCTTGTCCAGAATTGATTTTGGCGGTGGTTGAAAGAACATCAGGCCCATCGCAACAAACAGGATCACCGCCCAGATTTTCGCAGGGAAAATTAAAAATAAATGCGGCTCGTACACAGTCTGCTCCTCGCCGCTCGCAACATCGATGATTTCCTTCGTGGTAGTGCCACCCCAAGTGAACGCGAAGGCAGCCACGAAAATCGAGCCCAATATGTGCCCTGCCGTGAATATCCACTCTTCCGGAAGTGTACCGGGAACCGATTGGTCAACCCAATAAATGACAACAAACCCCAATAACCACAAGAGGGGAATCAAATAACCTTTACGAGTCCAAAGCGACATGCAGGTGATTAACAAATCGTCACCGCTGTGTAAACGGGTTTCTCAATAGCTCACCCCAGCCCAGCGAACTTCACGTGTCCATACATGCTTCGAATTTGAATTTTTCACCGATATTGCCTGACATTATGAAATGTGTGACAAACATCGCATTGGCACTGTGCCGATTGCTGATCGCATGACAGATCTTTTCTTATACTGAATTATTGACTAATCCCGATGGCTGACCTGAGAAATCTCTTAAAGAAATTCTGCTGCTGAGACCTGCAGCGTTTTGGTTGTGCTAATGTATCCAATGCAAAAGGCGAACAAGCCCACCGATTGATTCCCCCGTCCTCGACAGAATGATGCGGACAATTCCGCTCAGGCCTGCCACTATGGAAAACCAATAAAAATCAATAGTTAGATTGGCGACGCCGCAATGGCCCAGGGTGATAACAAGTGTGTCGATCGACTGCCCAAGCCGGCTTAATGATGGCATACTCCAAATACGGCCATCGAAAATATGTCCACCTTTGCGGTTGCCCGCAACAGACATCGCGACTAAGCTTTCTACGAAATGAGCGGTTGTCACGGACCACAGATGAAAATGGATGCTTCCTTGCATCTGGAAAGAAAGCCCGACTGGATCAAAGTCCGCCTTCCCAATAACCCAGCCTTCTGGTCGACAAAAGCGTTGATCACAGATCTGAAATTGGTCACTGTTTGTGAAGAGGCGCAATGCCCCAACCGTTGGGAATGCTGGGGCCAGGGCACTGCCACCTTCATGATTGCCGGGGAAAAATGTACCCGCGCCTGCGGATTTTGTGCCGTCAAAACCGCCAAGCCTGACGCTCTGGAAGACGATGAACCGCTGCGTGTCGCGGAGGCAACGCGCCGCATGAATCTTCGCCATGTGGTGATCACCGCAGTGGCCCGTGATGATTTGCGCGATGGCGGCGCGGAGCATTTTCAAAAAACCATTGAGGCCGTCAGGGCGATTAACCCCGGCATTGTCATTGAGGTGCTAGTTCCCGACTTTAACGATCGCGACTGGGCCTTGCAGATGGTCATGGAGGCTCGGCCCCACATCTTCAATCATAACCTGGAAACTGTAGAACGACTTACTCCGCTGGTGCGCTCGCGGGCCCAGTACCAGCGCAGCCTTGCCGTATTGAAAAAGGCGAAGGCTATGGTTAACGGTAAAGTGGCCACCAAGAGCGGCATTATGTTAGGACTCGGCGAAACCCGCGAAGAAATCCTTGCGGCCATGGACGACCTGCTGTCGGCAGATGTCACCGTGCTCACTATGGGGCAGTATTTGCGGCCCACTCCTCGGCATTTGCCTGTTGTTGCCTACATCCACCCCGACCAGTTTGCAGAATACAAACAGATCGCAATAGACAAGGGATTTCGGCATGTCGCTAGCGGCCCACTGGTTCGCAGTTCCTACCATGCCGCCGATTTCCGCCCCGAACTCGATATTCTGGAAGATGCAGAAAAGAACTTGCGTCCGCATGCTGGAATGGATTTGCAGCCAGAGCAATTGGCAATTCCCCAGGCCACACGGGAGATTCTGCAACGCAGCATTGCAGATTGAAAAAATTGTTAGATCAATCCGCTTTCCCGGAAGGAATAATACGGTGATCGTCCCACACCGGGGCGGCCAATGATCACGTGATCGATGAAGCGGATTTGCAGCAACTCGCTGGCATCGCGGATTCTGGTGGTCAGTTGCTGGTCCTGATTGCTCGGCGATGGATCACCGGACGGATGATTGTGCATCAGAAAAAATGCATAGGCATTCCGATTCACCACCGGGTGCAGAATCTCGCGGGGATGGGCAAGTGTCTGACTTACTGTGCCCGAACTAATTTCTACCGCTGCGACCATGTGCAGGCGAGTATTGAGCAGCACGACCATCAGCTTTTCCTGGTTAAGATGTGCAAGTTGAGGGGCGAAATGATCATAGAGCAGTTGAGGAGAATCGAGCGCGATTCTATCGACCTGCTCCAGAGCGACGCGGCGACCGAGTTCAAATGCAGCGATCAACTGCGAAGACTTACCTGGCCCCAGACCGCGGAATTTCTTCAATTCGTTGACATCAAGATGCCCCAGCGACGAAAGCGATCCATAATGCTGGATCAATTCCCTACCGAGCTGAATCGCACTTTTCCCGACGATTCCCGTGCGCAGAAACAAGGCCATCAATTCCTCATTCGATAAAGCACGCACGCCCAGCCTCTGCATTTTTTCGCGGGGTCGGTCTGCAGAAGAGAGGTCACGGATCATCGGTTCCATAAGAGTTTCTCTAGCAAAAGATACCCTGGGCAACAAGTCGTAAAAATCCTTACAATAAAAAAATCGACAAGTCGCACGTTTTGTGATTAGTTCGCTGTATGAATGTCATACATTCGTTCGTTGTCAGGATTGGCCTTGGCGCTCCCCTTCCTTGTATCAACTGGTCTCGCCGCCGAGGTCTCTGCCCACAAACTTTCGGAATGGAAGATTGGCAAGGTGATGTTTGGAGAAAAAATTTCCAAAGCTGAGCTCAAGGGCAAGGTCGTCGTTCTCGAAAACTGGGGCGTAAATTGCCCGCCATGCGTCGCTTCGCTACCACATCTCGCCGAGCTCGATAAAAAATTCCGCGACAAGGGCTTGCTCATCATTGGTGCGGAAAGCCAAGGAAGCACCAAGGATCAAATCAAGCCATTGATTGAGAAAGCAAAGGTGGAATATACGATCACCGCGGGTGCCGAGGGACCAATCAAATTCGACACGATACCGCGCGTATTTGTTTTTGCTGCCGACGGCGCGCTGGTCTATGACGGGTATCCTGCCGGAAACGGCTTTGAGAAAGCCATCTCCGATTCCCTGCAAAAAGTCGAAGCCGGCCCGAAAGATGAGCCAGTCGTCGCCACCGGCCCAATGATCG
>Ga0315905_10004373_pt1 | contig 14422 bp, 15 predicted proteins | sample LakEriMetagenome_5_FD_203522 | JGI IMG/M metagenome (GOLD analysis project Ga0315905, IMG submission 203522) | Freshwater fungal communities from buoy surface, Lake Erie, Ohio, United States - Buoy 4 MA121 | ecosystem: Environmental > Aquatic > Freshwater > Lake | place: USA: Lake Erie, Ohio... | reverse complement strand
GATAGCAACCTCGCTCCCCTTTTCTATATATTTTTCAACGATGTCTGCCACCTTACCCCATGCAAATAGCTGATGCCATTGGGTTTCTTTTACTTTTTCTCCTTTGTTGTTGGTATATAATTCATTCGTAGCTAAAGAAAACTTTGCCAGCTTTGAACCAGACTCTGTTTGCTTACATTCAGGAGCATTTCCCAAATTGCCAATCAATTGTACTTTGTTTCTTAAAGAATTCATTGTTTGATTTTTAATGATGAAAAATTCAAACCGGCGCCTTGGTTTGTACAGCAAAGATGATGTTGCAAAATAGACCGATTCGGTTCTAAGCGGTAATAGTTGAAAATAACCGACTATAAGTGAAAAAAACGGTACGCAACGCCTTAACAAGCATAGATATTTGACAGAAAAAAATGAAAACATGTTTACACTGTCACGATTCTTTTCGTGGAAGATCTGATAAAAAATTCTGTGGCGACTATTGTAGAAATTCATACAATAACCAACAAAAGGCACATCTACACAGTCATCAAAAAAACATTCTCCAACGATTGCAAAGAAATTACGAGGTGTTGGCCAAATATTTTTCCCAAGAAACGTCAGGTCCTATTCGAATTAAAAAACAAAAGTTAACCAATGAAGGATTTAATTGGATTTATTGTACCGAGACAAGAAGCTCCCTGAATCGAATTCGTGTGTTTGGATGTTTTGAATTCAAATATTTTTTATTGAATGATCAGTATGTGATCATTTTGAAAGACAGTGAAGAATAGCGAAAATCAGAGCATTTAACTTCTGGTGAGTTCATGAATTATTGTACGGTGTTGTGGGAATTCCATTTCCAAATCATTTTGATTGGCCAATTCAAAATCATTAAAATCAAAGCCCGGTGAAACCGTACAACCAACCAGAGAAAACGCAACCCCTTGTTTGGGTCTGCTTGCAAACCATACATTCGCAGGAACAACCTGTTGAAATTGATCACCGGCGTTCAAGTCAGACCCTAGCGTCAGCACTTCCAATGTGCCATTTTCATGAATGATAAATATTTCGAGCGTACCTCCCGCATAAAAATGCCACACTTCATCACTTTTTATTCGATGAAAAGCGGAGAAGTTTTCTTTTTCTAACAGAAAATAAATAGCAGTAGAAAAATTTCTTACACCATTGAATGATTCAGGCAGACATGAAGAAGCTATGGTATCTATACTTCGGTAGTTTTCTTTATACCATCCCCCTTCAGGATGCGGAAGCATTTCCAATGCATCAACGATTTCTGTAGCCTTCATGATTATAGATTATCGTACGCATAAATCGGATCGATTTTAGTATCCGAATCCATTTCACAAACCGGAATTATTAATCCATCTTCTAAACCATAAACCCATCCGTGAAGAGAAGGTTGTTGATGATCTTTCCACGCTTTTTGAATGATGGAAGTTTTGGCGAGGTTATGAACTTGTTCTATTACATTCAACTCAACCAACTTGTTCACTTTGTTTTCCTCACTGCTTTGCTGATCAACTTCTTCCTGATGGATTCGATAAATATCTTTAATGTTTCTCAACCATTTATTAATGATCCCCAAGCTTTGATGGTTGATGGCCGCCTTGACGCCCCCGCATCCGTAGTGACCGCAAACAATGATGTGCTTTACTTTGAGATAAACCACAGCATATTCTAACACGCTCAATAAATTCAAATCGGTATGTACCACCATATTGGCAATGTTTCGGTGAACAAAAATTTCGCCAGGCTGTGTACCGGTGATTTTATCGGCAGGCACTCGACTGTCGCTGCAACCAATCCATAAAAAATCAGGTGTTTGAATATTGGAAAGTCTACTAAAAAATGCAGGATCTCGCTGAACCATTTCGGTAGCCCATGCTTTATTTTCCAAGAGTAGTTTTTCGTATGCGGTAATCATATTTCACTTATTAAATGTTATTAAAATAATTTTTGTTTTCGCTATTCGTTTGTAAAGTGCAACGAATGTTTTGTGATGGCGCTGATGTCATAAACTCCTGTATGGTTTCAATGATGTCCTGGTCAATAAAATCAACCGCGACCAAATCAATAATAACTTCCGAATTTGTAGGAATTGCTTCCATTTTTTGTTTTAAAATAGGCTTGATAAAAAATGAAACATCCTTTTTTATACGTATTAAGTGTTGTCCGTTATTTTCAACAGCAATCACCGCAGTTCTGAAATTGTTTCTGATTACATAGAATAAACCAATCGCAATACCGATGAAAACACCTTTTAAAAGATCGGTCATTACGATGCTTACCATTGTTATTAAAAAAGGCATAAACTGATCCCATCCTTTTTTGTAGAAAGCAACCATTAACTTAGTGTTCGCCAATTTATAACCTGTAAATATCAAGATGGCTGCTAAGGCAGCTTTTGGAATCATGTTCAACCATTCAGGAAAAAATACGACTGAAATCAGAATAAGAAATCCGTGGATTATTGTGCTTAATTTACTGCTGGCGCCGGAATTTACATTCGCACTGCTTCGTACAATTACACTTGTTACAGGTAATCCACCAAGTAGTCCACTAACCATGTTTCCTGTGCCTTGTGCAATTAGTTCGCGGTTAGGCGGAGACATTCTCTTAAGCGGGTCCAGTTTATCAACGGCTTCGAGCGATAAAAGTGTTTCCAATGATGCAACCAATGCGATGGTTAAACCTGTCATCCATACATCCGGATTGGAGAGATGATGCCATCCAGGCATATGGAAAAAATCAAAAAAACTTTCTCCCGCTTTTACAATCGGTATGGTTACTAAATGCGCATCCCGCTCAGTCAAAGTTGTTTCTAATCCGCCGACGGTTTTGTTGATCAAAACACCAACCACTACCACCACTAGCGGACCGCTGACCAATTGGAAAAACTTTTTTTCTTTGATCCATTTTTGTTCATAAACAGTCAGAATAAGAAATCCTATTATCCCAATCAATACAGCGATTGGAGTGATATGGTTGATAGAATGCAGAAGTGCTGAAAAGCTATTTTCACCACTAATCTCAATAAAAGCCATATCCCCTTCATAATCCCGATCATATCCTACCAAATGCGGAAATTGTTTTAATATCAATATGATTCCAATGGCAGCTAACATACCCTTGATTACACTGTTCGGAATATAATCACCAATTACTCCCCATTTCATCCATCCAATAAAAATTTGTAAGATACCAGACACAACAACCGCCATAAAAAATGCATCCAAAGCAGGAAGCTTCATCACAGCAACTGCAACGATGGAAGTTAGTCCGGCCGCCGGGCCGCTTACACTTAAAGGACTTCCGCTCATTATTCCAATTAATATACCTCCAACAATACCGGCTACAATTCCGCTGAACTCAGGAACACCACTGGCTACGGCAACGCCCAGACATAACGGAATAGCTACTAAAAAAACCACAATGCCGGCCGGCAAATCATTTTTCAATGTTTTGAACATAGTAATTATTAAGGGATAAGAAATAGTAAAAAAATGTTTCCAGACTCAAACCAAATGTTTGTTTAAGCTTTTGGAGGCGGACCCACTAATGTAAAGATGTGATCGGTCCAGTTAGCAACAGCCCTATTCGTTTGGTGAACAATATCTACATTATATTGATGAAGCACATATGAATGTTCAACCAATAAGTCTTTTTCTATGTATTGATCATCTTCCGGGCTATCATTTGATTTTTCGGTGTCGTCCATATCATTACAACAACATGTTTTCGTCGATGGATCAAATATTTCAGAAACAGTGTTCAATAGTATTTGGTCGGCAAAAAATCCCGTTGCGATCAGTAAGAAAATGATATGTAACAAGTATTTTTTCAAGCAATGCATTAAATATTCATCCCACCGCAAACGCTGATGGTTTGTCCGGTGATGTAGCTTCCCCAATCACTTGCTAAAAACAAGCAACTATTTGCAATGTCTTCGGCAGATGCAAATTTACCAAGCGGAATCAGTGACATGTATTTTTCGGCACTGTTTCCTTCTTTCAAATAGCTTGTCATATCCGTTTCAACAAATCCGGGTGCAATGGCATTGCAACGGATATTTCTGCTTCCTAATTCTTTTGCTACAGATTTTGTAAACCCAATCACACCGGCCTTGCTCGCAGCATAACTACCCTGCCCTGCATTGCCCATTTCGCCGATCACGCTGCTCATGTTGATGATGCTGCCTGATTTGGCTTTCATCATGGGTTTGATTACCTGTTTGGTCATATAAAACACACTATTCAAATTTGTTTGAATCACATCGTTCCATTGTTCGGGAGTCATGCGTAACAACAAATTGTCTTTAGAAATTCCGGCATTGTTTACACAGATATCTACTTGTCCAAATTCGCTGATCACATCATTGACGAATTGCTCACATGCATTGAAATCGCCGGCATTGCTCTGATATGCTTTAGCATTAACGCCCATGCTTTTGATTCTTTGTGCCAACGCTTCTGCTTTCTCGCGACTATTGTCACTCACATAACTGAAGGCTACGTGTGCACCATGCTCGGCCATTTTCAAGGCAACAGCTTCTCCAATTCCTCTGGCAGCCCCGGTAACGATAGCAACTTTTCCTTCTAGTAATTTCATGTGCATTCTTTTAGTGGTTGTTAAGAATAGATGAGCAACAGATTCAAATACTCAACGATCTTCTTTAAAAAAATTTCTTGATGCAAAAGTAAGCTCCTTCTTTTAAAGTACCATTTACATACAGCCTAAGATTTCTTCCAGAATGGTTCGATCGTTACTTAATCTCGGAATCTTATGTTGCCCGCCGAGTTTTCCTTTCTTTTCCAGCCAAAGATTGAAAACCTGTGGTTGAATAGCGTGGACAATTGGTATGCTCAATGCAATTCCACCTTTTCTTTTTGCTTCGTAATCGCTGTTGACGGATTGCAAGGACTGATCAAGGTGTTGAATAAATTTCTCCATTGAATCCGGTTCTTTTTCAAATGCAATGAGCCATTCATGGCATCCATTTTTATTTTCACTGAAATAAACAGGAGCGGCAGTATAATCAGAAACCGCGGCTCCGGTGACTAAACTTGCCATGGCGATGGCTCTATCAGCATTGTCAACCATTACTTCTTCACCAAAAGCATTCATGTAATGTTTGATTCTACCGGTTACTTTTATTCGATATGGATTGATGGAAGTAAAGCTGATAGTATCACCCACAAGATATCGCCATAGTCCGCCGGATGTACTGATAATCGGGGCATAATTTTTGCCAATTTCAACCTTGTCAAGTCCAATGGTGACAGGGTTTTTCTTTCCATATTCGTCAGTAGACATGAATTCATAGAAAATACCATGCTCAGTATAGAGGGTCATGCCATCATCTGCAGGATGACTCTGTCCGGCAAAAAAACCTTCACTTGCATTATAAATTTCAACGTAATGTATAGGCCGTCCCATAATTTTTTCAAATTGCTCACGGTAAGGAACAAACGAAACACCGCCATGAATGTATAATTCAAGGTTCGGCCAGACTTCATGGATATATTTTTTGTTGCGTATTTCCAATATTCTTTTCAACAACAGCAATGTCCAAGTGGGAACGCCTGCTAGAGAGGTAACGTTTTCGTGCGCAGTGGACTGTGCCAGTTTTTCAATTTTATCGGTCCAATTGTCAAGTAAAGCAACACTAAGCTCTGGTGTCCGGAGCCATTGTCCCCAGAAAGGTGTATTCTGCATCAATACCGCACTCAAGTCGCCATAATGAATCGCGTCATTCCAGTGGTTGATTTGGTGTGACCCACCTACTACAAGTCCTTTTCCTGTAAGCAACTCGCTTTCGGGAAATTGGTTGTAATAGTTGGTCAGCACATCTTTACTGGCTTTGAAATGGTTTTCTTTCAGACACTCCTCGCTGACCGGAATGAATTTGCTTTTGGTGGAAGTGGTTCCACTGCTCATGGCAAACCAATGAACGGGCGTATTCCATAAAACGTTTTCTTCACCATTCATCATTCGCTGAATGTAAGGTTGGAAATCTGCGTATTCGTGTATGGGTACCCGTGATTTAAAATCGTGAATATTAAACAGGGAAGAAAATCCGAATTCCTTTCCAAATGCAGTGTATTGGGCACTGCTAATCAGATCCTGCAAAACGGTACGTTGCGCAGAAACGGGATGGTCCATCCAATTTTTAATCTGCCAAATTCTGGATCTTGCCAGTTTGGAAATCGCCGGCGACAGCAGTTTCATGTGGGAAAGTTAGCCAAAATATAGAATCACTGTATGGATAAAATCAGTAGCTCGACTGATCGGTTTCACGAGAGGCGGCTTCTTCGTGCAGATAATCTTTTCTTTTTAATTCAAAATTTCTTCCCAGATAAAGTCTGCGCACCTGTTCATCACCCGCCAATTCTTCTGCAGTTCCGTGTTTGAATATTTTACCATCAATGAGTAAATACGCGCGATCACAAATAGAGAGCGTTTCATTTACATTATGGTCAGTGATAAGAATGCCGATGTTTTTGGTTCGCAAACGAGCAATGATTTCCTGAATATCTTCAACGGCTATAGGGTCTACACCAGCGAAGGGCTCATCCAACAAAATAAATTTAGGAGAAACCGCCAGGGCTCTGGCAATTTCAGTACGTCTGCGTTCTCCGCCGCTTAGTGTATCACCATTGTTTTTGCGAACATGTTGCAAGCGGAATTCGTCCAGTAAAGACTCGAGGCGTTGCTGTTGTTCTTGTTTTGAAAGCTTGGTCATTTCTAATACAGCACGAATATTATCTTCAACACTCAATTTTCTGAATACGCTGGCTTCTTGAGGAAGGTAACCGATGCCTAATTGAGCCCTGCGAAACATGGGGAGCTTGGTGATATTCTGCTCGTTTAAAAAAACTTCACCACGGTCTGATTTTACCAAACCTACCACTTGATAAAATGAGGTGGTTTTACCGGCGCCGTTGGGGCCGAGCAGACCAACGATTTCACCCTGACTTACATGAAAGGAAACATCATTGACGACTGTTCGGCCACCATATTGTTTAATTAAGTTTCTTGCTTGTATCGTAAGGTTCAACGTAAATCGTTTTAGCAAAAATACGACTTGCAGATGAAAGCCAATGCTTTACAAAAGCACCTGAACTCCTTCAAACGCAGTATATTTGAGCGTATTTAAGAATTACACATACAATTTACTCAAGCGCGTAGGCCATTGTGCGGATTGTATTTAAATCTCATCATCATGAAAGTAACCGATCATATACAGCAATCAAAACAAACCCTGTTTTCGTTTGAAATTTTACCTCCATTGAAGGGCAAGGGAATTCAATCGTTATATGATCATTTGGATCCTTTGATGGAAATGAAACCCGCTTTCATTAATGTTACTTATCATAGAAGTGAGCATAGTTTTAAAAAGCGTGCAGATGGAAGTTTCGAAAAAGTGGTGGTTAGAAAGCGCCCGGGTACAGAGTCTATCTGTGCGGCTATTATGAATAAATACAATGTAGACACTGTTCCTCACTTGATTTGCGGAGGATTTAGTGTTAATGAAACAGAAGATGCGTTGATCAATCTGAATTATTTAGGAATTGACAATGTATTAGTATTACGTGGAGATGCTGCAAAAAATGAAACATCGTTTGAGCCGGAACCAGGTGGGCACCAATACGCGATCGATTTGCTGCGTCAGGTGAATAATTTGAATGCAGGTATTTATTTGGAAGAAGACTTAAAAAATACGACTAAAACCAAATTTTGTATCGGGGTAGCGGGCTATCCTGAAAAGCATTTCGAGGCGCCTAATATGGAGTCGGACTTGCGACATTTAAAGGAGAAAGTGGATGCGGGGGCGGATTATATTGTTACCCAGATGTTTTTTGATAATGCCAAGTACTTTGCGTTTGTGGATGCATGCAGGGCAATAGGCATTACGGTTCCTATTTTACCCGGACTAAAGCCTATATACAGCAAAAAGCAATTGACCATTTTACCCAAAACCTTTCATATCGACTTACCAACGCCTCTGTCTGAGGCTGTTATATCTTGTAAAACGGATGAAGAGGTTGAAAAGGTAGGAGCCGCTTGGATGTTGGAGCAATCAAAAGAATTAAAAAAAGCAGGGGTGCCGGTATTACACTATTACACGCTTGGTCGACCCAAGCTGGTTGCAGATGTTGTTCGTCAGCTTATGTAATAAAAACCGAATCCTAGGCATACTAAAACAAGTTGGATGTTCGTTTTAGAGGTATAAAACCAATACCTATGCCCAGAATGAACGCCCACCAGGAAATTATCCTCGTACAAGGAACAAGATTTACCAACCGTCAGTTTGCAGAAAAGAAAAACCATACGGTACATGCACATAATTATTTGGCCAATAATGAACAATTGAAAGAGGCCTGCTGGAATGGAATGATGAAAGAAATGATGCCCGAAATATTTTTATCCTTCCCAACAGATGCATCACTTTATTTATGGCAAATGCGAGAAGGTGAAAAAGTCTTGACCATGGAGATGTCAGAAGAACCCAGTGAACTCGATTTTCAAGCTTCCATAGATCCTTATATTATTATGGAACTTCAGCAATATAATTAATCATAATTTTTCTCATAACAGGTGAAACCCTCGGAATTCTTTTCGGGGGTTTATTTTTTAGTCTATTCTAATTTCCTTTTAAAAAGCGGCGGATGGTATTATTTGGTTTGTTGGAAAATTGTTCAAAATGGTCCAAAGCTTTATCAGCCGTGGTTCGAACCTGGTTCGAACCACAAAAAATCAACCGAAATGCACATTCAAAACACCTGAATTTTGTACAGTTTAAATTACTTTTAAACCAATAAAAAAACTCAATTCAAAGTGAATTATGGAGGCCAAAAAATCAATGCATTATCAACATGACATCACGGTGAAAATACATTGAATGGAAAAAACATGACTTAAATAAAGGTTCATTCACTTCAGCAGAAATCAGATAACCAACTATTTTCATCATACTCAAAATCAAACGGGGTTATCTCAAGTTTTTTGAGATAACCCCGTTTGATATATTAGGCTTCGCTAGTGGTTATGTTGAATTCATTTTTCTAGGATAATTGGAAGCCGAAGAAACAGATTTGGTTGGTTTTTTCATTGGATTAGGATTCAAAATAGATTTCTTAGGATTTGGATTGGATTTTTTCTTAGGATTGGATTGGGTTGGTTTTTTTACAGGATTTGGATTTTAATTTTCGGTAGGGATGTTGGATTAATACGGTTGGTTTTTTGTAGGATTTGGATTTGTCTCTGTTTCTGATGTAAAACTACATCGCTGAATTCGCCTGCACAATCTTTGATCAAGATTGCTTTTAAATTTCAGTTTTTACACGTGTAACCCCTACGTAGCGATACTTAGCATTACGCATGTAAGTATCCTTTTATTCCTATAAATAAGGGCATTTCACGAACGGATTCAATATCTTTCCACTTCAAATTCAACTTGTTTTACGTGCCGAAAAGACTTCCACTGATTGACTTTCTTCAAGAAGCTGAAACTGCGCCGGTATTTGACGTTCGAAGTCCTGGCGAATACAATCATGCACATATTCCTGGCGCTCATTCATTGCCTTTGTTTACGGATGAACAACGTGCGGAAGTAGGTACAATATATAAACAACAAGGAAAACAAAAGGCCATCAAGGTTGGATTGACACATTTCGGTCCGATGATGAAATCGCATATAGAGCAGGTAGAAAAAATCTTGAAACAATTAAATTATAAAGACAATAAAATACTGGTACATTGTTGGCGAGGCGGAATGAGAAGCGGAGGGATGGCCTGGTTGCTAGAATTGTATGGCTACGAAGTTTTTGTTTTAGCGGGAGGCTACAAATCATATCGTAACTGGGTGCTTGAGCAGTTTCAACTTCCTTTTCAATTTCGTGTGTTGGGTGGATATACCGGAAGCGCAAAAACTGAAACACTTCAAGAGCTTCTGCGTTTAGGCGAGCCCGTTATTGATTTGGAAAAACTAGCCAATCATAAAGGGTCAGCATTCGGTGGAATTGGTCAACCTATTCAACCTACACAAGAATATTTTGAAAACCAACTTGCTCAACAGCTTTATCAATATCAACAAAAACATTTCATCTGGATTGAAGATGAAAGCCAGCGCATTGGAAATATTAATATTCCGCATGCGCTTTGGAATACAATAAGAAAACAGTCGGTGTATTTTTTGACTATTCCCTTTTTAGAACGATTGTCGTTCATTGTAAAACAATATGGGATTCAGGATGTACAGGCATTAAAAGATGCAGTTGAGCGAATTCAAAAACGCTTCGGTCCGAATGAAACCAAAATCACATTGGGACTATTGGATCAGGGAGACATAGCTGCTGCTTTTGAAATATTACTCCGTTATTACGATAAGAAATATCATCAGTCGCTGAAGAATCGCGAAAACTGGGATTCTTTGGTCACTAAAATAGAACTGAATTCGGTAGACCCTGTTTTCAATGCAAACCGAATATTAGTACATCAATAAAATTATGGAAGAACAGATTAAACTCACGCAATATTCAAAAGGCGCAGGATGCGGCTGTAAAATTTCTCCGCAAGTTCTTCAGCAAATGTTGGGAGAACATCGAAGTATGGATAAATTTCCCGCTTTGTTGATTGGCAATCGTGAAAACGATGATGCTGCCGTATTTCAAATAAATCAGGACCAGGCATTGATTTCAACAGCAGATTTTTTTATGCCTATTGTAGATGATGCCTTTGATTTTGGAAGAGTCGCTGCAGCTAATTCAATCAGTGATGTGTATGCTATGGGAGGGAAACCCATTATGGCGATTGCCATTTTGGGGTGGCCCATTGAGAAGCTCCCCGCTGCATTGGCAGGCCGGGTTTTGGACGGCGCAAGAATGGTTTGTGAAGAAGCTGGAATTCCTCTCGCCGGTGGACACACCGTTGAATCTGCAGAACCGTTTTTTGGTTTATCAGTGAATGGATTGATTCATTCTAAACAAATTAAAACCAATCATGGTGCACAAGAAGGCGATTTAATATATCTCACCAAACCGATTGGTCTTGGCGTACTCTCTACTGCTCAAAAAAGAAATGAAATTCAATCGGAACATGTTCAATCATGGATGGAAACGCTGATTCAATTGAATAAGTTTGGAGAGATATTGGGACAACAATCTTATGTGACCGCGATGACAGATGTTACTGGATTTGGGTTGTTGGGGCATGCGCATGAAATGGCAAAGGGTTCAGGTGTTACGGCAGCGCTGGATTATTCTTCTTTTCCTGTTCTTGACGGTGTAAAAGCGTACATCGCCAAACGAATCATTCCAGATGCAACCTATCGCAACTGGAACAGTTATCAAGCGGATGTTTCTTTTGAAAAAGGAGTAAATGTAATGGAGGCGTTTAGTTTGTTGCCCGATCCACAAACCAATGGTGGCTTATTATTCACTGTTTCACCCAAAGATCAACAACTTATTGAAGCATTGATGGTTGAGCATGGACTTGAAAATATGGCGAAACCTATTGGGAGAATGGTTGCACAATCTGAAAAAACGATTCAAGTATTGCCTTGAATCAGGATTTTGTAGAAATGAAAAACAGTTGTAGATTTTTAATTAACAATCAGGTGTTTTTCACTAACAAATGATCGATGGCCAATGCCAGTGCACGGTCTTTTTCTGTGATGATATTTCCGGCATCATGTGTGCTCAGCCATACTTCAACCACATTATACACGTTGGTCCACTTGGGATGGTGATTCATTTTTTCTGCCATTAATCCAACCTGTACCATGAAAGACAAAGCTTCTGAAAAATCTCGGAATTCGAATTTCTGATAAAGCGACTGGTTGATTTCTGTCCACATAATTAAAAGATCAGGTGTTGTTTGTTTTTGATTTTATCATAATTCAATTCATCAACAAATTGAATGGAAGAGAGTTCGCGCAAAGATTGTAATAAAGATGAAAGGTCGGCACTGTTTACTTCATCTCCTTTCAGCAGCCATAAAAAATCAAGGTGTTTGAATTCCGGTAATAGATACTCCCCCATATTCTGATTATGATAGAGATAATTTACAAGCGTGGTATTCGGAATTTGATAATCATAAATTGAAAAAAAATAGTTTCTTGATTTTTTAATCAGCTCTATCTCTAAGCTATTGTTCAGTCTGAATGTAAATCCCAATGATCGATTGATTTCCCAGATAAACTGATAGTTTTTCACTGGAGTTACAATACCCAGCAGATGAGTATCTTCAAAAAACTCTTCTGCCAGCAATTCATTGTCTATTTTAAGTTTCATGATTTGAAAAATAAGATGTGTTTAGAAAGTAATCGGCATGGAGATGGCTTTTCCATTTCGTATAATTGTTACCGTTATCCGATCTCCTTTTTTAAACACAGCAAGCGTTTGCATGTATTGATTTATGTTTTTTATAGAAATATCATTCAATTTGATCAGAATATCTCCGGCCATTATTCCGGCTTTTTGTGCAGGCTTATTTTCACTTACTCCATCTATTCTAAGGCCTTCCCCGTCGAAAGCATAATCCGGCATGATGCCCAAGCTTACTTTAAAGCTGGTTTTGCCCGGTGCATTTTCTTTGGTAGTCAGAAAAGGAATCTTTTCAAAACCGAGCGACTTAAAAACGATTGTTTGAATGAAGCGGGTGATGGTTACCATGCCCTTTAGGTTTATCTTTTCAACATCATCGGATGGCTTATGATAATCTCCATGAACACCGGTAAAGAAGAAAAGCACCGGAATGTTTTTTCTATAAAAAGAGGTATGATCACTTGGTCCAGCCCCTGAACTATCGATTTTAATGAGCAATCCGTTTTCCTTTGGTGCAATGATCTTAGACCAGATAGGAGATGTTCCAAAACCTCCAACCGTAAGAGCGTAACTGCTGTCATTTAATCTTCCAACCATATCCAAGTTTATCATGTATCGAACAGATTTTAAATCGATGGTAGGATGCTCAACATAATATTTTGATCCAAACAAACCGAGCTCTTCCCCAGAAAAAGCAATAAAAAGAAAATTCGATGATCGATATGCTTTTTGCTGAAGCAAATTCGCCAAAGTCAACATCATCGAAACGCCACTGGCATTGTCATCGGCGCCATTATGAATTATTTTTTCTTTCACAGCATGCAGCGAGTGTTTTCCGCCCCAACCAAGATGATCAAGATGCGCTCCGATTACAATCGTTTGATCGGCACCGTTATCTAACATACTTACAATATTGGCAGTATTAATCGTCATAGCTTCGATTTTAAATTGCCCTACGATACAAACCACTTTACCTGCCAAGAGGCGAAGATGATCAACCAGCAATTTTTTTGCAAACAAAATAGGTAATGATAACCGCTCATGTTTATCTGTTTCATCAAAAGAAAAAACTTCTCTTGTATCCTGACTTTGATAATAAACGATCAAGTGTCCTGGATATTTATCAGCCAATAATTTGGATCGTTGATAAATCAATTCTTGTAAATCGGCATGTGGATTGGTTTTCAAGCTTTCTGTCAAAGGAAATAAATCAACCATTAAACATTGACCGGTACCACGCTTGAGTTCAAAAGAATCTTGATTGCTATATGGCAATGGAAAAAAATCCTGATTTATTTCGAAACGACGATCGCCAATTTTAAACTGTGTAGTTTCTAAGATCTGTAAACCTTGCTTAACGATGAAGGGTTGCGTAAAATGATTCGCCGTTCCCATAGGTTTTAGTCCAAGCTTACGGAACTTTTCAATCACGTAAAGTCCCGCCTTCCGTTCCCCCTCCGTACCTGTTCCTCTTCCTTCCATTTCATCGTCAGCTAATACAGTAACAGATGACTTGATACTTTTGTAGATTGATTTGTCAGATTGAGCCGTTAAGCAGACCGGTAAAACCAATGATAGTAAGAGGATCGTTTTTTTCATCACCAAATTTAGCAATCATAAGTATTTGAGAGAATCGTTTTATTTAAAATCAAAGAAATCTATTAATTATGCCGATGTCTATTTCTTGATTTCGTAACCAATACCATGTGATTCGCTGTAATTTTGTGACTTTATTTCAATAGTTGCAGAAAAAGATAAACATAGCGCTTGTAGGAAATCCAAATTGTGGAAAGAGTTCGTTATTTAATGAGCTGACCGGTCTTAAGCAAAAGGTCGGAAATTTTCCGGGAGTTACGGTAGAGAAGAAAATCGGACAGTTTACATTATCCTCAACTTTAGAGGCTGAATTGATAGACTTGCCAGGAACTTATAGCATTTATCCGCGCAGGGGAGATGAGTGGGTGGCTTATCAGGAGCTTTTAAAAAAAGATTCAACACATCCATTGGATCTGGTTGTTTTGTTGATGGATGCCAGCAATATTCGTAGAAGTTTATTGTTTTGCACCCAGGTATTAGATCTGAAGTTTCCGGTAGTGGTG
>Ga0315905_10004370_pt1 | contig 14423 bp, 15 predicted proteins | sample LakEriMetagenome_5_FD_203522 | JGI IMG/M metagenome (GOLD analysis project Ga0315905, IMG submission 203522) | Freshwater fungal communities from buoy surface, Lake Erie, Ohio, United States - Buoy 4 MA121 | ecosystem: Environmental > Aquatic > Freshwater > Lake | place: USA: Lake Erie, Ohio... | reverse complement strand
GTGTTGCCGTTGATCGAGTTCGAGTCGCCATTGATCTGGTTGTAGACGCAATAGCCACACGACGTCACCGATCGATACATCGAGGTCACGTCCCTGCCGATCGTCTGGATCTGCGCGTTATCGCCTTCGGTCTTGTGCAGCAGCGCCGAGCCGATCGCCAGCGTCGAGCTGCCGTTGGCGCCCATCGTGCCCCAGGCGCTGGTGGCGGGACCAGCGAGCGCGGGAGCCTGTGCTGTGCCCAGCGCCAGTGCGATCAGGGCAAGCGCGGCGGCGGTCTTGGTCGGGTTCATGATGATGATCCTTCCTGCCTTTGGGGCGGTCACTTGGATGATGTGGTCTTGATGGAAATGACGTTCGAGAGCCCCGTCGCCGAGATGCCCTGGCTGTTGTTGCCGCCGGCAAACGAACCGCCCGTCACGGTGGCGCGCACGTTGACCGTGCCGGAATTGGTGCCGCTGAGGCGCGTGTTCGAAACGCTCGCGGTCGATGTGCCGAGCGGCTGACCGTCGGCGCCTATATTGGCATCGTTGATGCTGTAGTTCGTGGCGGCCCCCTGGGCAGCGAGGTTGCCGACCGAGTTCTCGATCCCCCCGGAGATGGTCGGGTTGGTGACGGTGCCGCGCAGCGTGATGTCGCCTGAATTGATCGCGTTGAGATCAGAGACGCCGTTCTGGACGATCTGCGCGGTGGCCGTGCCGGCGAGCACCGCAAGCGCAGCGGCGCCACTGAGCGCCACGAAGCGCGTGATCATTTCGGGCCGTCCATCTGCCATCTTCAAACCCTTCCAGAACAACGCAAGCCCAGAACCCAAGCCCAACCTCACAAACGGGAAAAGGAGGGGCACGCGGCCCCTCCTCCCCTTGGTCCTGCACCTGTCCACAAAAGCGCGGGCAGGTGGTACCCGATCAGTTCGCGCCGACGAGGGTGCGCGTGACCGACTGCGACGCCGAAGCGCCGACCGCAGCCGCCGAGATCGAGTTGCTGAAACCATCGGCGATCGACGGGTTCGACAGACCGCCCGAGACACCGACAACGCCGGTGTTGAAAGCGGCAAGCGTAATGCCGCCTTCAGCCGTGCTGCCGACACCGGTGATGGCCGCATCGCCAGCGTAGCTCGTGACCGAGAACGACTGCGACGCCGAGGCGCCGATACCCGCGATGCTGATCGAGTTCCTCGACCCGCCATCGATCGAGCCGGCGTTGGCGAGGTCGGTGCCGTTGCTGATCGTGCCGTTGTTGGTGCTGTTCACCGTGATCGCCGCGAAGCTGACGGCACCACCGGCAGCGCCGTTGCCCGTGTCGTAGACGGTGTTGGCATAGGAGACCGAGGCCGAGGAGCCGACGACGGAGGCGCTGATCGAGTTGCCGTTGCCGGCGCCGGCGATCACTGCGTCGCTGATGGCGGTCTGGCCGCCAGCGGCGTCGGCACCGATGCCAACGGTGTTGGCGCCGTTGAACGAGTCGACGGTCAGATCGCCGACAGTCGAGTTGAACTCGGTGACCACGCCGCCGCCAAAGGTGGACGAGGCGAGCGAGAACGAAGCCGACGAACCGACGGCGGCAGCGCTGATCGAGTTGGCGTTGCCACCGTTGATCTGCGGACCGACGATGCCCACCGCGTCAACCAGACCGACGGCCACGTTGCCGTTGTCGGAGTTCGCAGCGCTGATCGCGACGCCATCAGCCAGCGAGAGATCGAAGGTCGTATCGCTGCCGTCGCCGCCCACGGTAGCCGAGAACGAAGCCGAAGCCGAAGAACCGACACCGGCGACGCTGATCGAGTTGCCCGAGCCTTCGGTGATGACCGGGGCGGTGAAGCCGGTAGCGAGCAGCAGCGAAACGGTGTTGTCGTTACCGCCGGTCAGGCTGCCCTGATCGACTTCAACGTCGCCTTCGAGCGAGCCGGACGAAACGACCAGCGAGTTGGCGGTGTAGGAGTAGGCATCGCCCGAGGTTGCCGCGCCGGCAACGTCGGTGAGCGTCGTGCTGCCCGAAACCGAAGCGGACGAACCGACCGCGGCAAGCGAGATCGAGTTCGAGGAACCGCTTGCGATGGTCGCACCGTTGAGGACGTCGGTGCTGTTGAGCACGGCCGAGCCGTTACCGGCCGCAACGATCAAGCTGCCGTCAACAGTCAGCGCAGCGGCACCGCCAGTGGCCGAGTTGTTCACCGAGGTGAACGAGGACGAGGCCGACGAACCGACCGCCGAACCCGAGATCGAGTTCCTGAAGCCGGCCGAGATCAGCGCGGTGTCGACGCCCGCCACGACGCCCGGAGTGACCGGATCGACGGTGGTGGTGTCAGCCGTGTTGGCGGCCGTGACGGTCACGTCGCCGGTGATGGCCCAGGTGTCAGCAACCTGCGCATGCGCCGATGTGGCGGCGAAGAAGGCAGTCGCGCTCAGCAGCACGAGCTTCGTTTTGTGAATCTTGGTCACGTTTGTACCCCTATTCTTTCGTTTATACCCCGTATCTAGCCCCGTAGGTACTAGCACGAGCGCATTGGCCACCTTGGTTGAAACATTGGTGACGGTTTGAAGAATGGCTGGGTTTTTTTCCTTCACTGATTTGTAACCAAGCCTGTTTCGGGACAGTGATAGAGCTCAGAATAAGTATTAATTCTGGTTGCGTCGCGACTTGCCGGGATCGGTCACAACCCCGGTAACGGCACCTTGTGCAGGCGGATTCTGCGGCGCAGGGGCAGCCGGGGGTGCGTCGCGGCGGTTGCCATGGGCGCTTGCTGAGGACCTTTCCTGAGGGCGATCCTCAGTGGCTTTCACCTTTTGCACGGCCTTCAGATTTTCGACCATCTGGCGGCAATCATCGGGGACGATCGGCATGCTGGCGAGCACATCCGCCACCGCCAGCGCGATCACGTCCCGAGTCGCTTCCTGCAGACGCTGCTGATCGGTGAAGCCGATCGTGCCGGTCACCAGTTCGCCCTTGCCCTTGCCGAAGAAGCGCGCGACGCCCACCCCGGCATCGCGGTAGAACACCTGGCGGTTGAGCGAGCTGATCGCCATCGTCATGCGGTCGCCCGGGCGGTACATCTCGGCCGAAACTTCGAGGCTGGCGCCGCGCACGTTGTAGTAAGGGCCGATCCCTGCGGCGCGCACGTCCATCGAGGGGCCGCCGATGAAATCGAGCGCGGTGAACGCGGTCGAGATGATGAAGTTGGGCACGCGTGTCTGCTGCTGGGTGGCGAGTGCCGTATCGAGGCTCGACCCGCCGAACTGGCGCAGCGCGCGCTCGGTATTGAGCTCGTAATAGTTCATCGAGAGCCCGCCGGCGCGGATCACCGCTTCCGAAGCCCATATCGCGGCAGTGCCCTGCGGCAGGAACGAGCCGGTCGCGCCTTCATAGCCAAAGGAGGACTTGCCCGTGCCGTCCGAATGCACCGCGATCCCGAAGCGGATACGGTTGAGTACGTGGCTGTCGCGCATGCAGGTCAGCGCCCGCATGATGCCCTCGCTCGGGGTGCTCTGCGCCGAGGGCGGCGCCTCGGAGAGCGTGACCCGGCTGCCGGTGCCATAGGGAACCCCGCAGCCGCCGAGCGGCGACAGGAGCGCGCTGCTCAGCACGAGCAATAGACCTCTCCGCCGCAGGGAGAGATTCGCGGGCGCAGCGCTGCGATGCGTTTGGCTAAGGCTTGGCATGCCGCAAATTTCCATACGGTTCATAAGGTTCGCTTGTGGTGATGCCCGGGGCGACCCCCCTGAGGGCCAGTGCGTATTATCGAGCGATTCGGACAGTAAGATTACAGGTGCGTGTCAGGTGACCGGGCGATGTCACAAATTCGGACAGGCGGCCGTGTGCACGCACTGCGGCATCCGCCTCAATGTGGCTTGCGGGGTGTCGGCGGATTGATCGCCACGGTGCATTCGCCCATGTAAATGCGCTTGAGATCATAGCTCGTGAGATCGCCGGCTGTGCCCACGAACATCCGCGCGGTGCCGTGTGCCGCATCGTAGTCGCTCACCAGGATCGTCTTGAACCGGCCGGTCAGCGTGGACTTGGCCAGCTCGACCCGTTCCGGCCACAGGTCGACGACGCGCTCGAATGCGTCAGGTGCATCGGCGGTGATGCCATCCGGATCTTCGGTCACGCGGGTGCGGGGATCGACGGCCTCGGGCTCCTCGATCGGGTCGGGCGGCGGCGTGGTCCGCGCCGCGACCGCAGGCAGATAGAGGCTCAGACGATGGTGCGTGTCGTAAGTGATGTCATCGAGCGTCTGCTGCTGCTCGGGATTGAAATTGGTCGCATGGCCGAGCGTGCAGGTAACGAGGCGGGCTGGCAGCCGCACCGGCTCGGCTGCGGCACCGCAAGCGGCGCTCGAGGCCGAAAGCAGCGCTGCGGCGAGGGCGGCATGGCGGTGCATGCTGCCAAGACGCGGCAATTGCTTGGGCATGACGTTTGCTGTCCGACGGGTTCGCATAGCCGTGCTGCTAAGAAGCAACCGTGACTCTGCCGTGACGATCTTCCGCATTGCGGGTTTTCACGCAGATCCGCCACAAGTTGGCACGCCGGGCCCCGTCGATGTGGCGGTCGTGTGACTGGAAACTGTCGCACAAGCAGCGTACGGGAAGAGGGTGATCAACCTGCGCTTCCGACGTTCGAACTCGCCGCCACTGCGCGCGTGCTTCGTGGCTGCGGCGAGCTGCGCGTTGTTCCCGGTCGCCGCGCGGGCCGAGCCGGCGCTGATGGCCCCTCTCGCAGTGCCGATTGCCCCCGCGCCCGGCGCCATCGGCGCTGCGCCCGATGCGCCGCGCGAGGATGCCGCGCGCTGCCTGACGCTCGCCGTCGCCTATGAAGCGGGGAACCAGACCCGCGCGGGGCAGGAAGCCGTCGCCGAGGTCGTGCTCAACCGGCTCGCACATCCCTCGTTCCCCAAGAGCGTGTGCGGCGTTGTCTGGCAGGGCTGGCGGCGCGGGACGGGGTGCCAGTTCACTTTCGTCTGCGATGGAGCGCTCAGCCGCCGGCTGGATGACCGCACGATTCGCGCCGCGCGCATGGTGGCCCGGTCCGCGCTGGGCGGCATTGCGCCGCGCCGGGTGGCGGGCGCGCTCAATTACCACGCGACTTATGTCCAGCCCGGCTGGGCCGCCGCGCTCGATCCGGTCGGCCGGATCGGAGCGCATGTCTTCTATCGCCCGCCCGCCGGAGGACAGGCCGAAGGCGCCGCTGCTGCCGGGCAGGCCGCCACCTGGGAAGAACCGGATCACAGCGTGATCGCGCGGGCCTGGGCGCGCTATCGCGGGGTGGACGAAGGGCCAAGCGCTGCGCCGCTGCTGCCGGCGCCGGCGCCTGCGGAAGCCGCGCCCAGACCCTTCGCGCCCTGGGGCCTGCCGCTCAGGCCCTAATCCCCCCAGCGCAGCATATAAGGCTGGCGAGGCTTGCCAGTGATCTCCACCACCACGCGGCGCTGCGCCTGTGCCCCCCCGGGCCCCCGCGCGACCGCGATGATGGTCACCACCCGCCCGCTCCAGTCGGCCGGGTCGTTGATCGCGAGCGCCGGGCGCTGGCCCGCGATCTCGCGCTGGCGCTCGATCACATCGGGCGCATTGCGATCCCCGTCGTTCATCACCTGGATCGCCAGCGGATCGGCATAGCGCTTGTCGAACGAAGTGCCGTTGACCTCCACCGTCGCAACCCGCGCGACCCGCTCGACCAGCGCGGGGGTGAAACCGCGGATATCGCCAAGCTCTTCGACGCTTTGCGGCGGACCGTTGCGCGCAGCATAGCCGCGGGGGAGGTAGGTGTCGGTCTCCGCGCCATTCGCGCGGGGCTCGTCGTCCTGGTCGATCCAGTCGTCAAAGCTGTCGCGCAGCGTTTCGACTTGCGCTTGCGGCAGGCCCAGCGCGCTCATCAGCCAGCCGATGTTCTCGCCGTCGATACGGTTGACCATGATCTTGCCCGCCTCGTCTTCGATACGGATCGTGACCGGCACGGCGCCCCAGTTCTCGGTGTAGGTGCGCCCATCGATCGCCCAGCGCGAGGCAAGGCCCGGCCGGGTGAGATTGGCGAGTGCTATCTCGACGCCCGCGTCGGCGGCGGCGGTGAGCCGGGCGCGCGTGGTTTCGGCCTCCAGCGTATCGAGCCGAGTCGCGGTGAACGCCGCTGCCCCCGCCGCCACGGCCGCCATCACGCCGATGCCCGCCACCACGGCAAGCATCGCATACCCTCGGTCGCGGGGCCGGGGGCGGCGGGCCTTCATCAGGGGATCTTGCCCTTGGTCTTGAACGGTTCGACCGATTGGATCTTGGCGCGCAATTCCTCGGTGATCGCGGTCATGTCGTCGGGTGTGCGCAGGACATGCGGTTTGATCAGGATGATCAGTTCGGTGCGCTTTTCCGAATTGTCGTTGTTGCCGAACAAGAGCCCGCCGAGCACCGGAATGCGCGAGAGGATGGGGAGGCCGTTCTTCCCGAAGCTCTTGTTGTCGCGGAACAGGCCGCCGAGCGCGATGACCTGCCCGTCCTGCACCGAAACCGTGGTGGCGACGCGCCGGGTGGTGATCGTCGGCGAATTGGTCACCCCGCTCTTGGTCGGCTGGACGTCGCTCACTTCCTGCGAGATATCGAGCAGCACCGCCCCGCTCGCGTTGACGCGCGGGGTGATCTTCAGGATCACGCCGGTATCGCGGTACTCGACCGAGTTGGCCGCAAGCAGATTGCCCGAGCCGCCGCCGCCGTTCAGCGGGGTGACCTGCTGCGACAGCACCGGCACCTGATCGCCCACCTGCAGCGCGGCGGTCTGGTTGTTGAGCACCATCAGCTTGGGCGCGGAGACGACCTTGACCGTGGTGCGTCCCTCAAGCGCATTGAGCGTTGCGCGGATGTCGTTCCGGTTCGAGTAGAAGAACGAGAAGCCCGGGAACTGCCGCGCCGGCGTGCCGGTCTCGCCTTCGCTGAGGGCGAAGTTGGCGTTGCCTTGCTGGAAGTTCCACTGGACCCCGTAGCGCAGCGCATCATTGAGCCCGACCTCGGTGATCGCCGCCTCGATCATCACCTGCAGCGGCGGCAAATCGAGCTTGCGCAGCGCGTCCTCGACGATCGCGTAGTCATGGCCCGAGCCATAGACGACGACCGCATTGTTGACCTCGTCTGCCGAGACGCGGACCTTGAGGCCTGAGCCGCCGACATCCTGCCCGTTGCCGCCACCGATCCCGCCGTTGCTGCCGTTCTGGCCCGGTGTCGGGGTCTGACGGGCGGGGCCGTTCTGGCCTTGTGCGCCGTCGGCCCCGCTGCGCGGTTCGGGCGCAAAGGGATCGGGGTTTTCCGAGAGACCGCCGCCGCCGCCAAGGCCGAAGCTTGCGTTGAGTGTCTTCACGAGATCGCGCGCGCGGCTGTTCTGCACGCGGTAGACATAGAGCCGCGCCTCATTGCTCGTGCCCTCGCGGTCGAGCACCTCGACCCAGCGGCGCACGTCTTCGAGATACTGCTTCTGCGCGCTGATCGCGATCACGCCGTTGATCTTTTCCATGCCGATCAGGCGGACAAGCCCGCGTGTCGGCGAATCGGGCGCATTGATGAGCTTTTCAAGCTCGGGCACGATCAGCCGGCTGTCGAGGTTCTGCGGTACATAGAGCGCGAAGGACATCGAGCGCAGCCAGTTGACGTCGAACTGCGCGATCACCTCGTGCACACTCTTGCGCTGGGCCTCGGTGCCCGCGATCACCAGCGCGTTCTGCGTGGTGTCGAGCGACTGGACCGCGCCGGGCACCACGGTATCGAGCAGCTTCCTGAGCTCCTCGGCATTGGCGAACTGCAGCCGCACCGTCTCGCTGCCGAAACCGCGATCAGGGAGAAATTCGGTGCCGCGCGCCTTGGCGGCATCGACGGTCAGGATGCGGTAGCCGGTGCCTTCCCAGACCATCGCGAGGTTCGCCGTCTTGAGCGAGGCTTCGAACAGATCGAGCAGTTGCTGGCGGCTGACCGGGCCCGCCGTCGTCAGGCCCACGTCGAAATCACCCTCGACGCTGACAGTATAGGGAATGCGCAGGGTGTCGCGCAGCACGATCTGGGCAAGCGTGCGCACGTCCGCGCTGGGGATGGTGAACTCGATGTTGCCCTTGGGCGCGCTGCGCGTGCTCTCGCCGCTGCTGCCGGGGAGGGCAGGGGCCGGTTCTGTGCCACCGACAAGCGCCGTGGTCACACCCTCCGGGCGCGGGCCGGGCGTGGGCGGGGCGGAGGGCAGCGCGCGCTCGACCGGTTGCACCGCCGCCTGGGGTGCGCAGCCCGCGACGGCCGCGAGCGCGAGGGCCGAGATGCCGACCAGGTGGATCGTGGGCTGCTTATTCACTGTCGCTCTCGCTCTCGCTGGAATCTGGGGCGGAAGGTCCCGCCGGTGCATTGGCGCCGAAGCCGATGCGCGTGATCTTGCCATCCTTGCGGAACCGGGCGCCATCCGCCTCGATTCCCAGCAAATGCCAGCCCCGGTAGCTGGTGCCCGGCGCGATGCGCAGCACGCGCCCGCCTTCCTCGCGCAGCAGCAGCGCCTTCGCACGGCCGACGCGCGCCGCGCCCAGCACGAACGTGCCGCCGAGCGGCCCTACCGGTTCGGGCGCCACTGCCCCGGGGCTTGCCGCATCAAGCTCGGCCACGCGCGCGCCGATCACGCGCAGTGGCGAGAACAGTGAGGGGCGTCCGGCGAGATCGGGGGCGGCAACATCGGTGATCGCGGGCAGACGCCGGTCAGGCGCGCGCGCGACGCCGAAGGCCGGCGGCACGGCTGCGCCTTGCGGCAGCGCGAGTTGCAGCGCAGCGCCCGCCAGCAGCACCAGCGCAAGCCCCGCAGGCAGCAGCGCACCGTTCGCCCTATCGGGCCGGTACGAAAGGAGCCGTTGCTTCAAGTCTGACATCCAGCAGGTCCGATTTGTAATTGGTCAGGGCGTCGTCGGCGATCACGGTCACGGTCTCGACCGCCAGCGCGGGTTTCATGGCATTGAGGCGGGCAAGCAACGCGGCAAGCTGGGCATGGCTCATCCGCATGTCCATCGCCGCGCGCGCCCAGCCTTCCTCGGCGGGCACGGCCTCGGAGGCCTTGATGTCGCCGCCAAGCTCCTGGACCGCAGTCTCGACCCGCTCGCGCAGGGCCTCGCTCGCTTCGCCGGCATCGGGGGCGGCCATAAACAGGCCGCGCATCGCGCCGGTCTGCCGCTCGGCCTCGGCCTGCAGCGTGCCGAGCGAGCCGATGCGCAGCTCGTTGGCATGGAAAGTCTGGACCAGCGCCTCGCGCCGCGCAGCGCGGTCGCTGAAGCCCGAGGCGACCGGGCCGATCACGATGGTCAGCACCAGCGCGACTGCCAGCACCAGAATCAGAACGGCGATGAGCTTGCGCTCGCGGGCGGACAGCGGCCTCATGCGCCGCCCTCTGCGCGAGGAGTTAGCACGAGGTCAAACGGGCGCCCTGTCTCGGTCTCGGCCACGGCCTCGGACCGGCTTGCGCGCACGCTGGCGAACAGGCCCGAGGCCTTGAGCACCGAGACGACGTTGACGCCGGGCGCGGCATAGCCGGCAAGGCGCAGGGACTTCCCGTCCCATTCGAAGCGCTGCACCCACGCCTTCTCGGGCAGAGCGCCGCCGACCATGGCCATGAGCCGCAAGGGCTGGTGCGCGGCGCGCCGGGCATTGAGCGCCTGCACCACCCGGGCATTGCCCATGACCCTGTCCTCGATTCGCCGCACGGCGGTGAGGGCGGGGGTCTGCGCATCGACCAGACTCTGCAGGCGCTCCACCTGCTGCTGATCGCGCAGCACCGCAGTGCCGATGTTGACAAGCAGGAGCACGGCCACGACCGACCACCAGAACCGCGCGACGGCAGGGCGGGGCGGCAGCAGGCCAGCTTTGCGCATGGCCGGCGCCAGATCGAAATCGAGCCGTTCGCCCGATGCATCGAGCGGGCCGACTTGCGCGGGGGTCACTCCCGCAGCCTCTGCCGCCTCGGCAATCTCGCGTGCCCGCACGATCGGCAAGGCGCCGACCTGGACGCGGAGCATGTCCGCGCCGCTGCCCGCTTCATCGGCAGGCCCCATGGTGCGGATGCCGATCACCACGCTCTCGGCCGGCACCGGCATGATCCGGTCCGCATCGAGCGCGATGAGTGCGGCGAGATCGGTTTGCGACAGGCGCGGCAGGGTCAACGTGCGCACAAGGCACAGTTCGCCTGGGACCACCAGTGCCTCGACACCCGCGCGGCTCGCCGCTGTCACCGCGCCATGTTCGTAGCGATGCCAGGCGGTGAGGCTTCGGCCCCGGACGATTCCCGCCGGCAGCAGCCCTTCCAGCTCGCGCACCCACCAGTCGAAGCCGCTACGCGCAAGCCGCGCCAGTGTCGTCATGTCGGAATTGAGCAGTTCGGAAAGGTTCACCGGGCCTCTCCGCAATCAAGGCTCTTGCGGCCATCCTGACAGGTGAGCCGCACGCCGCTCATCGGCCTTACCATCAGCACCGGCCAGCTGCGCGGATCGCCCTCGGCAAAGCCCAGCCGCACCCGCACAAGCTTCGGCGGCTGCGCGCGGTTTTGCCAGCTATCCTGCCACAAGTCGCGTCCGGTCAGCCGATCCGCGCCGAAATAGGCGACTTCCATCCACTGAACCCCATCAAGCAACGGCGCAGCACTCCAGCCCTCCACCGAGGGCACGCGCAGATCGTAGCCCGCCAGCAGCGGAGCGGTGTAGAGGATGAGCTGGCCGCGATTGGTGCGCCGCAGCCGGATCGCCTGCAACTGGTGCGCGCCGTTGGCCGCAAAGCCCGGGGCGGTGAAGGTCACTTCATCGCTGCGCCCGACCAACGCGATTGTATCGCCAAGGCCGCGCGGGTCGATCAGGGCGCGCAACTGCTCGATACGCGTGCGCAGCAGGCTCTGGGCCACAATGATCTGCTCGATCGCCTCGCTTTGCCGCCGCGATGAGCCGTCGAGCCGGGCAATCAGATTGATGACCGCCGCCAGCAGCGCCGAGATCATGCCGAACAGCGCAAGCGCGACCAGCATCTCGGCGAGCGTGAAGCCGGCGTCGGGTCGGCGTGCCGGGTGGGTGGTCGCACAGCTCATTGCTGCGCCTTCAGCGTGGTCAGCTGCGCCAGAACACGCCCCGTGGCGGCATCGCTCACCGCAACGCTGACGGTTTCGAGCGGGAGGCCGTCAGCCGCCTCGCCCGAATAACCCTCGCTCGCGATGGCCCAGGCAAAACGGCCATCGGTCCCGCGCGGTGCAATCGGCGCGGTCACGCCCGGCACGCTCGCTGCCGCCAGCACCGAGCGGGCGAGCAGCAGAGCCTGCCGCTGCTGTGCGGCGGCGGCGGTGGTGCGGCCCATCTGCCAGACCGAATCGAAGACCAGCGCCGCCATCAGCGCGGTGATGGCAAGGGCCACCAGCGCTTCGACAAGCAGGAAGCCGCGTTCGCGCGGATCGGGCTGCAGGGATCGGGGCTGCATTGCTCAGGCTCCGCCTGCACCGGCCGGGCGCAGCCCGGCGCCCGCGCGCGGCACATCGAAGGCGGCCGCATCCCGGCCGGTGCCGAGCACGAGCTGGCCGCCGGTCGTGCTGCCGTCGGGGTAGAACACGATCGTCTGCGGCCGCATGGTCAGCCGGATCTGCCCGGTGGCATCAAGCGTGATCCGCTTTGATCCGCCGACAAGAAGTGCCGCCGAGCCGATGTCGGCGCTCAATGCTATCGGCCCGCCGCTGCGCAGCGCCATGGCGCGCGCGGCGTCGACGCCCGCCGCCACCTGCTCGCGCGCCACGCGCTGCCGGATCGCGAAGGTCGCGGTCTCGATCTGCGGATAGAGCAGCCCCGCAATCAGCCCCGTGATCGCCAGAACCACAAGCATCTCCAGCAGCGTGAAGCCGCTATCGGCGCGAGCAGCCGCAGGAAGGGCGGAAGCACTGAGCATGGCTTACCAGTTGCCGAGGTCCTTGGCCTCGCCCGTGCCGCCTTCGACGTTGTCCGATCCCAGCGAGTAGACATCGATCTCGCCGTGCTTGCCCGGATTGGCATAGCGGTAGGTGTTGCCCCAGGGATCGGTAAGCGCCGCGCCGTTGGGCAGGTAGGGACCGCGCCAGCCGGGCATGCCGGCAGGTTGGGTGACAAGAGACTGCAGCCCTTCCTGGTTGGACGGGTAGCGCCCGGCATCGAGCCGCAGCAGCTTCATCGCCGCATCGACATTCTTGACCTGTACCGCCGCGGTCTCGCTCTTGGAGCTTGACAGGTACTTGATTACCTGCGGCCCGACGATGGCATAGAGCAGGCCGAGAATGGCGAGCACCACAAGCAGTTCGAGCAGAGTGAAGCCGTTGCGGTCGGGCCCCTGCTGGCTGGAACCCTTGCGATGAAGGATGTTGCTGCGAATTTTCATTGTGACACCGCCAGATCGTTGAAACCGAGAATTGCCGACATGATAGAGGCCACCATGGCCGCAACCAGCACGCCGAGCGAGACGACGATCACTGGCGTCGCCACCGCGATCACCCGCTCCAGCCGAACCTTTACGTCGCGGTCAAGCACCGTGGCGAGCCGCGCGAGCATGGGGCCAAGCTGCGAGGTTTCCTCCCCGGTGCGAATGAAGCTGAGCGCCATGGTCGGCAGCACGCGCCGCTCTGCCAGCGGCGCGGCGAGGCCGCCGCCCTGGCGCACGATATCGGTCACTTCGCCGATGCCAGCATTCATGTGGCCATTGGTGACGGTGCGGCGGGCCAGCGCCAGCGCATTGGGCAGCGGCACGCCGCCTTCGATGAGCGCGCCGAGGCTGCGGGCAAAGCGCACCGTCTCGATATTGCGGACGAGCACGCCGATCTGTGGCACATCGAGGATCGTGCGGTCGAGCCAAGCCTTGCCTCCGGGCCGCGCCAGCGCCGCGCGCGCGGCAAGTCCGGCGCCGGCCAGCACGGCGAGAATGATGAGGCCGTTGGCGCGCACGAACTGGCTTGCCCCCATCACGAACAGCGAGGCGGCAGGCAGCTTGCCCGGCGGTGCGGAAGCAAACAACCCCTCGAACTGCGGCACCACGAAGAGCAGCATGAGCAGGATCACGCCTAGTGCGATCACCCCGAGCGCGATGGGGTAGGTCATCGCCGAACCGATCTGGCGGCGCTGCTCGTCAGCCTGTTCGAGCATCTGCGCGAGCCGGGCCAGCGCCTCGCCCAGCTTGCCGTTGGCCTCGCCGGCTTCGGTCATCGCCGGGGCAAGGCCGGGGAAGAGCTCGGGATGCGCGGCGAGCGCGGTGGACAGCGGTTTGCCCTCGCGCACTGCGGCCAGCACTTCGGCAAGGCGCGCGCGCAGCGGCTGCTGCTCGACATTCTCGACCGCGATGGCCAGCGCCCGGTCGAGCGGCAGGCCCGCCTGCAGCAGCACGCCAAGCTCGGCAAAGACATTGGTGACCAGGCGCGAGGGCGTCTTGCCGCCGCGCTTGCGCGCCGCTGCGGCGCCCGCCTTCGGCTCGTCGATCTCGATCGGGCGCATGCCGGACTTGCGCATCGTCGCGATCGCGTCCTCGCGGCTGGCGGCCTCGATCTGGCCGGAAACGGCCGATCCGCTTGCCGCGAGCGCGCGGTACTGGAAGGTTGCCACCGCGCTCAGTCCTCGCTCGCGACGCGCAGGACTTCTTCGAGCGCAGTGAGGCCAAGCCGCGCCTTGGCAATGCCGTCTCCGCGCAAGGTGCCGAACCCCGCGCGCGCCGCCGCCTCGGCAATCGTGCGCGTATCGGCGCGGTGGAGGATGAGCGCGGCCATGTCGCGGTCGATACGGATGAACTCGAAGACCGCCATGCGCCCGGCATAGCCCGAATTCTTGCAGCGCGGGCAGCCGACGGGGCGATGGAAGATGTGGCTCTCGTGCCCATGCGCCGCGATCCCCAGCCGCTCGAGCAGCGCCGGATCGGCCTCGTAGGGCTCGCGGCAATGCGGGCAGAGCCGCCGCACCAGCCGCTGCGCGAGAACGCCGGTCAGCACCGAGGAGAGCAGGAACGGCTCCACCCCCATGTCGAGCAGGCGGGTGACCGCACCGGCCGCGGTGTTGGTGTGCAGGGTCGAGAGGATCATGTGGCCGGTGAGCGCGGCCTGCACCGCGATCTGCGCGGTTTCGGTGTCGCGAATCTCGCCCACCATCATCACGTCCGGATCCTGACGCAGGAACGAACGCAGCGCCGAAGAGAAGGTATAGCCGATGCCCGGATTGATCTGGCTCTGCACCACGCCGGGGAGGCGGTATTCGATAGGGTCCTCGATCGTCGTCAGCTTGCGTTCGGGCGCGTTGAGGTGCGCGAGCGCGGCATAGAGCGTCGTTGTCTTGCCCGAGCCGGTCGGCCCCGTCACCAGCATGATCCCATGCGGCTGTGCCAGCGCGCCGAGGAATTGCGCTTCGAGATCAGGATCGAAGCCCAGGGACTTGGGATCGAGCGAGAGGTTCGAGCGATCAAGGATGCGCA
>Ga0315905_10004369_pt1 | contig 14424 bp, 10 predicted proteins | sample LakEriMetagenome_5_FD_203522 | JGI IMG/M metagenome (GOLD analysis project Ga0315905, IMG submission 203522) | Freshwater fungal communities from buoy surface, Lake Erie, Ohio, United States - Buoy 4 MA121 | ecosystem: Environmental > Aquatic > Freshwater > Lake | place: USA: Lake Erie, Ohio... | reverse complement strand
CTCACTTTCTGGTTTCTGGTGCGATGCGGGGCTGATTGTGTTGCCGCCCACTTCCAGATGCCGATGCGCGTGACACGGGGTCGTGTATCCCCAGTGGGATTGTGCGCCTCTGGGAGTTTGCACAGCCTCCCCCGACGGCCCTACGATTGATCGAACACTCTCGAGACGAGGGTGAACGAGTCGGAGCAGATCATGAGCAAGAGTGCCCTCGCGTTAGCCTCTCTGGTGATGGCGATTCCCGCCGGACTGGCTTGCTATGTGTGCATCGACTCGATTCTGAAGCACAGCGAAAACATGCCCGGCATTATGACGGGGATCATGTGGACGCTCGTGATCCTGTGCGGACTGCTGGCTCTGAGCCCGATCATCTTCCTGCTGCGGAAAGGCCCCTCTGCCGCTCCAGTTGCCGCGGCCGCGGCTGCTCCAGCCCCGACCGAACCCGCCAAGAAGCCCGCCAAAGCGGCCAGCGATGACGATGAATTCGGCGGCGACGACGACGGCGAGGACAGTGAGCAGCTGTTCGATGAAGAAGAAGCTGTGGCGGATGACGACTTCGATGACAACTTTGACTTTGATGAGGAGCCGGAAGAAGAAGCTCCCAAGAAGAAAAAGAAGAAGTAGCTGAGCAGAGGTGAACGCAGGATTCTGCGACTCGCAGGCATCAGGGCACAAACGTCTGGCGAGTCCAGCGAATCAGCCGGGCTCCGAGCGACTGCGGGACAACTTCAATTCGGGCTTCCCCCGCAGCTCCGCGCGGCGCGCGGGAAGAGCTCTGGTTAAGGCGGACTCGGGCTCGATACCAGTTCCCGACTGTTGCCGTCTGGCCGAATCGGTTCGTGATCATAGGCAGTTCCAGACGCAGGCGTTCGTCGCTCGAGAGCGAGACTCCTTCAAGGGCCGCCAGACTTTCCAATTCCCCGGTGCCGATCTCTCTGCCCAGTTCGTTCCATCGCAGTCGAACCTTTTGCCCGGCTCGGACAAGACCGATGTCGTCCTGGCTGATGACGACCGTCGCTGAAAGGCTGTGACCCTCCCCAATCATGCAGAACACGGTTCCTTCTTTCAGGTAGCTTCGCCGGTTTCGCTCATCCAGAGGGGAACCGCTCCATGTGGGAAGCGAATCCGTATTCGGCGGGGATTCGGACTGGGGCGGCGGCAGAACGACTCCCGCACGCGGAGCCCGCAGGATCAGTCGCTCGCTGTCGGCCTGACGCTGGGCCAACTGCCTTTCGAGATCGAGAACGGACTCGCGAATCGAGGGAATTGCCGCGGCCAGCTGCGGCTCGCTGACCCGCCTGAGTTCCGAATTGGCCAGACGCTGTTTCTGCAGAGCCAGTTTCCCCTCGAGTTCCGTCAAAACGGCGGCGAGTCCGGGTTCCTCCAGGCGGCCTATGATCTGTCCCGCCTCCACGGTTTGTCCCGCAGGGACCGCGTCAATCAGCGTTCCGGCCATCGTCACGTAAACGCGCTGGGCCTCTCCATCATCCATCAGAGCCCTCGCAGATACGCGCATTGGCAAGGGGATACTGAGCACAGCAGCCAGCGCCGCCAGAGTGAGGACGGTCCGACTGAAAAATCGCGACCAGCGAATTCGTCCCCGGTTCTCCTTCGAATTCAAGAACCGCGCAGTCGTCAACAGCGGAGCCACGACCAGAAACGTGATCGTGGGAATTGCCAGGACCTGAGCGATGGCCGCCAGACCATGCGGCTCCAACCAGTGATGGAGCCCCCACAGCATCAGAATCGTCACCAGCACTCGCCAGGTGGTGGAGGCCACGCCGTACGCGAACAGTCCCCAGCGACGGGTTGACGCCGGATCAACCTCGGTGCTGAATCCGCAGTAAAAGCGTGAGATCGCGCTTCGCACCGCTGTCTGTGCCTGCTGCTGCAGATTCGGGATCTCTAGCCAGTCCGCCAGCACGAAATACCCGTCGTAGCGCAGCAGCGGATTTCCATTGAACACCAAGGTGCTGACTCCGCACAGGAACATCAGATTCAGGCACAGGGTGTGGAACAGCCCCGGCTGACTGAACCACCAGAGCAGCGTTGCCGCAGCTGCGATCAGGACCTCCACCCACATTCCCGCCGCACTGACCGCGATCCGTTGCCATTTACTCCGAATCGTCCAAATGTCACTGACATTGCAGTACAGCGTGGGAGTGAAGACGAGCAGCATCACGCCCAGTTCATGGCATTCGCCGCCAAAACGCTTACACGTCAGACCGTGTCCCAGTTCGTGCAGCACCTTCACGATCGCCAGCAGGAGACTGAGCCAGACCAGATTCGAGGCAGTGAGCAGAGCCTGTGTCTCGGGCAGTCGGGCCTGCAGGTCATCGAACTGCACAGCCACCAGCGTGATCGCCGAGACCACCAGCAATCCACCTGCGGCCAAAGCCCAGGGGCTGAACAGCCAGCCAACTCGTGATAACAGACCTTCCAGGAAACGGTCTGGATTGAACCCGCGAAAACGAATCGCCAGCAGATTGGTCCACTTGCGCCAGCGGCGGCGTACCTGCGACTCCGTCTCTCGCTTCAGCAGCAGATTTCCGTACCCAAACGACTCCGCAACGACGAGTCCCTGATTGACCAGCTGTCCCAGAAATCGCTGCAGTTCCTCTTCCGACAATTGGCGAGGTCGGTACCGCTCGTGGAACCGTTGGCACAGCTGCTGAACCGTCACCTGACCGTCGAGTTGTTCAAACACAAAGCTCGATTCTTCGGATAGCTCGAAGTAGCTCAAGCGAACTGGATCTTTGATTCCCAGGACAGGGCGACCGTCGGAATAGCGTCGCTCACAGATCAGGTCGACGCGTCGGCTCCAGGGGATTGGAACCTCCCGCACTGCAGCGGGGGCCAGTTCCTCGGTCTCAAGGGGGACCGAGGTGGTTGACGATAGCGTGCTGCTCTCCCGACGTTCCATGGGTCACGGTGCCGGACCGATGATGAGGGATGCCGTCTGCCCAGGCCGCAACTTGAGATCCTGATTGTCGATCTCGGCCCAGATGCGGACTTGTCCATTCACGGGGTCGACTTCGGGACTGACAAAAACCAATTCCCCCTCATGCTTTGGGGAGTCGGCCGAACTGGTTTGCACGACAAACAAGACCTTCCGCCCGACGAGGTTCTGCGGAAGGCCCTTCGCTGACAGAAAAGCCTCTGCCCGTAGCCGGTCGAGCCGGATCAGCCGCATTACCGGAGTGCCCGGTTCGACCCACTCGCCTCGATGCTTCTTGGACTGCACGACCATGCCCGGAAACGGTGCCTTCAATTGCCGTCGCTCCAGCGCGAGCGAGGCATTCTCCAAGTCGTGTGCCTTTACTTGCAGGGCCAACTGAGCCTGGTTGAGCGAGAGCTCCGCCTGTTCAATCTCCAGCTCCGCCTTGTCGGCCAGGAGCTTCAGCCGGTCGATCTCTGTTGCCGAGACACTCTTGGGAAACTTCTCGTTCGATTCCTGAGCTCGCAGCAGTTCTGCCTTGGCGACGGCCGCCGCCAGCTTGGCAAACCGAACGGTGACATCGTTCTCAGCTGCTGAGCGAGCCAGTTTCAATTCCGTCATCGCACGTTCGCGCAGGATCCGGGCCTCGCGGTCATCGACTCCGGCCAGGACTTCTCCCGACTCGACCATCTGCCCTTCGCGGACCTGCACGTTCGACAGCAGTCCCGATTCACTGGCTGAGATATCCGCTTGTTCAATCAAGGTCAGCTGGGCCGAGTCAATCCGGATCTCGGCCTGCGGGTCGGCTCCCACGATCAGCAGAGACAACAACCCGGCGACAAGACTGGCCATGAAGTTTCCTCAAAACAGGACGCGAGTCCGAACCGCATCGATCAGATCATGAAGCCAGACGTATCCCAGCGACCTCTTCCCGCAATGGATCCGAGGAATGACCGTCGTTCCGGGCCGCAGTTGAGTCATCTGGCTGCGATCAAATCGGACCTGGACTCGCACGTAACCCTGTCCGCTTCCCTCCGTCTCGGTACTGAGTGAGACGTTGTGGATCTGACCGCGATAAACCGTACCGGGTTCCGCGGCCAGAGTAAAATCGACTGCGAGGTCCGGCTTGGCCTGGCGAGCCTGCAGAAGGGGCCCGACCTCCTTGTCCTCAACCAGGATTTCGACGATCCACGGCCCAGCTGTGTCTCCAATCGTCAGCAACGACTGGCCTCGCTCGACGGGCCGCGCCGACAACTGCTGGGTCACATCCCACGTGAGAACAGTTCCCGCAATTGGGCTGATCAGCGTGAGTGCCGCAGTGCGTTCTTCGATCAGCTTCTTCTGGGCTTCGAGAGTCAGAAGCTGCTGCTTGAGTTCTTCTTCATCCGCGACCAGTTGTCGTGCCCGCGCCGCGGCATCGGGCGTGTTGTCACTGGTCAAACGAGCTGCCTGAATTCCCTTCAGGCGTTCCTGGGTGGTCGCGATCTTACCGAGGATCTGGGGCGACTCGGATTCAACCTCGGGATCGCGCAGGACGAGGAGCGGCTGGTCCTTCTGGACTTCGGCCGCATGTTCGACATGGATCTGATCGACGATGCCTGTCGTGCTGGCAAAGACTTCCCGGCGTTGCTCGGGCCAGAGTTTCGCGGAGCCAGTCACGGTGAACTCGGCTTTCACAAAGCAGAGCGCAGCCACGACGCCAGCGAACAGCAGCAAGCTGAACAGCATCCCCGGTCGCAGTACGGAACCCGACAGGCCGCTCATCCCCCGCCACGACCCGAGCCAGGGGGCTTCACTGCGATCGACTGCAGCCTGTAATGCCACGGACGACCGCTGCGCGAGCTGTTCTCCACGAGCCCGCCAGGCTTCTTGATTCGAAACGGCCTGGAACTGTTCAATGGCGATGACGGCGATCGGCCGCTTCTGGTGGTCGAGTATCGGTACGAGCCCCAGCGCTGTGGTGCTGGTCTCACGCATGTGCTTTTCAATCTCTTCCGAGGCGGGCTCTTCTCCCACACTCCAGACCGGCACACCACTCCGCGCCACCCGTGTCGCCAGTCGCTCCATCGAGCGTGTTGACGAAGAACGCGGCTCGATCCGATCCACGCCACTGACTGCTTTCAGGGTGAGCCCACGGCCAGCCAGAACGCTGACCCGGTCACATCCAGCGGCCGTCCGGCCATCGTTCACAATCGTGGCACAGACCCGCGCCAGATCGAATGACTCCGCCAGTCGTAGTGCGTACTGATCCCATTGCTGCCACTGCGACTTCCATTTCCGCAACTGCCGGAGCTCTGCGAGAACGAGATACTCACCCGCGATCTCAGCGGCCGCAGCCAGAAACTCGTTCGAGGCCGAATTACGTCCCAGCGGATGAGACGCTTCGAGAATTGCGACGGTCTGCTGCACCGATTGGATCGGGAACCAGTTTCGCGGAGTCTCGACTCGAACACGACAGCTGGCTGCGACATGATTCAAAAGAGGCTGCCGCTGGTCGATCGTTTGCGTGTCGATCGCGATCTCGGAGGGACGTTGCCCCACCGGTGACCAGCGACCGGAACTGACCTGCATCCACAAAATCGCCTGATTGGCCCCACCCGGCGTGACCGCCTGGGTCAACAGTTCCCGGAAAAAGACCGAAAACTCCACAGAACTTCGAGACAGTTCTGACAGTCGATCGATGGACTCCTCCATCTCCGAACAGGTCGGGGCCGCTTTGCCAGTCGTCGGTGAAGTCTGGATTGCCATGCTTTGAATATACATCTCCATCAGCGACCGCGGCAGATGTAAAGTTCCTGAAGCGGGCTAAGTTGGCAATTTGTAACGATCAGTGAAGAGTTTTTGTTCCGAGGTTTACGGTTGTGTGGAAAAGCACACGCAAGCCTCCAGATCGGTCTATTCGGATTGTGACATCTCCCGATGAGTCGAAGGATACACCCCATCGTGGACTCGTGCGGCAATACTCGCCGCCCCGGTGTCGCCTCGCACCCCTGCCCGAACGGACCACTGCCATGCTGGGAGGACCGCAATCAATGCGATTCACCGTCGTGGCGTTGTTGGCTCTCAGCGGTTGCTTGTGGAAGCCCTCTGCCCCCGAAGTTGTCACCGAATCTGACCAGTCGCATTACCAGGCGCTCTCCAAACAGGTCGAGGTGCCTGAAGAGCCGGCGGCGATGATCAGCTACGCGGCGCCGCCCACCGAGATGGTGCGCGTCACGCCTCCCCCGCTGTCGTTGGCAACCGAAGAGACCGAGGAATATCTCGATCTGACACTGGAAGAGACGCTGCAACTGGCTTTTGAAAACGCTCAGATCCTGCGAGATCTCGGTGGGACCGTTCTGCGAGTCCCCGACGGGGCTCGAAGCAAGAGCGACCCCTCGATCGTCGAGACCGATCCGCGGTTCGGGATCGAAGGGGCCCTCAGTGCCTACGATGCGACGTTTACTTCCAACTTCTCGTTTGAGAACAACGACCGCGCGCTCAACAACGTCTTCTTCGGGGGCGGTGTCCGCGAGTTGAAGCAGGACTTCTCGACCTGGCAGTCCCAGATCGCCAAGACCTCGGCGACCGGAACACAGTTCGCACTGAAGAACTACGTCCAGTACGACTCGAACAACGCCCCCGGCAACGCGTTCTACAGCGCCTTCACCACATGGAACGACCTTGAGGCCCGGCACCCGCTGCTGCAGGGCAGCGGCGTGCGGTTCAATCGATTGGCGGGCCCCAACGCCCAGCCCGGCGTGATCAATGGCGTGGTCATCGCGCGGATCAACTCAGACATGGCTCTGGCCGACTTCGAAGTCGGGGTCCGCAACTTCGCCAGTGATGTCGAAAACGCCTACTGGGATCTGTACTTCGCTTATCGTGATCTGGATGCCAAGGTCGCAGCCCGCAACGCCTCGCTGGAGACATGGCGGCGCATTCATGCCCTGTACGAGAAAGGGCGGCGCGGCGGCGAGGCCGAGAAAGAGGCCCAGGCTCGCGAGCAGTACTATCGCTTCGAGGAAGAAGCCCAGAACGCTCTGCATGGGAAACTGGTCGACGGAACCCGCACCAACAACGGAAGCACGGGCGGCACATTCCGAGGCACGGGCGGCGTCTATGTGATCGAGCGGCGGCTGCGCTTGATCACGGGATTGCCGATCAGCGACGGTCGTCTGTTGCGGCCAGCTCAGGAACCGGTCGAAGCCCGGATGGTGTTTGACTGGGAGTCCAGCCTGGCCGAGAGCCTGTCGCGGCGTGTCGAAATCCGGCGGCAGAAGTGGCAGATCAAGAAGCGTGAAGCCGAACTGGAAGCCAACCGCAACTTCCTCAAGCCCCAGCTCGATCTGGTCGGTCGTTATCGCTTCCGCGGCTTCGGCCACGACCTCTATCCCAACGACAACGACACCGACGCCACCAGCGACATGTTCAGTGGTGACTATCAGGAGTGGCAGGCCGGCGTTGAGTTCACGATGCCGATCGGATTTCGGCAGGCCTTCGCCGCGGTCCGGCACTCGGAACTGCAGCTCGCCCGCGAACTCCAGTTGCTCCATGAGCAGGAGCGGGCTGTCGTCTACGACCTGAGCAACTCGATCTCCGAGGTCGATCGGTCCTATGCGATTGTCGAAACCAACCTGAATCGCCGTATCGCAGCTTCGGAGCAAGTGTCAGCAGTTCAGACGGCATACGAAGCCGACAATGCCACGCTCGACTCCCTGCTGGATGCCCATCGCCGGCAAGCCGAGGCGGATGTGGCCTACTATCGAGCCCTAGTCGAGTACCAGCTGGCGATCAAGAACTTCCAGCTGGAGAAGGGAACACTGCTGGAGTACTGCCAGATCTTCCTGAGCGAAGGAGCCTGGCCGTCACAGGCGTACGACGATGCCGACTTCCGCGAGTCGCTGCGCGGCGATCCTTCGACACAGATCCCGGTCGGCGGCGACGAGTCTCCCTGGATCAGTCGCGGCACATTTCGTCAGGCCCAGACTCCGGAAGTGATTGTGACCGAGTAACTCGACCCGCGATCGATCGGGCGAGCCGGGTGGCGTCAGCCCCCGGTCTGCTGCAACAAACGAGTCACAGAAGTCGAAAGAATTCCGACATCCAGGTCTCTTGTCGCCGACAATTCCAAAGCTCGCAAACCTCTACTTGCCCCCCGACTCCAGAAACGCCAGCAGATCGCGAATCTCCTCGATCGTAAACGTATCGAGCAGCCCGCTGGGCATCGGCGAGGTCGGCACGCTCTTGTGCTCGGCGATCTGCTTCTTGTCGATCTCGATCACTTTGCTGGCGTCGAGCGGGTCGAGGGCCAGCTTGAGCGTCTCCTTGCGGTAGTCCCCTTCCGGGATGATCCGCCCAATGTGTGTCTGACCACTGTGTGTCTCGATCGCTTCCTGCCGGTACTGCTCGGCGACCGACAGATTCGGAGACAGCACCGACTCGAGGATGTCGCGGCGGCTGAACCGGCGCCCGACAAAGGTCAGGTCCGGCCCCACCGCAGCTCCGCGAATCCCGACGCGGTGACAGCGGCTGCACAGGGCATCGCGGAAGATTATCCGACCTCGCTCTACATCTCCTTTGGGGCCATCCTTCCCCTCTGGCTCTAGGCCCTCAGCCCTAGGCCCTAGGCCATTGCCGTGCAGCGCGGCCAACGCATCGAGCGTCCACTTCTGCACCAGCGGACGAGGCGGCGGCAGCGGTTCCGGCTCAGGCGGCTTTGGCTGCAGCAGGTCGCCAAGGGCGGCCTTTTCCTCGTCGGTCAGTGTCTTGATCGACTCCTCCCGCAGCCATTTCTCCAACGGAGGCAGCCCCGCCCCGCCGATCATCTGCGGAATCGAGTTAATCGTCGCAAACTGCTGCTGGCGGAGTTCGAGAGTCCAACCGGTCTTCTGATTGCGAAGGGCGAGCAGCCCCGCGATCTGGTCCTCCTGCACTCCACTGGAGAGCAACTTCTCAGCCGCCAGTTTGGGGAGTTCTTCAGCTCCCAGTTCGCCGAGCAGGTAGGCCAGCCGCCGACGAAGTTCGACGCTGTTGCCGGTCGGGGCGACGGAGTAGGGACGAACGTCGAGGGCCTTCCAGGCAGTGATAACCTGCGGGATCAATTTGTCCCGTTGAGCGAGTACTTGGTCCCGCGAGGTTTCAAGGCTGAGGCCTGCGATCCGAATCCACGTGAACTGGGCGGTCAGTTTCTGTTTGACCAATTCATGCTCTTGCAACCCAAGTAAAGCTGGCGCAATCCAGTCAGGGGTTAGAGCGCCCACGAGACCGATCGCAGGCCAAAGCCGGTAGGGATACTCAGGGGGCTGAAACTGCTCGTTAATGACGGTGATCGGATTGTCCAATGGACGATCCTTGTCCAGTCTCCTGTCAACTTGATCGTCTCGTTCCAGCCCCTTTGGCATATAGCGCAGCATCGCCGATGTCAGGCATTGCTGATCGTGTTCCGATTCACCGGCGGCATCGGCCTCTTCCATGTTCCCCGTGAAACTGATTCGATAGAGAGCGGACTGCGTCTTGCGTCCGCCCGTGATCAAGTACATCGCACGTCCGGGACCGACTGCAACATCCGTGACATTCAGAGGCTTGCCTTGCAGAAACGTTTCTGCCGCCACTCGGTAGGTCCCTTCGCGGGGGAACAGATGAACGGCGATCAATCGACCATATGTCCAATCGAGCGCGTACATGGCCCGTCGATAAGAACGGGGAAAGTCCAACTCATTCCCAAACATCACAGAAGTCGGGGACGAACGACCAATATCGAACAGTGGCGGGGCATGGTCGGGCTGATCGTGAAAGCGAGGAGGCAGCTGACCGGTCACTTCCCGATAGCCGCTGTCGCCGCCCGGTATGAGCTGCAAGATGCGGGTCGGGCGGTACCACGGAGTTCCCATGTCGTGTTCGTTGTCCGCATCAAACGTAAACCAATCGATTCCGTTGCTGGCGATTCCATAAGGATTGCGAAGGCCCGCATGCAGTAAATGAGTTCTCTTGACTCGACCATCTTCCAGTTCAACACGAACAAGAGAACCTTCCTTCTTGGGCGGCTTCACGCGGGTTTCACGCAGCGGTGAAGTGTGATCCTCCACATCTTCTCCCACGGGCAGGTCAACAGAGTCGCCATGGATCGAAGCGATCGATACCGCTCCGTCCTTTGAATGACTGATTGCAATGTCGTTCCGCCCATGGCCGACTCCGCCTGGGAACTCGCGGAGCTTGGTCACATCCTGAGCTTTCCCTTCATCATCAATCTTCAGCCGGAACATTGCCTTCGAGTTGTTCGCATTGGCATAGAGCGTCTCCCCGTCATAGGCCAGGCCGCGGCACTCTTCGAGCTTCACATCCACATGCTCGACCTTGGACACCGACTTCCGGTCTTCGGCGAGCGTCATCCGCAAGAGGCCCACATCCTCGCGCGAGATCGTCAGCCGACCTTTGTCGTCAAACGCCATTGCGATCCACGACCCCTCGTCCGGCTGGGCCACGCGGACTTCCGCGATCTCAAAGCCGGGGGCGAGCCAGAACTTGGGGCGGTTCTTGTCAGCCACTTCGCCCTTTGACTGCTGCCACTGTTCGTAGTTCTCATACGCGGACAGCGAAATATCCCGCCGACCGATTCCCCACAGCTCGTGGGCCACCGCGCCGCGATCCTCGACGAGTGGCCTCTCGGTCGGCTCAAGCCTCAAGGCCCCGGACACGTCCCGTTGCACAAGCGACCATGTCTTGTCGGTTGCAAGCGTGGCGACCGCTCCGCTTGCGTAGCGCAGCTCCAGCGTGAGCGCGACTCCGGTCAGCTTGCTTGCCTCGCGCAGCTCCACCCGCAGCAGGTTCTCGCCGCGCTGCACGGCATCGGTCACATCCAGTGTCTGCAGCTGGACGAACGGAGCGACTTCCAGGACGGCTTTCTCGTTGATCGTGACCGTCGCGAAGCAGAAGTCCGCCGCGAACTTCAGGGTGGCTGACTGCAGCGGGCCATCGACGGTGAACCCACGCCCCAAGGTTGCAGTGCCGGCCGCCTTGTCCGCCGGAGCAATCCAGTGCGGCGCGGGCATGTCCCCCGCCGAAACTCCAGCCACCAGCAGAACAACCCAGCAGGCAATCCAGCGAACCATCTCGCACCTCGTCGACTGATCCGGAAACAATTTCCAGAGGATAACGCACCCGTGCGGGACTCGACAGGATCTATCGATGCATCGAGGATCGGAAGCCTTGTTCCGAAAGAGTCGTCTGGCGAGCCGGTGGCCGTGAGGCCTCGGATGATCCGGGTGCTGACGCACACCGGCTCGCCTATTGACGACTCGGGCGAGCCCCTCTGATTCACGATGAGATGCGTGACCGCGGTCGATCCATCGCGAGCGGGGCACTGGATCGTTAGATTGCCGATTCTCTCGTGGAGTCACCTCGTGTCGCCGGACGGGAATCTCTTCCGGGGACGAATCACTCGCATGTCTGTCCGTCATCGTCTGCGTGTCTACTGGCTGATCCTTCGCACCTCGATGGCGGAGCGATTTGCCTACCGGTCTGACTTTGCCTTGGGCACGCTGTTCCGGTTCCTGCCGATTGTCACGCAGATTTTTCTGTGGGGGGCAATCTTCGGCACGATGGATACCGGGTCGAGCAATCAGATCGCGGGCTACAAGTACGGCGAGATGGTGGCCTACTATCTGCTGGCGATGCTGGCCCGGGCTTTTTCGAGCATGCCGGGGCTGTCGAGCGGGATCGCCCGTGACATTCGCGAAGGAACGCTGAAGAAGTACCTGATCCAGCCAATCGACATGCTGGGCTACCTGTTCTGGTACCGCGTGGCTCACAAGCTGGTCTATTACGCGATTGCGACGATCCCGTTCGTGATCGTCTTTTACCTGTGCCGCAGCTACTTCCCCGGCTGGCCCGATGCGTTCACGCTGGTCGGACTGGTTGTGGCCCTCAACATGGCGTTTCTGCTGGGGTTCCTGATCGAGAGTCTGCTGGGGCTGATTGCGTTCTGGTTCCTGGAAGTCAGTTCGCTGCTGTTCATCTACATGATGTTGAACTACTTTCTGTCCGGGCACATGATCCCGCTCGATCTGTTGCCGGGCTGGACGCACACGCTGGTGGAGATATTGCCGTTCAAATATCTGGCCTACTTTCCGTGCGCACTGGCTCTCGGGAAATACACACACGCCCAGATGCTGCAGGAACTGTTGCGGGAGTTTGCGTGGACGATCGCCCTGATCGCGGCGAATCGCTGGGTCTTTGCCCGTGGGCTGCGGCGGTATGGAGCTTACGGCGGTTAGCGCACCGGGCGGCGGGCGAGGACTTCGGGAAGCGGATATTCCGAGATCGGAATCCCGAGGCTGCGAACCTCCTGCAGCCTTCGCCAAGCCCGCGTGACGAGGTCTTCTCGCTCGCGGACGGAAGCGGGGTCAAGTTCTCGTTTGTCGAAGACCCCTTCGACCATCACCGGCTCAAATCCCGGATCAACGATGAACTGTGCCACCACGGGGTTGCAACGCAGGTGACGTTCGGGCGTCGACAGCAAATCGCGGGACTGGACCTCGCCGAGAATGTATCGCAGGTACAGATCGCTCCCCTCAACGAATTCCACTTCGTCGCCGCAGACCTCGCACAGGTAACCTTGGTCGCATTGAGCCATGAGGAGGGGTGAGAGGTAGGAGGTTAGAGAACGGCAGAATTCTTACGAATTCTGCTACGAGAGATACCGGGCCAGGGCGGCCAGCAGTGGATCGATCGTCTGCTCCTGGATTTTGTGGGGCGGACGCCACTCGAACCATTGATAGCCCGGATGCTCGGTGACTTCGATCGGGACCTCGCGCTGCAACCGCGCGAGGAAGATCACCAGCGTCTTCAGCTTCGGTTGGCCGCCGCTGCGGGCTTCGCGGACTTCGTATTGATGTTCGAACCGAAAGAACGGATCGAGTGCGATCACATCGACCGGAATCCCGGTCTCTTCGACCATCTCGCGCAGCGCGGTCTCCATGTCACTCTCGCCGGGATCGACATGCCCTTTGGGCAGATCCCAGCGGTCCTTGTGCCGCATCAGCAGGAACCGGTCGATCGGATCACCCAATGTGACCAGGACGCCACACGAGCGAACTTCCGGGAGCGACTTCGAAGGCGGCATGGGATCGTCCTTGTTCCAGTGTACCGAATCGGGCCAAGGTCAAAAGACCAAGGACCAATGACGACACCCTACTGCTTTCCTTCTTCCCGCTTCGACCACCAGGGCAGGGTAATTCCGCCATCCATGAGCACCGTGCTGCCCGTCATATAGTCGCAGTCGCTCGACATCATGAATCGAGCCAGACGTCCCATCTCTTCCGGTGTTCCCATGCGTCCCCAGGGAATTCCCTCGGCTCCCTGAGCCAGCTGTTCATCCGTGAAGAACTTTCGCTCACCCGGCGTATCGATCCAGCCCGGATGCAGGACATTCACGCGAATCCGGTAGCGGGCCAGTTCGATTGCAGCTGTGCGGGCCATGTGATCGATCGCTGCCTTGGCCATGTTGTAGGCCATCGCTGTCGGGATCGGCAGATAAGCATGCGGCGAACTGACAACCAGAATCGCCCCGCCCTTGCCCTGCTTGATCATGTGCTGGGCCGACGCACGGACTCCGAAGAAGGCTCCCCACATCGAGACATCGATCGTGCGTTTGAACCCCTCCATGTTGGCTGTCACCATCGCCTCGCGATCGCTGTAGGCGGCGTTGGAGACATACCCGTCGATCTGACCGTGCTCCTTGACGAAGTCCTCGACCATCCCTTCCACAGCGGCCTGATCCGCCACATCGCAGCGATGCAAGGTCGCCTTGCGTCCGAACTTGCGTACTTCAGTGGCCGTTGCTTCGGCCTCTTCTGGATGGGATCGGAAATTGATCCCGATGTTAGCGCCCGCTTCGGCCATTTCCAGGGCACATCCCCGTCCGATCCCTCGTGAGGCTCCCGTGATCAGGATGTTCTTTCCGGTCAGGTCCATGTCGTTGTCCGTCAGTGGTTTCTCAAGTCGCTCAGAGTTGCCGATGGCAGGGGAGAGGATATCAGTCCCACGGAAACCTGTCATTTGAGGACCAGCGAAAAGAACTGCTCTTTGGTCGGCACTCATCAGCCTCTTGACGCATTTATCAATCCATCGCTATCGTTTTATGGATCAGGCCCAATGCCTGTTCCTCGCGGTGGCTGGTCGTGGCTGCCCGGATCTTCCTCCCACAACTGAAGAGGTCGGACCATGCTCGGGATGCGAGCCATGGCCGGTGTTGCTGCTTGCCTCGGCTGGCTGGTCAGCGCGAGCGCGGACGAACCGGCGATCCGTTTCGAGACCGATGTCCGCCCGATCCTCAAAGCCCATTGTTTTCATTGCCACGGCGAGGAGGAAAAGATCGAGGCCAACCTCGATTTGCGACTGGTTCGGACGCTGACCCGTGGAGGAGACAGCGGAGCTGGTTTGGTCGCAGGGAATCCCGGTGAAAGCCTGCTGCTGAAGCGGGTTATCTCCGGCGAGATGCCCCCCAAGGG
>Ga0315905_10004368_pt1 | contig 14424 bp, 8 predicted proteins | sample LakEriMetagenome_5_FD_203522 | JGI IMG/M metagenome (GOLD analysis project Ga0315905, IMG submission 203522) | Freshwater fungal communities from buoy surface, Lake Erie, Ohio, United States - Buoy 4 MA121 | ecosystem: Environmental > Aquatic > Freshwater > Lake | place: USA: Lake Erie, Ohio... | reverse complement strand
ATTTCCTTGGCCCAACGCTTGGCACCGCAGCGGGACTGATCCTTGGCGGCGTGCTTGCCCATGCGGTCGGCTGGCGGATGACCTTCCTGCTTCTGGGCATTCCGGGCATCGTCTTCGCGCTGTTCGTCTACTGCACAGTGAAGGAGCCGGGCGGCCGCCCGATCCCACCCAGGGTCGGCATCGCCGAAGGCATGGCCGATTGGTTCGCCGGGGTACGCGCGCTCTTTGCCAACCGCGTTTTTCTGGCGGGCTCGATGGCATTCGGCTGCATGATCGTGACGGGCTACGGTTTTGCGACATGGCTGGCTGCGATCATGCTGCGCGGCTTCGATGTCACCACCGCCGATGTCGGCTTCTACCTGGGCCTCGCGTTCGTACTCGGCGGCATTCCCGGGCCGCTGCTGGGCGGCTACCTGACCGACTGGCTGGTGCAGCGCGATGCGCGCTGGCGCGCCTGGCTCCCCGCGATTGCCACGCTCGCCTGCCTGCCGATCTACCTCGCAGCGCTGCACAGCACGAATTTCTGGTCCTTCCTTGGCCTGTTCTCGTGCGGCTATCTGGTGTTCCTCACGGCGCAGGCACCCACCGTCTCGTTGATCCAGCTTGCCGTGCGTCCCGACGAGCGCGCGATGGCGATGGCTGTCGCCATGATCTTCAACAACCTCATCGGACAGGCGCTCGGGCTGTTCCTGATCGGCTATGCCAGCACGAGCCTGACGCCGCTGGTCGGCACGCAGGCGTTGAGCTGGGCCGTCATCGGCGTCAGCGCCGCCTTCGCGGTGCCGGCGGTGCTGTTCTACCTCATCGCCGCGGGCGGCATGGAGCGCGGCCCCCTCAAAATGATGAATGGTCCGGCTTCCCCGCAGGCGTAGACTACCGCCAAGTCCAAGGGAGAGCGGACAAATGGTGGAAACCAAGACCGGGCACGACCGGACTGCCGGCGTGACCTACAACGACGTGATCAAGGCGGACGCCGTTCCGCCGCCGCCGGTCTACCTCGAGGATTCGCCCTATCCCGGCGGCGTCACCAAGGTCGCCACGCACCGCTACTGGAGCAAGGAAGAGCACGAGCGCGAAGTCGAACGGGTGTGGAAGCGCGTGTGGCAGATGGCTTGCCATGAAGACGATATTCCCAATGTCGGCGACACCCATGTCTACGAGATCGCCGGCCTTTCCTTCATTCTCGTCCGCAATGCCCCGGGTGATGGCCCCGGTGCGGTCAAGGCCTTCCCCAACGCCTGCCTCCACCGCGGGCGCCAATTGTGCGAGGCGCATCGCAAGGGCCTCAAGGTGTTGCGCTGCCCGTTCCACGGCTGGTCCTGGCATCTCGATGGCAAGCTCAAGGAAGTGCCCAGCCACTGGGATTTCCCGAGCGTGACCGAAGAGGAATACTCGCTCCCCGCCGTCTCGGTCGGCCACTGGGGCGGCTTCGTGTTCATCAATCCGGACCCGAATGCCGAGCCGCTCGCCGATTTCCTCGGCGATATCGACCGGCATTTCTCGCTGCCGTTCAAGCGCCGCTACAAAGCCGCGCACATGGTCAAGCGCCTGCCGTGCAACTGGAAAGTGGCGCAGGAAGCCTTCATGGAATCCTACCATGTCGTCGGCACGCACCCCGAACTGCTGCCGATGTTCCTTGATACCGGCTCGAAATACGACGTCTGGCCGAACATCAGCCGCGCCATGTCCGCGTCGGGCCCTCCGAGTGCGCACACCGATCTGGATGCGCCTGACCCCTCGGCCTTTCCCGAAGGGCAGGCCTTTACCAGCTTCCGCCATCCGCTCAGCGGTCATGTCTACCGCCGGATCGCGGAAAACCGCGTCGAGGTGACCCGCCCCGATGGCAAGACGGGCCTGTTCGACATGAACACGAACCATCTTGAAGGCGAAGTCGTCAACGCCGATCCGCATATGTGCAACTGGATCGGCGGCAAGATCATCCCCGGTGAGGAGAACATGCCCACGCGTTTCGCCGGCGCCTCGAGCGCGGATTTCCGCGCCGATGCTGCGCGCGACCGGCGCGAGCTCATGCGACCGCAGTGGGGCGATGCGATCGACCAGTTCAGCGACGCCGACATGATCGATGCGATCTTCTACTCGGTGTTCCCCAACCTTCACCCCTGGGCGGATTTCAACCCGATCTTCTACCGCTTCCGGCCGGACGGTGACAATCCGGAGCAGTCGCTGCACGAGGTGATGTACATGGTGCAGGTGCCTGACGGCGCCGAGCGCCCGGCCCCGGCCAAGTGCACGTTCCTTGATCTCGACGACGACTACACCAAGGCGACCGAGTTCGGCAGCTATCTCAACAAGATCTTCAACCAGGACGGGCTGAACCACGCGGCCGTGCAAAAGGGGCTGCACAATCATCCCAAGGGCGAGGTCATCTTTGCGAGCTATCAGGAAAGCAAGATCCGCGATTTCCACGAGAAGCTGAACCACTGGCTCGACAGCGAAACCCCGCCAAAGAGCCGCTAGGCAAGCCATCCCGAGCGCCTCCCCCCGTGTGGGGGAGAGCGCCTTTTTTTGCAGCCCGCAAAGGCGCGGACCGACGGTCTAGCAAGGCGGCGGATGGCGTGTGTCTGCCGCTACGGAAACGTAGCATTTTTTGCAGCTCTACCGCGCACAAAAAGCGGTGCGCTGTCACCCTTTTTGATAGTTGCTGTTCGCCCCCCGCACCCTAGCCTAGTGATTGGGATTGTGGGTGCAAATTCAAGCAAAAACAGCAAGATAGACACCTACGGAATGTTGGGAGGATTGCTATGGGGTTGAGGACTTTTGGCGCGGCGTTTCGCGTTGCGCTCTGCGCAGGCGTTGCTGCGACGTCGCTGGCGATGCCGGCTTTGGCGCATGCCGCCGACGCTGAGGCAGCTGCCGCTGCCGATGCACCGGCGCAGACCGAGGAAATCACGGTCTTCGCCCGCCGCGACGCGGAATCGCTGCAGAACGTGCCGCTGACGATCACCGCGATCAGTGCGGCCACGCTGACCAAGTACAACGTCACCAAGCCCGCCGATATCGTCAGCCGCATCCCCACGCTCAACGTGCAGATCGGCGGTTCGGGTGCCGGCGCGCAGATCAGCTTGCGCGGCATCGGCTCGTCCAACATCTCCGCCGCATTCGACAGCGCGGTCGCGATCGACTTCGACGGCGTGCAGGTCTCGACAAGCCGCCTGCTCCAAGCCGGCTTTGCCGATCCGGCGCAGATCGACGTGCTCAAGGGCCCGCAGTCGCTCTACTTCGGCAAGAGCGCTTCGGCGGGCGTTATCCAGATCCGCACCGCCGATCCGACCAAGACCTGGCAGTACGGCGCCAGCGCCAACTATGAATTCGAAGAGAAGGGCTACCTCCTCAACGGCTATATCTCGGGGCCGCTCTCCGATACGCTCGGCATCCGCATCGCCGGCCAGTACAACGACGTCAACGAATACGTGAAGATCAACCCGACGACCCCGGCCAAGCTGCGCAACCGCGGGCTGACCGATTTCGTCGGCCGCGTCACGCTGCAGTGGGAGCCGTCGAGCGACTTCACCGCCAACCTCAAGGCGACTTATACCCGCAACACCAACGATGGCGCCATCGGCACGGCGGACGTTTCCTGCGGCAAGAACGGCCGGGCTGATGAAGTCGTGCTGTTCAGCTTCCTCGGCCCCGCCGCGATTGCCATCCCGTCGAACGCGGATTGCAATCCCTTCGACAAGTTCGTCACCACGTCCGATCCCTCGCCGGCACTGGTCGGCAAGTTCCCCGATGGCAGCGGTGCTGCTGGCGGCCGCTATCCCGGCCATCCGTTCGGCCAGACCGACGTGTTTTTCACGCGCCTGAAGATGGACGCCAAGCTGAGCGACAACCTGAAGCTGGTCTCGACCACCGGCTACCTGAAACTCGATTCGGTCGACTTCGATTCGTACAGCTATCTGGGTGTCGGCAAGGCCTTCCGCCCGGCCGGACTTCCGCTGGTCACGACGGGTATTCCGGGCCTGGCCCCGTTCTCTGCCAACGCGCTTGATGCGGTGAACGCCGAGGGCTCGCCGCAGGGCGTCGGCGGCAGCGATCCTGTCAACAAGACCGCACAGTTCACGCAGGAACTGCGCCTGGTCAGCAGCTTCGATGGCCCGCTCAATTTCTCGCTCGGCGCCTTCTATGAAAGCCGCGTGATCAAGTTCAATACCTCGCAGCAGGCCTTCAACGCTTCCCTGCTGTTCGCTGATCCGGTGACGGGCAACACGTTCGACTACTTCAAGCGGCACCGCACGAAGACGAACACCTACTCGGCGTTCGGTAGCGCGACCTATGAGATCACCGAACAGCTGGAAATGACCGGCGGTGTTCGCTATACCAAGGAAGACAAGGTCAACACGATCGTCATTCCCTACATGCACCAGTTCCTTTCGGCGGTGTTCGGGTTTGTGCCGAGCGGCTTCGCTACCCCTCCGATCAATTTCGAGGATACCAACTGGTCGCCGGAAGTGACGCTGCGCTACAAGGTCAATCCTGATTTCAACGTCTATGCCGCGTACAAGACCGGCTTCAAGTCGGGCGGCATCGACAACAGCGCACTGCCTTCGAGCAACCTTTCCAAGTTCCTCGATCCGGCAACGTTCCAGGAAGCGGCCAATGGCCTGATCTTCAGGTCGGAAACCAGCAAGGGCGGCGAAATCGGCTTCAAGTCGCAGCTGGCGAACCGCACCTTTACGCTCAACGCCACAGCCTATTACTACACCTTCAAAAACCTGCAGGTGCAGAACTTCAATGCCACCACGATCCAGTTCGTCACTGCCAACGCCGGCGAGCTGACGACCAAGGGCATTGACGTAGACTGGAGCTGGCGTGCGCCGGTGGATGGGCTGCGCTTCTCGGGTACGCTTGCCTATACCGATGCGAAGTTCACCAAGGACTTCTTCACCGGCACCGGGCCGGACGGCGTTCTGGGCAACGCCGACGATCCGAACATCAAGGGCCGCCGCGCCGCGCGTGCTCCGGAATTTGCCGGCAACATCGCATTCGATTACACCGCGCCGCTCAGCGACGCGCTGGAACTCGGCCTCTCGGGCAACCTTGCCTACAGCGGCAAGTACTACACCAGGCAGGAAAACTTCACCGATTACCAGCAGCCCGGCTATGCCACCATCGATGCCTCGATCTCGATCGGCGCACCTGATGGCAAGTGGCGGCTGTCTCTGATCGGCAACAACATCACCAACAAGATCTTCGTCAACACCTCGGGCGGGCGTCCGTTCCTCGCCGGTCCCAACAATGGCCTCCCGGTCGGTGACGACGAAGTCTTCACCGTCAACCGCGGCCGTCAGGTGTTCATCCAGGGCTCCGTCAAGTTCTGACGCTTACGGCTATATGCCGACAGAAAGGGCCGTCCCGGGAAACCGGGGCGGCCTTTTTCGTTGCTGGCCGGGGAGGCGTGCAATCCGCTCTGGCTTCCCCGCCTTCGCGGGAATGACGAAGGTTATGCCAAAAGCAGCTCGTCGTCCCCGCCAAGGCGGGGATCCAGAGCAGTCAGACGCAGCGTGAGCGCACAATCAGGCGGGGCCGCCAGCGCTGGCACCGGGACCTTGCTCTACAGCACCCTACCGGCGACACGAAACCGCCCTCCTGCATCGGCCCGATCTGCAAAAACCTTGCCCGCTGCTTGCTGAAAGTGACACATGCAAGAAGTGTCACCCTGTCACCTCCAACGGTGCAAGGCCTTGTTCAGGAACGCAAAAGGTGCGGATTGTTGGGGTGACACCGGTGTACCTTGTGTCACCCCCAGATCAGACCCTCAGGCTGCGACCACCCGCACCGGAATCGCGCTTTGCAGCACCATGCCGGTGATCGGATCGGCGTCGTCCTCGTCGTCGATCAGGCGATTGGTCGAACCGCCGACGGTCATGACATCGTCCTTGCCGGCATCGTCGTTGCCCCAGGCGTGCGACATCGAGATGACCCCGCGACGCACCTTGTCGCTGGCGCTGGCGACGGCATGGATCGAGGCGACGCGCGAGGCGATCTCGATCACCGCGCCGTCCTCGACGCCGAGTTCGGCGAGGTCCTCCGGATTGAAGTAGGCCGGGTTGGTCGGCATCTTCTTCTTGAGGAACTCCGAAATGTGCCCATTGCTGTTGTAGCGGTGCTTGGATCGGCGCGAGATCAGGCGGAAGTCGAAGCCATCCGCCTCGGGCCGCCGCGCTGCATAGCCCGCGAAGGTAGCCGGCATGTCTCCCACGCCGAGCTGGAACTTGTTTGCGGCATCCGGATCTGCAGGCGCGATCACAGCGTGTACGTCGGGATAGAACATCGCACCGCCCGGGGTCGGGCTCGCCAGCGAATCCGCGCGTGCCTTGCTCGGTTTCACGAGACAGCCATGCGAGATGAGGTCGAGCATCGTCATCTTGTCCGGCACCGTGTCCATCGAGCACGGCCCACCGGGCAATTGCAGCTGCAGCCCAAGGTGCTTGGCGATCGACCACAGCATCTCGTACTCGTCCATCGTATCGCCAGGCGGCGGCACCATCGCCTCGGCGTAGTGGGCATACGGCTCTTCGCAGAACGGCTGCGAGACATTGTTGATGTCCTCGCGCTCAAGGCACATCGAAGGCGCGAGGATCACGTCCGCCCGCTTTGCGCTCGCGGACATGTAGGGATCGACCTGCACGAACATTTCGAGCGTTTCGAGCGCTTTGCGCACCTTGCGCTGGTTGGGGAAGGCGATTTCCGGGTTGCCGCCGATCGAGATCAGCACCTTGATCTGGCCTTCGCCGGGGGTGAGGATCTCGTCCGCCAGCACCGGGCAGGGCATCTCCTGCCCAAGCTTGCCGATGCCCCGGATACGCGACTTGGCGAAGCCTTCGCCGAACATCGGCATCGGCGGCGCGACTTGCGCCTTCTTGGGGCCAGCGGCAAAGGGCATGAACACCATCGGGTTCGCCACCTTGTCGCCCGCCTGGTTGAAGCGAGCGCAGACCACGTTGAGCGCGGTCACGAGGTACTCGGTAAGCGTACCGCGCCCGGCCATTTCCGGCCCCGTGCCGGTCACCACGCGGCCCTTTGCTGCGCGGGCGAACATGCGGGCGGCAGCGACGACCTGCTCGGCCGGAACGCCCGCGCGCTCGGCGGCGAGCTCGGGCGTGAAGTCCTTCAACACGTCGGCAAGCGCATCGAACCCGTCGACATGCGCCGCCACGAAGTTGCGATCGTAGAGCCCTTCCTTGATGATGACGTGCAGCATGCCGCCGAGCAGTGCCGGATCCTCGCCCGGCTTCACTTGCAGGTAGAGATCGGCAAGGTTGCCGGTGTCGCTCTGGCGCGGATCGGCGACGATCACCTTCATGCCGCGCGCCTTGGCATCGCGCAGGCGGCGCGAGGGGGAGAATGGCGGCACGCCGCCGCTCGGCGTGTAATGCGAGACCAGCGGATTGTTGCCGACGAACATGACGACGTCGGATTCCTCGAAGTTGTTCGGCCCGCCCATCCACTGGCCGTAGCGCGCGGTGGTGAAGACCTTGGCGGGCTGGTCCACCGTGACGCTGGTATAGTAGTTGCGCGTGCCGATCGCTTCGGCCAGCGCATAGGAAGTGCCCAGCACTGCGCTGTTCTGGAAGGCATTGGTGCCGCAATAGAGCGCGACCGCGTGCGGGCCATGCTCGGCAATCACGGCGCGGATCTTCTCGGCCACCAGCTTCAAGGCCTCCGCCGTCGAGGTCTCGACGAACTCGGCGCCCTTTACCCCGTCCTTGCGCACCAGCGGACGCAGGTGCCGCTCGGGCAGGTTGTGCATTTCGGGCATCTGGCGGCCCTTCACGCAGGTATAGCCATTGAACAGCGGGTTCTCGGGATCACCCCGCACCGCCGATACCTTGTCGCCCTCGACATCGACCAGCATGGCGCAGCTGGCATGGCAGAAGCGGCAGAAGGTACGCAGGGTCTTATCGGCCAAGACACGTCTCCCAAACTTTTTTGAACGCCAAGGCTATCGGCAATCGCCCCCAAGTCACACTGATGAAAGAGAGGGGAGGCCGCTCAATTCCGCCAGTGGCCATGAAGGCGAAACGCGGGCTTGATGCGCGTCCAGACCGCGCTGAGGGAAACACGATGAGCACCGAAAACCGCCACTGGATCCTCGCGCAGCGCCCCATCGGCAACGGCTATGCCGAAGCGTTCGCCCTGGAAACAGAAACGCTGCCCGCGCTGGCGGAAGACCAGATTCTCGTCGCGAACAAGGTGCTCTCGATGGACAGCGGCACCCGCATGTACATGACCGACCGCGAGGACAGCTATCAGCCCGGCACGCCGCTCGGCGCCAAGCTGATCGGGACAGTGCTGGGCGTGGTCACGGAGAGCCGTCATCCTCTCTACAAGGCGGGCGACCGCGTGCGCTGCTATGGCCAGTGGGCGGACTATTCAGTGGTTGAGCCCGATGCAACGTACTGCACCGCGCTGGACGATGCGCACGAGGATCTCAAGCAGTATGTCGGCATCTTTGGCGCCAACGGCTGGACCGCATGGGTCGGAGTGGTAGAGACAGGCGCGGCCAAGGCAGACGAAACGTTCGTGGTTTCCGCCGCGGCGGGGTGCACCGGGCTGATGGCAGGCCAGATCGCCAAGGCGCGCGGCTGCCGCGTGATCGGCATCGCCGGGGGCGCGGCCAAGTGCGATCTCCTGACCGGGGACTATGGGTTCGACGGTGCGATCGATTACAAGTCAGCGGATGTGGAAGCTGAACTTGCTCGGCTCTGCCCCAAGGGCATCGACGTCTATTTCGACAATGTCGGCGGCGAGATCCTCGATGCCGCGCTCGCCCAGATGGCGCTGTTCGGCCGCATCGCGGTCTGCGGGCTTATCACCAACTACATCGCGCAAGGCCCCGTTCCCGGTCCCTACCGGTTCGATCAGGTGCTGATGAAACGCCTGCGCATCGAGGGCTTCTTCTCGCCCGATTTCTACGCGCGCGAGCCCGAGTTCAATCCGGAGCTGGCGCGGCTTGCGGCGGCAGGCCAGCTGCGGCTGCCCTTCGAGGTGAGCCATGGCCTCGAGGCCACGCCAGAGGCCTTCACCAAGCTCTTCACCGGGGCGAATGTGGGCAAGGTGGTAGTCGAGCTTTGAGCGCTTACTGCGCCGTCCAGCCACCATCGACGACGAGTTCCGCGCCCGTCACATAGCTCGCATCGTCGGACGCGAGGAAGGCAATGGCCGGCGCGATTTCGCCCGGATCGGCGATGCGGCCCATGGGCGTGCTCGCGCCAAGGCCCGCCATCAGCGCGTCGACGGATTCGCCCATGCCCTTTTCGACCCAGCCCGCCATGCCCTGCTCGAGGAGATGTGTGCGCACGAAGCCGGGATGCACCGAATTGACGCGGATCGGCATGCGCTTTTGCGCAAACTCGATGGCGATGGCCTTGCAGAACAGCCGCACCGCGCCTTTCGAGGTGTTGTAGGCCGAAGCATCGGCAATGCCGACGATCCCCATGATCGAACTGATCGCGACGACCGAGGCGCCGCCGCGCGTGGTCCGCCCGGTCTCCTCCATCAGCGGCGTGCAGTGCTTCACGCCGAGGAACAGACCATCGACATTGACCGCCATCACGCGGTGCCAGTCGGCCAGGGCGATCTCCTCGACGCGCGAGGTGCAGTCGGTGCCGGCATTGGCGACCATGACATCGAGCCGCCCGTGATCGGCGCGCACAGCAGCCGCTGCCGCCTGCCAATCCGCTTCCTGCGCCACATTGAGCTGGAGGTAGTGCGCAGACGGCCCCAACCGGTCCAGCACGGCAGACACTTCCGCCGCGCCCGGATCGGGCAGATCCGTCAGCACCACGCTGGCACCCTCGGCCAGGAGCCGCTCCACCGCCGCAAGGCCGATCCCGCGCAGCGCGCCGGTGACCAGCGCGACACGCCCTTCCAGCCGCCGCATCACGCCGTCTTGGGCAATTCGCCGGAAATGTACTTGTCCATCGTGTTGTGGAACTGTCGGATGCGGGTTTCCTGATAGTGCCCCAGCTCGAGCCGCTTGTTCTTACTGGCCTTCATGCCCGCCTGCACATGCGGCAGGTTTTCCATGTCCTGATCGAACACGCCCGCAAGCGCCGCACCGATGAGGTGGCCGGCATAGGCAAACGGCTCGCCTTCGGGGATCATGAACATCTCGGGGCTGCGCGCGGGCTTCTCGCCTTTCTGCGCGCGCATCAGGATGCGCACTTCCATCAGGCAGTGATCTGCATCCTTCCACGGCCGCCAGCGATAGACGATGTTCGGCACGAACCCGCCCCACGGGCTCCAGTTGGGGAAGATGTTGTAAGTCAGATTGTCGAGCATCTCGCTGTCCGAAGCCTGCGAGTAATCATGTCCGTTCATCGCTGCAAAGCCTTCGCGGTTGGCCTGCGCCAACACCTTGCGCGCCAGCAGCGGATCGCCCGGATCGAAGCCCTTGAGGTCGGTTGGCTCAGCCGCATTGCGGCGGCCTCGCCCATCGCCCGCGCCAAGGAATTCGGCGAGCTTGTTGATCACATAAAGCTGGTCCTTGCCCTTCAGATGGGGCGAGAGCGTGCCATTGGGCGTGATCGCCCGGTTCATGTGATCGCCGTAAAGGTCGTAGCGCGTGTTGGCGTCAGCGGTGAACGGCAGGATCTGCGGATGCGTCACGACCGAATGCCAGGCTTCCATAAAGGCCTCGGCCACCGCCTTCCAGTTGGCGGGCACCACCTTCGCGACCCAGGCACCCGTGGTGCATTCGTCGAGCCGCCAGTTGTCGTAGTGCTCGACGCCGGGGCCGATCCACTCGCGGAAACTCGGCAGATCGTGGTTCTCGGTGACAAGGATGAAACCCTGCCAGCGCTCGACCTTGAGCTCGGGAAGCGAGAGGTCCTTTTCCTCCAGATGCTTGAAATCCCACGAGCAGGGAATTTCCTTGAGGCTGCCGTCGTTGTTCCAGGTGAAGCCGTGAAACGGGCAGCGCAGATTGATCGAGCGCCCGCCTTCGAGGCGCAGCTTGCGCCCGCGGTGGAGGCAAACGTTGTAGAACGCCCGCACGCTGTCGTCGCTCTGCCGGATCAGCAGGAACGACTTGTCGTTGATCTCGTAGACCACGGTGTCGCCCGGATCGGGCATGTCTTCCTCACGCGCGGCGAACTGCCACACATTGGGCCACATCTTCTCGTCTTCGAGCGCCTTGAACGCAGGGCTGGTATAGCGGTCCGGATCAAGCGGATCGTCGCCAAGCTCCTGCGTCGATTCCATCACCAGATAGTCCGGCGCCGGGCGCGTATCGGCGGCCAGCATGTCGGTGTAGGTGATCCCCGGGCAGCGGTCGGAGCGGTCGATCTGGGGGTCAATGTCAGCCATGACGTGTCCTGAATGTGAGCGGCGCCAGAAAGGCCGCAGCGGCCTCGCCAAACGCACAGGTCTTGCACGATGAACATATTGCCATGCCGGTGCCCTCCAACAAGCTGGCGCATTGAATAGGAGCGCGAATTCACACCCGGCGCCATCAGCCTGGTGAGGCAATTCGCCGCTCGCGCTGGGCTCTCGACAATGTCTTGTTTCGTCATTCCGGGCTTGACCCGGAATGGCGAAAGAGAAGCCCCCGAAGCCTACTGCCTTTCGAGCAGAGCCGTGCCTTCGGGGAGCGTCACCCAGTTCTGCTTGCTCGACGTCCAGAAGTGGACTGTGGGCGCCAGATCGCTTGTATCATCAAGCGTGCCGGCCTTGATGAAGATCATTCCCTGCGCCATCCCGTCGGGCGTCTCGCTGAACACGGGCGAACCGCATTTGCCGCAGAACTTGCGCATCACCGAATTGCCGGATTCGCTGCCGTCCTCATAGACGGTCAGCTCGCCCGAGCGCTCAAGCGCCGAAAACGGAACCGCGATCAGCGCCGAAAACGCCGTGCCCGCCTGCTTTTGGCAATGGCGGCAATGGCACACACCCGCAAGCAGCGGCGGCCACGCGGTTTCGTAGCGCACCGCCCCGCACAGGCATCCGCCCGAACGCCGCTCGCCTGCCGTCTCTGCTTCGCTCATTGTCCCGTCTCCCTGATTGTCGCTCTACTCATCGCACAGGCCTTGCGCGCCTGCCATCTCACGTTTCTGCCAGCATCGCCTTGAGCTCGTTCTTTAGGATCTTGCCGTTGGCGTTGCGCGGTAAAGTGCCGGCGGTGAAGGCAATGCGTACCGGCACCTTGAAGCCCGCAAGGCGCGCCGCGACGAAGCTGCGCAGCTCCTCCTCGCTCGCCTCCGTCCCCGGCGCGAGGTAAACCACCGCGGCCGGCTCCTCGCCCAAAGTGCGGTGCGGAATGCCGACCAGGGCGGCATCTGTGACCGCCGGATGCTCGTAGAGCACGTTCTCGACCTCGATCGAATAGATGTTCTCGCCGCCGCGGATGATCACGTCCTTGGCGCGGTCGACGATTGTGCAGAAACCCTCGTCATCGAGCTTCGCAAGGTCTCCGGTACGAACCCAGCCGTTCACGAAAGTCTGCTCGGTTGCCTCGGGCCGGTTCCAGTAGCCCGCGACGATCATCGGCCCGCTCGCCCAGAGTTCGCCCACGCTGCCCGGCGGCAGGACGGTCACGCCGTCATCGGCGCGGATTTCGAGGCTGGCGACCGGCGCCGGCGGGCCGCAACTGGAGGGCCGGTTGAGGTAGTCCTCGGCCATGTGGTGCGTCACCGTGGCTGAGGTCTCGGTCATGCCCCAGCCGTTGCCCGGCAGCGCGCCGAAGGTCTGCCAGATCGCCGAAACCAGTTCGGGCGCGGACGGTGCGCCGCCATAGGCGATGGCCTCCAGGCTGGAGAGATCGAACTTGTGCCGATCAGGGTGCTCGATCAGCTGCCACGCGATGAACGGCACGCCGCCGGTCATCGTAACGCGCTCCTTCTCGATCAGGCGCATGGCCTCGAGCGTATCCCACTTGTGGAGCAGCACAAGCCGGCTGCCGCCCGCGAGCGAGCCCATCAAGGTCGCCGAGAAGGCCGTGGCGTGGAAGAACGGCACGGCGAGCAGGATGACGCGGGGCCTGGGCTCGGGCAGCCCCTCGCCGCGCCGCCGCGCCGATTGCGCGCCGCTCCAGGCGCTCGTCATGATGTTGGTGGCGAGATTGCGGTGCGTGCCGAGCGCGCCCTTGGGCCGACCGGTGGTGCCGCTGGTGTAGAAGATGCCGGCAGGATCATCGCTGGCGATCTCGGCTGCGGGCAGGTCCGCATCGGGCAATGCGGGCCAGCTTTCCGGCGCGCCGATCAGATCCTCCAGCTGCTCTGCGCCCTCAGCGCTCCCCCGCGAGACCACCACGGACTGCAGCGAGAGAGCCGCAGCATGGGGCGCGATCCGCACCCAGCGATCGGCATCGGCGATGAGCAGCTTCGAGCCGCTGTCCTCCAGTGCGAAGGCCAGTTCCTCACCGGTCCACCAAGCGTTGAGCGGCACGATGATCGCCCCGAGCGCGCAGACGGCCATGAACGCGGCCGGCCATTCCGGCAAGTTGCGCATGGCGAGCGCAACGCGGTCGCCCTTGCCCACTCCGCGCGCGTCAAGCACCGCCATGAGCGCTGCCACTGCGCGGTGAAACGCATCGAAGCTCACCCGCTCCTCGCCGTAGACAAGGAAATCCGCCGTCCCATGCGTCCGCGCTGCCGCCATGACAGCGCGCAGATCCGGCAGCGCGTTCTTCCATACCCGCGTCGGGACGCCCCGGATCGTGACCGTCTGCATCTCGAACGGCATGCCCTGCGCACAAAGTTCCTCGCGGATTTCGGCGAGCGTGTGGAAGGGCCAGCCGGCGGGGATAGTAGGCAGCGCTGCGGTCGGTTCGGTCATGGCATCCTCATGGGCCCCGCTCGTGCCGGCGGTGCCTCCTTGGTGCGAGAGACTAGTGCCGCCTCCGCCTCGCAGCAAGGGGCGCGAAAGGCGCGGATGCCGTAACGGAAGGCATGGAATTCGGCGGAATTGCTTCATTTTTTCGCCCAGGCGGCCCGCGCAAAGCGCTTCCCTGTTCCCGTGTGATGACCTAATCCCGGCGCTCAAGCAGATTCGTGGGAAGGACGCCAATTTGCCGGACGCCGCGCACCCGGATACCGAGACGCATGTACACGAAGAGGCTGATCTGGGCTTCGCCGCGCTGACCCGCCGGCTCGAGCCGCTTGGCAGCGGGCGCTTCAAGCTCGATGGCGCATCGGGCTGGATGCAGGGACGCACGATGTACGGCGGAGCTGCCGCCTTCATCGCCTATTCCGCCGCGAAGCTCGCCTTCCCCGACCTTCCCCCGCTGCGCGCCGCACAAGTCGGCTTTGTCGCGCCGGTGAGCGAGCACCTCGAAGTCGAGGCGGTCATGCTGCGGCAGGGCAAGAGCGTCGCGCAAGTCGAGACATCGCTTTACTGCGACGGTGCTCTGGCGCAGCGCACGCTCTGGCTGTTTGGCGCGGGACGCGAGAGCAATGGCGGCGT
>Ga0315905_10004367_pt1 | contig 14425 bp, 12 predicted proteins | sample LakEriMetagenome_5_FD_203522 | JGI IMG/M metagenome (GOLD analysis project Ga0315905, IMG submission 203522) | Freshwater fungal communities from buoy surface, Lake Erie, Ohio, United States - Buoy 4 MA121 | ecosystem: Environmental > Aquatic > Freshwater > Lake | place: USA: Lake Erie, Ohio... | reverse complement strand
AGCTACTCAGCCAATCAAATTTATTTAATTCAATTAAGAAATAAATAAATCGCGACCCAGACGGGACTTGAACCCGCGACCTCCGCCGTGACAGGGCGGCGCGCTAACCAACTGCGCTACTGGGCCAACTTTAAAAGGAAATGAATCTCTTCCTTTCCTTTGCGTCCCCAACGGGATTTGAACCCGTGTTAACGCCGTGAAAGGGCGACGTCCTAGGCCACTAGACGATGGGGACAGTGGAGAGATAAGGGTATCGGGTCATTTAAGTTGGGCAAAACCACTTGAAGACGAGCGGATTTTTGGGTTACACAAAGTGCGACAATTACCTATATGAGCATCATTTCAAACAGCACAGCATCTGCCATAAAAGATGCTGCTTCATCCTTAATGAGTGGGAATTTAGTTGCATTTCCGACAGAGACTGTCTATGGATTAGGAGCAGATGCAACAAATGAAGATGCTGTCGCCAGAATATATTCAGTAAAAGGTCGACCAACGGGCCACCCATTAATTGTCCATATTTCATCAATTGATCACCTAGGTAAGTGGGCAAAGGATGTTCCGGAGTATGCACTCAAACTTGCAAGAAGTTTTTGGCCAGGGCCTATGACATTGATCTTGCCAAGAACATATTTAGCAAAAGATATAATAACTGGTGGTCAAGATAATGTTGGAATTAGAGTCCCATCACATTTTATTGCGCTCGCATTACTTAGAGAGTTCGAAGCACAAGGAGGTTTAGGAGTTGCTGCTCCAAGTGCTAATAGATTTGGCAAGGTATCACCAACTTCAGCACAAGATGTAGAATTTGAATTAGGGAGGTGCTTGTTTCACGATGATAAAATTTTAGATGGAGGTTTTTCAAATATCGGTATTGAATCAACTATAATTGATTGTACTAATTCAAATCCCGTGGTACTAAGACCAGGGGCAATAACAAATTATATGATTAGCATGGTGATACGAAATGAATCTGAATTAAATTCATTAGGTAACTTGAATAAACCCATCAAAGCTCCTGGCTTACTACCGTCTCATTATTCTCCTAACGCCAGAGTGTTATTAAATGTTACTCCACAAGTAGGGTACGGGATGATTGCATATAGAAAAATCTTAACTCCTAAGGGTGTAACTAGATTAGCTTCACCAGCTAATAATGAAGAATTTGCAAGGCACTTGTATCGTGCTCTTCGAACTGCAGATTTTATGAGCATAAAAAATGTGAGCATTTTTACTCCACAAGGAGACGACATAGCAGTGGCAATTAATGATCGTTTGATGCGTATCTGTAATTAAGATCTGCGCCAAGATTAAATTATGTTTTAATAATTGAACATTTGGATTGAATCGACTTATGTACCAATTAATAGTATATAATTCATATATGTACAAGCAGGAAAAAATCTCACTAATAATCCCAGCAAAGAATGAAAAATCTAACTTATTAAGATTGCTTCCTACGATTCCCCAGGTTATAGATGAAGTATTGGTAGTAGATGGTAAATCTATTGATGGCACAAGGGAATTTCTAGAAAACTATCCCAAAGTTAAATATCTACTGCAACAAAATAGTGGTAAAGGTGCTGCAATCCAACTTGGGGTTAATAATGCTAAATTTGAATACATAATTTGCATGGATGCAGACGGCTCCATGGATGTTAATGAAATTCCACTATTGTTAAGTTTATTAATTGATAAGAAAAATGATTTAGTTAAAGGAAGTAGATATATTTATGGGGGGGGGTCAAGTGATCTAACAGCTATAAGATCTTTAGGTAATAAAGTTTTATTGCGTATTGTAAATCTATTTTTTAAATGTAGTTGGACAGACCTAGCATATGGTTATTTCGGAATCAATAAATCAGCATATCAGGAGCTTGGAATTAGTGATTATAGAAATTATGGTAATGGTTTTGAAATAGAAACTGTTATTTTTTGTCGAGCATCGAGATTTAGGTTAAGAATAAAAGAATTCCCTTCATTGGAATCAAAACGTTGGACAGGAAAATCAAACCTAATGGCGATTCCAGTAGGACTAAGAATTCTTTTTGCAATATTTTTTGAAAGATTCCGAAACTCAAACCATTTTAACCCAAGGTAATATTTTTAGAATCGGGCCGAGCTTTACCTAGGTAAAGTATGATTAGAAAACCACTAAGTACGAAAGCCAAAGCCCTATAGGTTACTCCAGCGTGATTAAAGCTGTGGTTACTTGTAATCGCAAAATAACTTAATGGAATGAGTAATATTGGTAAAATCATTAGGCTTTCAAGTTTAGTTAAATAATGTTTTGGGTTATAAAAATATATATAGGCTGAAAACATAGTTATAAGCAATATAGTAATTACCACTATGCCAACAATGGTTGCGTATCTAGGATCAATAAATTTCGATCCGAACATAACTAAATTAATTAAAATTGACTTCAATGGCAACGGAAAGTTTTCGAAAGCGGCAGAATAATTCAATAAAGACTCACTTAGTCCATTTGAACCAGGAGAAAGTCGCAAATTAAGAGCATACTTTATTGTACTAGTAATTTCTTTACCGAAAAGTAAAATACTTATTACCCATTTAAATATTGTTGTAAAAATAAACCCAAAAATATAGCCAATTAAAAAAGCAAAAATTCTTCTATAAATTTGGAAGAAGGGTAAATATCTAAAATATAACGTGAATATAAGTAAACTTACAAAAGTTAACACTAGATGAAAATTTAACCAAAAAACAAAATTATAAATTGAACCCAGAATTACTGAAGCACCAAAAAATAATCTTAAATTAAAATTTAATTTGTAAAGATAATGCATCACTACAATCCCAGAAAAAAAGATTTGAATATATGATAGTACATATGGTGTTGATTGATAAGCATCTTGTATATCAGTAAATAATAAAAAAGGCATAAGTAGTAAAAATACTATTTTTAAATCTTTAGTATATTTATTAAGTTTAAAAGAGAATACAATAATAGTAAGAACTAAAAGATTGAAGAATAACAACTTAGTTGCAGCCAATCCAAATATTAATACTAATGATTGGATAATTATTGAAATTCCCCACCAATTCCTTGCATAACTTTCCTGATTTTGATAAATATTCGTAGAGCCACTGCTTAATATAGAATTAAGACCAGAACATGGATCGAAGACTCCAATGTTCTTACCTGAATCATCATACCCGTCATAAAATCTTGATAAATATTTTTTGTATCCAGTATAAATAACTTTATCTTTTAAGCCAATACTTAGTGCTACACACTCGGTTCCAAAATCAATATTCGCTCCTGTTGGCGATCTTTCAATAGAATTGTTAGGTGTCTTTAAAACTTCTTTTTCTTTTGCAAAGTTTAAAGATTTTATGACATCATTTTTAGGAATAAAAAATGATAACGAGTAAATTGCAACAAAAAAAACATTGCATAAAAATATAGCAAACAAAAATGTGGCTAAATACTTTTTTGTAGTATGCATCACTTTATAATACACTATTAGTTTCTGATAAAATTAAATAAATATTACATAACTATATTTTAATTAGTTCTAACTGGTGCCTATATCATTTATCTTAGATTTATAATTATATGCTAAACTTACTTTACATGATATCAGTTTTAGTAGCTACAAAAAATAGAAGACCTTACCTTGAACAGTTACTTGATAAAATTTCAGATCAAATATTATTACCACTTGAAGTGATTATAATTGATGCTTCCGATAAATTTATAAAATTATTAGATTTAAATTATCCTTTTAGGGTATTGCACATAGAGTCTTCAATATCTTCTACTACTATTCAACGAAATATTGGCCTTGATTTAGTCGATATTAAGTCAAAGTATGTTGCTATTTTAGACGATGATACTTACCCAGACAAAAATTATTTGTCGGAAGTAATCAAGAATCTTATTTATACGGATGCTGTGGGAGTTTCTGGTATTGCTTTCCCAAAAAATCCTAGAATTCAGAGTTCTTTTTTCGTTAGAACTTTTAAGTATGTTTTTTTACTAGACCATTGGGATAAAGGAAGCGTCACAAAGGGCGGAATTAATGTACCGATTTTAAAGTCCAATAATGAATTGATAAAAACTAACTGGTTAATTGGCTGTTCAGTTTACAATATTAAGAAAATTCCTAAGTTAAGATTTGATTCAAGTTTGTATGGTTATGCACTATTTGATGATGTGATTTTCTCATTACAAGCATCATTGCAAGGAGACCTTTATGTCGACACAAGAATAGTTCTTAGTCATATTGAATTATCTAAAGTTGATTATCAAGACGCAGATTTTTGGTATAAGTGGACACATAATAGAAAAAAAGTTATTGAATTGTTGAGTGGCAACCGATCTAAGTGGGTAGGTTATTATTGGTGTAATTTTGGTCAGATGCTAATTATTCTTTTTAAATATAAGGCAGGCAAATTTAGAGTTATTCGGCAAATGATTTCTGGCATGTCTTGATTATCCAAATTAGACAGCACTAATTCTGTACATTTTTTACTTAGTGTATTTAAACTTATTGATCACACACTGAATAATTAAATTCGTCTATTTACTTCTCGGTAGGGCTACTCCGAAGCTTGACCTCCAGATTCCTACCAAAGGGAGTTGCATCCTCAAAGTAACTAGGGAATGATAGGATTAAGAGAATTTATTCATGAGCCCGTAGCTCAGTTGGTAGAGCAAAAGACTTTTAATCTTTGGGTCCTCGGTTCGAGCCCGAGCGGGCTCACTCAATTATATAAGAAAATTGTCCGTTTTGTACTATTACAACTACAATTACCCTTTGAAAGCGTAGAGGTGAATAGAGGCAGCGACGGCTGACTCTGTAATACAAAACCGGTTAACAAGGGGCAAAACATAATGGCATTTAAGGCCAAGAAATCCAATACAGTTGAGTCTTCGACTCCTGCTTCCTGGAGCGTTGCCCAATTTTCATCCTTCTACACACAAAACCGATCTGAGCTCATTGCCCATGCCAATCGGATTGTTAAAGATAAGGCAAAAGCTGAAGAGATCACCCAAGAAGCTCTTGTTAAGTTCATGCTTGCTGCCCCAGAGCTTTCAAGTAATGATCACGCTCTTTCTTATCTACACCGCACAATTGAAAACTTATGTATTGATCTATTCCGTGCTGAAAACCGTAGGCCAAATCTTGTTGCCCTAGATGATGCAACCGCTGAGGTTGAATCCACCTGGCAGGTATCTGGAGATCACTCACAAGTAATTTCATCTGCAGAAGATGCTGCAATTATTCGCCAGGCACTTTCCTTGCTATCTCCAGCAGAGCGTGCTGCTCTAGTTATGTGGGAGGTTGAAGGACGTTCAACAGCAGAAATTGCTAAAGAGCTTGGTATCAAAGAGTCTGCTGTTCGTCACACAGTCTCTCGTGCTCGTGCATCCCTTCGTAAGATTTTATCTGAGCTTGTTATTGATGAAGAGCGTGGCCTAACCGCCTTAGATCTTCTATCTACAACCTATAAGAAGGCAGCTGAGCTTGCTGGTAAATCTTCAAAGATTGCTCTTACCTTTATTCTTGTCCTAACCGCTTTCCTTGGTCTTAACTCACTAACTGGTAATGAGCCTAATACCTCTATTACCACTTCATCATCTCAGCTTTCTAATAACCAGGACCTACCAGTAGTGGCAGCCCCAGTAACACCAGAGGCTCCTGCTGTAAAACCAGTAATTGTTAATACTCAAAGTATTACCACTACTGAGTATGCAGATCATATGAAACTTTCTGTAGCACAACTTGAGACTGTGACTCTAATGCTGCAAGTATTAGAGCAAACAGATGGTGGGGTAAATCCCACTGAATAAATAGATTTCCGGCTTCATTGGCATTACACGTGTGTGCCAGGGAGGACGGAATTAGAAGGTCGAAAGATCTTCGAGCCGAGGTAGGGAAATTCCCTAACTCGACTAACGAAAGGAAACAAATGTCTACAAAGACAATTAAGCAACGTATTGCACTTGTTGCAGTTACTGCTCTTTCAGCAGGGTTCATCTCTGTTGTTGCAGCACCTGCAGCCAATGCTACAGCTTTTGATGCTGCAACAGCCGCTGGGTATGTGCAGATATCTACAGTCAGTGATACCGATGGAACACCAAATGTTTCAAGTGGTATTGCAAGTACATCTGTAGGTTGGATTGTTGATACATCATCTACAGCAGCAGCTACTAACTCAACAACAATTATCGCCACGGGTGCAAAGACAGGTAATATTCTTGCCGGTGCCAAACTTGGTATTATGGCATCAAATACTGCCTCTGCAAATATGAGTATCGTGGTTACTGGTGGAACTTTGAGTTCTGTCTCTGCTACAACTGGTTCAACTCTACTTAATGGTTCAGCAACTACTGCCGTAGCAACTGCAGCAACAGCAATTGCAGCTGATAACATAACTATGGGAGCAATTTTCTCAGTTTCAGCGGCTGCAGGTTCAACTGCAACAATTGCTGCATACTCAGGAGCTAGTAACACAATTACTTCAACTTCAACTGCAACTGGTGGCACACTACTAGGTATTTGGACGCTTACAGTTGTAGCATCATCTGCTTCAGGAACACTTTCAGTTGCTGATAGCTATGCTGTTCAGCAAGCATGTATTGTTGCTGGCGCCACTACTGCAGGAACTACAACAACTTATGACACTACTTCTCGTTGTAATAACGGTGAGTTAGGTCAGATTTATGTTGATCTATACGATGGTTATTCAGCACGTGTTACAGGTGGAGCACTAGCTGCTTCTTCAACTGCTGGTTACGTAAACGTATTGGCCTCTGCTTCAGTTGCAGCAGGCGACACATACGCAACCACAACTGCATTTGATAGCGTAACTATCAACTCTTCTGGTGCTAACTACGTCCTAGTAACTCAACCAACAGCAAATACTGCTAGTTCAGCGACAGTAACAATTACTTACAAGGGTGCCATAGTTGCAACTAAGACCATCAGCTGGAATGGTGCACCTGCATCTATCGCAGTTGACCCAACAAGCACCTATAAGTCATTTTATGCTGGCGCAGTCGATACTTCTACGACTTACCTAGCAAACGTGATTTATGCTGTTAAGGATGCAGCTGGAAATGCTATTACTACTACAACAAATCCGACTGTATCTGATGCAACCGGTTCAATGGTTGGAGCAACCTTGTCAACTTCTGCTACTTCTGCAACTGTGTATGCAAATGCAACTCAAACTTCAGCACGTGGTTACGCTATATCTACCATGTTGGTTCCTGCAGCAGATGTTAATAAAGGTGCTGGTACGTATCGACTGAAGTTTGTAACTCCATCTGGAGCTGCTATTTACTCACAAACTATGAATGCAACTGTATCTAATGGAGCTACAGCTAAATTCACGGCTTCATGGGATAAGGCTTCATACGTATCAGGTGATATTGCAACATTAACCATCACCGTAACGGATCAGTATGGAAATCTAATGGCAACAGATACTCCGGTAACTGGTTTAACAGATAACCTAATAGTTGCAAGTGGACTCACAGCCGTGGGTGGTTCATGTACTTCATCTAGCAAAGTTACTGATGGTGTGAGAACTTGTAAATACGCTGCTGGTAATACTGCAGGGTCTTACTCATGGAGCGTAGATTTAACTACTTCTCCAGTCAACCAATCAGCAGCAGTCGGTGTAGTAAAAGTCACTGATGCTACCGCTGCTGTATCAAATGCTGACGTTCTGAAATCAATTGTGGCTTTAATTGCTTCAATTAATAAGCAGATCCAAGCGTTACAGAAGCTAATACTGAAGAGATAATTAGCTAACTAAAAAACCTAAAGGGGTGACTATCTCTCGCGAGAAAGTCACCCCTTTAGGCCTTAAAACTGATTTACTTAGTAAATAGATATATATTTAGACCATGTTGTTTTGGTTTCTTCCAATAATGTTTCTTTCAATATCTCCAATGTTAAACGACGCAACTACACTTTTCAGGAGTGGGTTAATTGCAATCATTCCATTATTTATAATATTAATCCAGTCTCCAAAAATAATAAAATATAAATTGATATTAATGGTGTTTACAGTTATTCAATTATGTTTTGTAGTTTCCTGGCAGATCAATAATCAAAATAATTATAATTTTTTGGTTGGTTCTTATGGTAGAAACTCAGGATTCTTAACTTTAATCGGATTTTTTATAACAGTATTTATTTTTGCTAACCACTTTTTAGCAAATCAACAAAAAATATTGAATTCTTTTTATCTTACATTATGTCTTGCTCAAATATATGGGTTAGTACAATATTTCGGCTTAGACCCATTTGATTGGGCTGACAAAACATACAAAATTCCGCTAACTTTAGGAAATCCAAATTTTTCAAGTGCTTTTCTTGGAATGATGTCAATTATACCACTATATTATTTCAAAAATTACAAGAACAAATTTCAGTATTTACATTTATTAGTTTATTTATTAAATGGTTTTCTCATCTTAAACACAAATTCTTCTCAAGGATTTATTTTATACATACTTAGCGGATCAATTTTTGTCCTAATTGAGAATAGAGAGTTATTAAAACAATACATAAAAATAATTTCTCTTAGCCTAATTCTAGGTATAGGAATTGCAGTCAGCTTTGTTTCAAATAATTTATTTAGCTTTGATAAAGTTTTTAATTCATTATTAAATGCTTTAAATTTGCCTGACAGATTTAGCCATTGGGGTCTATCTTACCGAATGTTTATTGATAACCCATGGTTTGGTGTTGGGTTAGGCGATCAACAAAAATATAGCGCAAACTATCTAACAATAAATGAAGCAAAAAAATGGGGTAACTATTTGCAACCGGATAAAGCCCATAGTATCCCGTTAGATTATTTTGTTGGAGGCGGAATCTTTGCAGGGACAGCATATTTATATTTCATTATTTTGGTATTCTTTTATCTATACCGATTGTTAAAAAAAGTTGATCCAGAAAATAACAGACAAGTGATAAACGCAATTGGAATATGTTGGGTAGCTTATGTTCTTCAAACATTCTTTAGCCCAAGTCATATTTTCATAGATTTGATCGGTTTTATTCTAGCCGGTGTAATTCTGGGAATTTATTTTAATTCAAAAGAGAAAATATTTGAGCGCACAAGATGAAAAAATTTATTAAGGTAATTATTTTACTCATGATAATTTTTTCCACAACCACTTACTACAGAGTCATTTCCTTTGACTATCAAGTATCTAAAGTTGTTAGGCTAAATGATGCCACAGATGAAACCATTAATAAAATTTTCGAAATGAGTACCTACTACATACCATTAGAAAAAGTTTTAGTAAAGTATTATCAATCTAAAAATATTAATCAACACGATTGTAATTTGCTTTCTGGTTATACTGATAAGTTGTTGTTAATTAATCCAAGAAGTTCACAAGCATTCTTTATAAAATCAGTTTGTAGCGAAAAAATTGGAGATTTGAATAGTGCTTTAGATAGTGCATATTCAGCGTTAAAGTTTGACAATTTTAATACCACCTACCTCTTGACAATTGCAATCTTACAATTTAATTTAGGAGACATCACGCAGGCTCAGGACTACGTCAATTTGATTGAAAAAATTGATCCTAATACAAACAATTTAAACATAATCAAAGAAGCTATTGCCAATAGTAATTAATTATATTTAGGTTGATCAAATACATGGTGCAACCTGTTATTATTGAGCGTGCCTCAAAACTTGATATATATTGTTACTGATACAACCGTTGCAAATAAATTTGGCTTAGAGCAGATAAAGTATCTTTCAAAAAATAATTTTAATATCCACTTAATTTGTGGAGAAGGTTCTTTGGATCTAGAAATGGGGGATGTTTGCAAAACCGTAACACAGATAAAAAGCTTACATCGGAGTATAAAAATATTTGATGATTTAAAAACACTTTTTATAATTTTCAATATAATACATTCAATTAAACCGATTTGTATGGTTTATTCAACACCTAAAGCATCACTGCTTGGGGCTATTTTATCTTATTTTTTAAGAATCGATAATCGGATATACCAGATTTGGGGCGCAAGGTGGGAGACATTATCAGGGTTTAGTTTATTCATTGTAAAGTTAATGGATAAAATTACAATCAAGCTATCTACATCTGTCATTGGAGTTTCTGACTCAATTGCAAATTTGTACAAGTCCATTACAAAAAAAGAAATTCTAGTGCTTGGTAGAGGTAGTGCTGTTGGTGTAGACAGCAACATTTTTTCAATACAACGAGTACATACTCAATGCTTCAAGTTAGGATACGCTGGCAGAATAGCACAAGATAAAGGTATATCAGATTTACTTTTAATTTATAGAATGTTAAAGAAATTTAACTCCAAAATAACGCTCGATATTATTGGTGATGTTGATGCTTCTGATCCAGTTGATAGTTCGGTAATGAAATATATTCAATCAGATTCTGGAATAAATTGGGTTAGGCACTGCAGTAGATTCGAACTTGCAAACCATATGAAAAATTGGACTTTACAGATTTTATTGTCCCAACGCGAAGGTTTAGGGAACGTCATAATTGAAGCTGGTGCGTGTGGAATTCCAACTGTGTGTTGGGATGTTACTGGAGTACGCGATGCAATTCCTGATTATCTTAAAGAAAATCTGATTCAAAATAAAAGAATTGACCTAATATATTTGCGTATAAAAGAGTATATAGAAAATCCATTTACTGAGTCTGAGGCAAGCGAACTATCGTCTTGGACTATTCAAAATTTTGATAAAAAAATAGTGCTAAACAATTTTGTCAATCACGTAAAAAATGAAATCTTTAGTGAACGAGACCGGAGTTATAAGTGAGTTTCTATAAAAAATTTGGGAAGAGAGTCTTTGACTTATTTTTTGCAATTTTAACTCTAATACTCACATCTCCTTTAATTTTAATTATTGTGTTTATTCAAATCATGATTTATAGAGGTGGCATACTATTTTTTCAAACCAGAAATACTATAGGCCAAAAAGAATTTGAAATGATTAAGTTTATAACTATGAGTAATCAAAAAGATAAGCATGGAAATTTATTGCCTGACATACAAAGGTTAACATTCTTTGGTCGAATATTAAGAAGAAGCAGCTTCGATGAAATTCCGAATTTGTTTAACGTACTTAAGGGAGAAATGAGTCTGGTAGGTCCTAGGCCCTTACCGATACAATTTCTTGAACTCATGACCAAGCAGCAAAAAATTAGATATCAAGTTAAACCCGGTATAACTGGATTAGCACAAATAAATGGAAGAAATGATTTAAATTGGAAACAAAAATTCATTTTAGATATTGATTATACAAAAAATCTAAGTTTTTATAATGACTTAAAAATTATAGCGAAAACCTTTTTTATTTTCTTTAAAAAGAGTGTAAATAAAGACCTTAGTGCTACAGGAATAGATAACTATAAACCAAATTTTCATAACTAACTAAATTTTAACTATATCTGAAATTTCTTTCCAGCTATTTAATCCTAGCGGTAATGTAAGTGGCTCCACTGAAACTCTGACAATATTTTTGTTTATAGGATTTAAGATCAATTCTTTTTCACCGATTAAACTTTCATGTAATTTTTCACCTTTACGCAACCCGGTAAACTGAATCTCAATACTTTTACTACTAGCAGCGATGAGTTTTTTTGCGATAGCCTCTATTTGTATTGGTTCTCCCATATCTAATATTAAGGTTTCTCCATTCTCGCCGTCCGCCGCAGCCTGAAGTAACAAGTGAACTGCTTCTTCTACTGTCATAAAATAACGAGTAACGCCGGGTGATGTAATAGTAATGGGCCCACCATTCTCAATTTGCTTATTGAAGGTATGGAGTACAGAACCTCTGCTTCCGAAAACGTTCCCAAACCTAACAGATAAATATCTCGATCCATCACTTTTTGTACTAGCAGCTTTTGTTAACCTCTCAGCACATAATTTACTTTTACCTAGAATAGATATCGGATCGGCAGCTTTATCAGTTGACACATTAATAAAAACGTCAACGAGATTATTCAGAGATTCTTGAAGAAGTAAATTAGTTCCAGAAATATTTGTTTTGACAGCTTCATCTGGATTATTCTCTAAAATTGACAGATGCTTGAGAGCTGCAGCATGAAATACTATATTCGGTTTAACTCTTGCAATTATTTCTTTTATTCGAACATCGTCACGAATATCGGCCAGTATAAGGTCATCTTGGTTTATGGATCCGAAGTTATTTAAAGTTAAATTTACGTCAAGTAAATTTGACTCATCACGGTCTAATAAATACAACTTATGAGGGCTATAGTTACTAATTTGCCTACACAGTTCAGATCCAATTGATCCACCTGCGCCAGTGACAAGAATTACTTTAGCTTCTAAAAATTTTTGAACACCAATTGTACTAATCTTTATTGATGATTTACCGATTAGTTCTTCTTGCGAGGGCCTACGCAAATCTTTCATAGAAAATTCTTGTCCAGTAATTGCCTTTATTGGTGGAATAATCAATAACTCTAAATTTAATCTGTTACAAGTATCTTGAACTTTTTGCAATTTATTAGCTGATATTTGTGAGAAAGTTATAATAATAATTTTAAATTTAAATTCTTTATAAACTACGTCGATATCTTCACCCTTAACTAGTTTGATACCATTAATTTTATTGATAGATCCACTTAAAAAGTCATCAATAATTACCACAGGGCGCCAATCAGAATTTTCATCATTAAATATTTTATGAATTAAAAGTTGTCCCTGTTCACCTCCTCCATAAATCGCTACGGGAACTGTATTTAAGCGAAGTTTATTCTTTACAATATAAAACTTTAATATTTTTTCAAAGGAAAGTACTAAGCCGAGCGCAAGTACCGAAGTTAGTAATGGGAATGACCTAGGAAGAATGAAATCCTGATAAACAACTTGTCCTAAAAAAAATATTAATCCTGTAATCAGAAACCGTCGGACAATAGCAATAAATTCTTCAAAAGTTAAACTGGAAGTTGTTCCAAAAATTGCTTTATCCATAAAAGTTACGAAGTAATAAATTAAAATTAAAATTAAAGTAGCTATAAATGTTTTTGAGACAATACTATCGGGGACTGAAAATTCATAACGTAGCAGAATAGTTATATAGCCAGAAACAATCCAAGCAAAACTATTTTTTAAAATATTTAAATAGTATATGTTTTGCTTGCTGGCTATCGTTCCTGTTAAATGTTTTCTAATCCATATATAAATAATTGAATAGACTGGAGTAGACATTGGAATCACTTTCCTAACTTAAATGATAATTGATATGATTATATCTTAGAATTTCAGAGATTATGCCTTAGTTGTAAATTCATATTTTATGATTTTTATCTAACAGGGCTCAATCACTCAAATTAAGTGGAGTTGCCCATTATTTTGGGGCATACTGACTCAATGGAATTGCATTATGAAGCATTTTTATCTAATAAATTACTTATTGAGGAAAAAATCTTAGTTTTTGAATCATTACTTTTAACCGATTTATTAGAAATTGGTCAGATTGCTAAAGATATAGCTGCTTCAAGAAATTTACCAGTTGCTATTGAAGTCAGGCTAGGAAAATGGACTGTCTTTCACGCTTCTCTACCTGGCAGCACGCCAGAAAATGATTGGTGGATGTCACGTAAAGCAAGAGTTGTAATGCTTAAGCATCACTCGACGATGTATGAGAGAGTGAGTGCGCAGGAGCGCGGCATTGATTGGCATAAGGAGAATAATTTATTGGATGAAACCCACGCTATTCATGGTGGTGGCCTGCCATTGATAACTAAGAATGAAGGTTTTGTTGGCGTATTACTTATAAGTGGATTACCACAAGTGGAAGATCATCTGCTAGGTGTTGAAGTATTAACTGAGTTTCTAGCACGTAAGGGTGAACTACTATGAGTAATCAAGTTTGGGTATGTGGTGAGGTAGTAATTGATTTAATTCCAGATGGTACTGAGCGTAAAGCTGTTGTTGGTGGTGGGCCTGCAAATACTGCAAAAGCATTATCAAAGCTTGGGATCTCAACACAATTCATCGATGGCATATCAAATGATAAGTATGGCCAGATGGCACTTCATGGGTTACAAAAAGATGGCGTATTACTAGATTTTGTTAAGTTCTCAGATAAGCCAACTTGTCTTGCAATTGTCTCTTTAAATTCAAAGGGTGGGGCCACATATGAGTTTGTAATTGATGACACCGCCACCTTTGATTTTTCACACTCATGGCTGCCTGATGCAGCAGAAAAAAAGCCATCTCTCCTTCACATTGGCACACTAGTCACTGCAATTGAGCCAGCAGCATCAGTTCTATTTGAATGGGCAAAGAAGGTTGCACTAGTTGCGCCTATTGTCTTTGATCCAAACATCAGACCTGCAGTAATGAGTGATAGAAATCAGTATATGAAACAGGTTGAGCGGTGGGTATCAATT
>Ga0315905_10004366_pt1 | contig 14426 bp, 21 predicted proteins | sample LakEriMetagenome_5_FD_203522 | JGI IMG/M metagenome (GOLD analysis project Ga0315905, IMG submission 203522) | Freshwater fungal communities from buoy surface, Lake Erie, Ohio, United States - Buoy 4 MA121 | ecosystem: Environmental > Aquatic > Freshwater > Lake | place: USA: Lake Erie, Ohio... | reverse complement strand
AAAAAAACCAAAGTAGAGTAAAATTAAATGTTCGCTGAAAAGTATTGAGATTTGAGTTTTCCTAATATTGAGTTTTAAATTTTGAATCTTAAGGCATTCATCAATATCATTATCAAAGCATCATGTCTTATATGAAAATATCCTGAGATATTTGTTTTTAATTCCGAAGAATTAAGGCGCTACTAGTCTAATTCTACCCTTTAAGTTGGTTATATCTTTGTGATGGCATTAAATGCTTCAATCTCTTCTTGAAGTTGTTCGATTTCTTCTTCCCAACCTTTAATCAAATTATCTTTAGTAAACAAATCCATGTATGCTACATAAGTAATTGTTTCTTCATTAGTACGGTATCTATCACGAAAAACTCCGGCTTTTGTATCTAGACCTCTAATACGAGAAATTAAATTTTTTACTTCCCCCAAACGGAAAATTTTACCTGCAATAGGGGTATTTGCATTTTGGATTTTTGTTTTTAACCCAATCAATTCATTAGTTAATTCAACCCACTTAGTATAAGCTTCTTCTGGGTTATAACCTGTACCTACTTGATCAGCTGGTTGTGAATTGTATTTTTGGAAACGAATAAACATTTCATCTGCTTGTTTAACAAGTTTCTTTTTGTGTTTTAATGCTTTTGTCAAATTCATAATATCAATATAGTAACGTTTTTTTATATATCCAAGCTGTATGAGAAATTTTTTGTACCTCCACGTGGAATCGAACCACGAACTAGAACTTAGAAGATTCCTGTTATATCCATTTAACTATGGAGGCAAGTGCTAGGTCACCAATTCCACCTAGCGTGGGGAGATTTAACGTGATTTCTTTCTTGCACGAGAAGAACAGGTCTCCCTTGATCACGGACCTGAACTGGTTTTAAGGTGCGGAAGTTGAGGGATTCGAACCCCCGGATGCCTTTCAACATCTCTAGTTTTCAAGACTAGCGCGATCGACCGCTCTGCCAAACTTCCGAATAAAAGAAAAGCTTTGGGTCTTTCAGGGTTACTGATTGGGTGCAATGAGTGACGCCTACCTACTACTAACCCTTTTTCGGTATTTAAAACACTCTACTTCTCAATTACAGCTTAACTACTTTTCTTTGGCGGTCTATCACGGATTCGAACCGAGGCTACCTCATAGACAGTGAGGCGTGTTAACCACTACACTAATAGACCAAATTTTGTGGACCGTCCCAGATTCGAACTGGGGACTGAAGCTTGCAAAGCTACTGTGTTAGCCGACTATACCAACAGCCCAATTAAAAATAGATTTTGCACACGTCCAGGGCCTACTGTGCTAATTCATCCCTGCGCTTCTACGTTTCCCGTCGGATATCTATTTTTTGTTACCCCCCAGAGATTCGAACTCCAATTCAGTGGCTCAAAACCACTTGTCCTGCCGTTAGACGAGAGGGTAATTTATTTGGTAGCGGGGGTGGGAATCGAACCCACCTAGTCCGAGCTTATGAGACTCGTCAGTGCACCAGCTCTAGTTCCCCGCTATTTATTTTTGTTTCTTATAAGGTCTCGAACCTCGTCTTCCCGCTCCCATGCGGGCGTGCTATCCATTCTTACACTATTTAAGAAAAACTGCTACATACTTTTATCGGCAAATTACTCATACATATCAGATCACATATAGTATTTAAATCAGTTGCCGCTGATTGATTGACTACCCATGATTTGGTAGCCCGTACGAGAATCGAACTCGTCTTTACAGGTTGAAAACCTGGTGTCCTAACCGATAGACGAACGGGCCATTTATTGGCGCCCTCAGCAGGATTTGAACCTACGACCAAGCGGTTAACAGCCGCTTGCTCTACCACTGAGCTATGAAGGCGTATTGGTACTTCCTTTTCGATTTTGTTGTTTAGTACTAACCATTCTCCGTAGTCAGAACAGGACTCGAACCTGCATTAAGCTACATATTGAGTGGGTGTCAACTTAATGTCTTCCAATCAATCATCACTCTACCGATAGCTTCCGCCACCTGACTATATTGCTCGTGCTTTCCGAGCTGTCACCCGTTTCTAGTCTTAGTGGGTTAACTTGGTAGTCAAAACAGGATTCGAACCTGTAACCAGTTTTCTAAGCCCTACGTGCAAGATTTTCATTGCCTCGTACTGGTGTCTAATCGAGCATACACAGCGTTTACCATTCCGCCATTTGACTATTTGTACCGTGGGCGAGAGTCGAACTCGCATGCTGTTACGCTCCGGTTTCTAAGACCGGTGTGTCTACCATTTCCACCACCTCGGCATTTAATTTCTCATACGTCAAAGAACTTTTTAATTCTTATTATTTTTATTATGACATAAATATAACATCATGTCTTATGAAAGCCAAACCGGTTTTTAAAACTTTTTAACTTTCTTTTGCACGAGTGGAAGGATTCGAACCCTCAACAATAGTTTTGGAGACCATTATGATACCATTTCACCACACTCGCGTATTTGAGTTCAAGGTAGGAATCGAACCTACTTCAGTAGTTTTGCAGACCACCCGGCTTCCTAAACCAACCTGAACTTTTAGTTGTTCTTAAGGGATTCGAACCCCTATTTCTTCGTTCGTAGCGAAGTGTCCTAATCCGTTGGACGAAAGAACAATTTGTTATTTTACTAACATATCTGCGGCGTATGTTGCCATAACACCTAATGATTTGTATCTAACTTTGTAACCCATACCTTCAACTAAACCAACTGCTGCTCTTAATACTTCATTTGATTTATATCTCTTATCAGGATTAACATCTATATCAATGTATTTAACTTGAGGCAAACCAGCATTTTTAAGTATTTCTGCTGTCTCAACTGATTTCCAAACCTCATTCATTAAACGTACTTGTCTTACTTTTTCTAAAGGTAAAACTTCTTTATTAAATAAAACATGCGCACCACCCTTTGGCTTATAAAGCGCTAATACAGTGGCATAAGTCGTGTTATAAGCATAGTTTTGCGAGTCACACCCAACTAACAATTCGGTGTTGGGGTTGGTGTTTAAATACGCTTTTACATAGTCAACTAAGTCAACTGTTTTTCTGTTTGATAGGGTCTTGAAGTTCATAATCTGTTTTTTATAAGTATTTTTTACATAGCGGAAAGAGTTGGAATCGAACCAAATACCCGGAGGTACACATTGCTTAGCAGGCAAGCCCTATCACCATCAAGGGTCACTTTCCTTTTAGGGTGTATGAGGAGTTTCGAAATCCCGACTTCTCGCGTCACAAGCGAGTACTCTTCCTCTGAGTTACATACACCATTTAATTGTGGAGAAAATAGGACTCGAACCTATAACCCCTTGCGTATCAGGCAAGTACTCTAACCAATTGAGCTATATCTCCATTTTAGTGCCCCATATAGGATTCGAACCTATTTAGCTAAAAAGCAACGGTGTTACAGACCGTCCCGACTCTCCAACTCCGGCGCTGAGGCATTTATTTGTCTTTCCTGCTGGATTCGAACCAACGATCTTCTCTGTGTAAAAGAGACGCTTTAAAACCAACTAAGCGAAGGAAAGAAATTGTGACCCCGTCGAGACTCGAACTCGAAACCCCCTCATTAAAAGTGAGGTGCTCTAAACCAATTGAGCTACGAAGTCATATTTTGTAGCGTAGGCCGGATTCGAACCGGCGTGCCTCTGCTCCCAAAGCAGATGAGATAAACCAGACTCCTCTACTACGCTATTTAATTGTGCGACGGGCAGGACTCGAACCTGCATGGCTGGATTTTCAGTCCAGTGCATTGACCATCTTTGCTACCGTCGCAATTTTTCTCATACGTCAAAGAACATAAAAAAGGCCCGATCTTGTGAACCGGGCTTACTTTGTGTTTCAATATGTTTCAAAAAAACATCACATCATAAGCCCTTTCAGTCTAATATCTTTCACCTCGGGACGATTCATCCACGACGCTTTAAGACTAAACTGATATGACTGACAATGTTTCATTTTTTATATGTTTTTAATATGTGATAAATATATGTAAGGAATTTCAAATCGCCAAACTATATTTAATTTTTTTTTCTTTCTTTTTGGAGCGGGTGGACAGAATCGAACTGACATCACAGGCTTGGAAGGCTAGTGTAATAACCATTATACGACACCCGCGGGGAGTAGCCCTCGACTAACATTTTAATTGGGTCGGGGAGTTAATCAAAGACTACATTTTGGAGCCGAGAGCCAGATTCGAACTGGCGTGTCCTTACGGAACCTGATTACAAGTCAGGTGCAATCAACCGCTATGCGATCTCGGCTTTTAGAGTTATTATTTTTTCAACTCCATGATCTCTGTATGTAAAGAATCAGCATGTGCTTCTGTACTTTGGATAAGAGAATCAGTGTTCAATGAATCAGAACATGTTGAATCAACACAAGTTGAATCAGTTGAAGATGAAGTGGTTTCGTTTGAGCAAGAAGCCAAAGCGAAAATAGCGGCGATAAATAATACTTTTTTCATTTTGATATAAATATATAATTTTTTATTTTTTGTACTACTGGCCGGGATCGAACCGGCACGAACATTACTGTCCACAGGATTTTAAGTCCTGCGTGTCTACCTATTCCACCACAGTAGCAATTGTTTTCATTATGTTATAAATATAAGAACTAATTTTTGTATTTCCAAACTTGAATACATTCCCTTAAGCGGGAACATATTCAAGAGCCAAACCATATAATTTTTCGTTCAATTCCAAATCCTTACTGAAGTTCTTAATTTTACGAGCTTTACGAACTTTAGTTCCGTAACCGTAATTAAACATTCCGTGTGTCAATTTTTCTTGAACCACATTATAAATACTCCACAAATCAGAACCTTTGTCTTCTGGACGAGTTGGAGTCAACAAATCATTAAAATCGATTTTAATATTCTCCAATTCTTTTTCATCAAAACGAGTCAACAAAGCTTTCTTAGCAAAATCAAGCATTTGTTCTTGACCCAATTCTACTGAACGAAACTTATTAAGTGACTCAACAGTTAAAGGCAATTTTTCAACCATTGACTTAATTGTTTCTTGCAATTCTTCAAATGTGTAACCGTAGTGACGAAGTTTCATATTTTCAAATTCTTTGCTTGAAACAACCAAACCATTTTCACAAACCATTCTAAACAAACCAGCTGTGAAAGTAAAAGCGTTTTTACCGTCATGTGAATTGGTAAGCAAAATTTGTGGAAATACATTATCACCATCTTCTGAAGTGATTTGGATTTCATTGTTACGGAACACAACTAAGTGTTTTTGGAAACCAACACTCTTACGAGCTTTAACTTCCTTAGCATCAACTACTCCCCATCCTAAGATGGCCATGTCGTCAATGATTTTTTCAGTTGAAATGTGAGCGTATTTGTCACTTACATTTGGAGCACCTTTTTCAGTGAAGATAGATTTGGCGCGGTTCTTAATTTCTTTCTTGTCGATGAATTCTGTGTTTCTAATGTCTAACATAACCTTAATTTTTTATCGTTTTTTATTATGACATAAATATAACATCACACTCACCCAAGGCCAAGCCAAAGGTTAAGAGAGGTTAAAGGTTTTCTAAATAAAGAATAAAATCCTCAATTACTTCTCTTCCCTCCATATTTGACTTAACTGCCATTTCTAGCAATGTTGTCATAGCATCCTGTTTAGACTCTAATATAAGGTATTTAACGGGTTTAAGTGTGTTTTCTGCTATGATATTGTCTTTGTTACTACCATAATCGGCAACATCATTTAAATACAAATCAATGTATTCATTAAGTTTATCCTTTGAAATGCTCATATATAAGTTTTTTAATTTTTTTAACTATTTCTTTTAGTTTTTGTGCTTGTGAATTTAACCAACTTAATCTTTCTCCCATACGTTTTCCTTCCATTGGTTTTTCTATATTCTCAGCTGGTATAAAGCTTTCTAAAGGTTTCATATATTCAGAACCAGTTAAGAAAACAAATTTATCAGATTGAGGATTAACACCCATTTTACTCATTTGGCCTTTTACTGTTGCACCCCATTGATCTTTTTCATCTTTTTTCATAGTTTTCAAAGTCAAATCATAAGGTTCAATTTGTTTATCCATAGGTAATAAACCATACTTAGCGGATAAGATAAACATTTTATCAGGTTTAAGAGCTTCACCATATACTTTTGTTTTCTGGAACATAGGAGAAGGTGAGTACATGTCTTTAGCTGGAGCTGGCTTATTCAACTTAGATTTGGTACAACTCAATAATACAATTTTAGCCATATGTTATAAATATGTTAGAAGGGTAATTTATCATTGATATCTACTATATCTGCTATTCCAATATCAAACTTATATTTTTCTAAAGTATATGTATGATTTCCATTTTTATCTTTAATCAACGCATCTATTGAATAATGGGGTTGGATTGATTTAATAATTGGAAAATAATTATCCCAATTAATATTCTGAATATCTTGGAAGTGTTTATATTGTTTTCCTACTCTATTATCAGTAGCGTATTTCATTTTGGCAGCAAAGATAATGCTTGGATGAGTAAGTTTAATAGGGGTTCCAAAATAATCTAACTCAAACCAATCCTTTTTCTTTAAATAATCCTTATTAAAAAAATCTACTTTATAATATTTTTTCACAAACTCATCCCAATCATTATGTGGTGGGTTTGTTTCTAATAAAATTAATTCTCTTTCTAAAACATTTGATATGTTTATAGGTTGAGGAGTTCCATCTGTGTCATTATAATCACTAGCACTTCTTTGAATACTTAAATTAAAAAAATCAATTAATACAGACAATTCATCTTCAGTAAGAGCCTCAATTAAACTAAAATCTAAATCAGGAGTTCTATTTTTAAAATCATACTTTATAATATTTAAAATATGTAAAGCTATACTCCCACCTAAAACAAGTTTATCATTAACAGCCATTAAAGTTAAAAATCTATCCTCCCACATTGAAGGCATACGATTAATTTTTCTTTCCATTTTTAATATTTAATACTTACAATTTCAATTAAACCATTTTTAATTAAGAAGTTTCTTAAATCATTTCCTGATTTAAAGATTTGTCTTAAAGCAATTTGGTAAGGAGTAAATCTACGGCGATAATTGTTATTATCATAACGTTTACTTTTAGAACCTATTAATTTTGTTAAATGGAGAGATAATTGTCTTTTAGCATCTGTTTCTGAAACAAATCCTGAATTGCCTCCACATGTTAAAATTCTACCTCCTAGCTTAACAATCCATACTTCAGTCACAGGAAATAATTCTTCATCTTTAATAATTTTATTCATTATTTCCATAAAGTTTTTTTGACTTTCTTTATGAGTAGTATCTCTATTAGCAATAATATCCAAGGCCATTTTAATGCCTTCTTCATCAGTGCTTTTAATAATATCAGCAAAGCCGTCTACTAATTCTTTTTCGATTATAAATTTTTCAAATGTTTCCATTGTTTTTTGATTTTTGCTTTTTACCATACCATTCAACTATAATATCAATTCGTAGGTTATAACATTCTTTAGTATATACATTAAAATATTGATTTAATATTTCATTTACTAAAGCATTATCCTCTGTAAGCATATCAGACATAAAGTCAATAAATTCTTCTCGGGACCTACCACCTAATATTTCTTCCATCATCTTACAATTCTTACTTTAGCGCCTGGTAATGATTCATTTATATTATGACCTGAACTATGAACCCATAACATAGGTTTTTTAGGTTGGGTTTGAGGAGCAACACATTCACCATCAGTTAAATAAATCAAATTAGCATATTTGTCTCTATTCTCAGCTAGGTAAACCATTACAGGTTCAAAATCAGTACCACCTCTACCTTGTACTTCAATTTCATCTCTTTGGCCTTTATATTCATAAACCCTTCTAACTTTAGCGTCACATTCTATAATATCAACATAAGTACCTGATTTATATATGTGGTAAATTTCATTAAAAAACTCTACTAAATCGTCATTACTAACAGAACCAGATGTATCAATAGCAACTAATGTTCTTTTCTTTTGTTTTATTTTAAGGGCGGGACCTGTTCCAAAACGTCTATTTGGTTTACGTCTTGTTTTTTTAGTATAAACCATAGTAGACATACTATTAAAACGTCTTAGATATGATTTCCAATCAATAACAGGTTCAACAATTTCAAACAAACTATCAATATAGTCTTTCATTTCACCTGGTACTAAACCTCTACCACTTCCTTTTTTCTCTAAAGCACTAGTTACATCTTTTAACTGGTGGTCAATTTGTTTAGCAATAAGTTTCTTTTCAGCCTCACTTAAACCATCAACCCCATCAATATCCAAAACAAAATCCCCACCTTCACCAGCCATTTTAGCTACATCACCTTCTGGATTGTCTTGAATATCTTGCATTAATTTACCATAATAATAACCAGTACCTTTTTTAGGTTCTAAATTAAGAGGTGCAAAAGTAGGACCATCAATTTCTAATCCATCCCAAGCCTCACCTTTCATATCAGAATTAATATACTGGTTGATTTCTAAATCAGCAGCCATATTATAGACTTTCTTATTATCAAAACGATCCCAATTAGTTAAATGGAAAAAACAAATATGGAGCAATTCATGTTTTAATACTCCTAATTTAGTTTTATCATCTAATGTACCCCAAAACTCAGGATTAACTTTTAACTTAGTATTAATTTTATCTGGAGTAACACAAGCTGTAGGAATGTTTTTATCTAATTCTTTATTAAGACTAATTAAAACTAAACCATAAAATGGTTCTTTAAGCATTAATTGCTTAGAAAATTTAGCGATTTCTTCGTATGTATTATTCATAACCTATTTATTTAAATATAACAAAAAATGGCCCTAAGGCCAAATCTTATTTTTTATTATGTAATGATATTTTAAAACTATCTATCTGTAAACATCCTCCATCTAATCTAAACCCATTTTCACTTAAAAAATTATTAATGTTTCCTAAAACAAAATGTTCAATAGTTTTCTTAGCTTCATTATCATGAGAATAATTTTTATATAGACCAGCACTAAATGTTCTGAAATCGTATTTCCAATTAATTCCTTTATTTTTAAAATAACGGTCTAATGTTTTATAGGCTTGACTACCTGTATTGCCATTACCCCAATTCATAGCCTCTTTATATTTATTTAATAAAAGAGCAATTGTCAAACCAAATTTATTTAAATTAACATTAGCCATCATCTCAATAGCTAATCTAATATTATCTGATTCTCTACTAGCGAACATAGAATCTAAAGTTGAAATATAATCATCATCTAAATCAATACCCTCCGAATTAAGTGTTTCTAAAATAGTATCATCCCAAATAATATTACCATGAGGATTTTTAAAATAATTCATAAGAACATCAAACACATCTCCAATATTCTTTGTACGGTAAGTATCTTGTTCATGATAATCTATCCAATCCAAATTACCAAGTGCTTGCTTAAATTCTTGTGGGTAATTACTATACTCATCATAGTAAACAACCATATTTGATTTATTATTAAAAAAATCAGTATATTGTTTAATATAATTAGTTTGGGTAGTCAAACTATTTATTGTTTTAATAACATTTAATAGTTCTTTAGTAAAAGGAACAATAGCTACTTTTACTTCTTTACATTGGTTAAACCATTTATAAACATCCTTAATTATGTTTTTATCAAAAAAGACAGTGTCTGAGTTTTCAATAATAGAGGTTTTTCTGATTTTATTTTCTTCTATAAAAACTTTAACCTTATGACGAGGGACATTAGAACCTTTACCTACATAAAGAACTTTACCTATCTCTCCTTTACCTGAATTATTAAGAATAGCATTAATTTTGCTTTTATAATCTTGTAGCTCAATTTGGGTGAGGAAAGTTTTATTACCTGTATTATTCCAACCTGTGTAAAAATAACCTAATTTTTGGTAGGTATTATATGTGTACTTAGGTGATATACAATTTTCTAATTTCATAACTTTTATTTCTTATTTAATTAAATATAACAAAGGGGATTTAGATAACCAAACCCCCAATGTCGGATCTTATTTCATAATATATTTTACTAATTCTTTATCCATAATCATGGTTTTAAATTTACTCATATTATTATTGTAAATTGATTTAACCATATTATAACAAATATCAGTAGTAAAAATTTCCTCAGTAACTAGTTTAGAAATTCTACTAATAGTATCTTTTTCAACTGGATTGTTTTTAGAATACAAATCCAAATAGTTAACAACCCTAGTAGATAATGTTGAGGCAATATCAGCTCTATATTTACTATCTTTACCAACTAGACCTTTTAAAGTAGTCAAAACATATTTTTCATCCTGTTTAAAGATATTTTCAGGTGAAATCATTTTATCCAACTTATTATTAATAAACATAGTAAACAAACTACTAAACTCAGGCCCAACTGAACCTTCTCCAATCATTTGAATCAAAGGCAAACTATCATCAAACGATTTAATAGATGAAATAGAATTAAAGAACATAGATACACTTCTACTATTAACATCTGTAGTAACTAGTTCTGGATGCATCAATAGGAAGTTAATACATCTACCATCAATATCATTTTCCTCAGCCCACTTACCCCAACAATCAATATCAAATTTCAAATTAACACTAATGAATCGAGTCTTTTGAGCATTATCAATACTATTAACTAAATAATCTCCATTATCAGGATTGGCAGTAAGAATAATATGCCAATCTTTAGGCAATGACCAACTAACATATTGTTGGCGGTCAATCAATTCCATAATAGCTTGAATAAACCTAACATCAGCTCTATTCCAGTCATCCAAAAGCAAAATACCACCTTTTTCTTTATTAGCAATCCATTCAGGTGGACAATAACTCATTCTATTTTGACCAGTTGATTTGTAACCCAATTTAAGGTACTCATCAAAAGCATGTTCATCAACCCAAGTCTTTTCATTATTAATTTCTACTTCAAATTGACGAATTGGAAAACCTACCAAGTCACCAATTTCCTCAATTTGGGCTAAATTCAACTTAACAAAGTTAAGATTTTGTTCTTTAGCTAATTGAATAATGGCTGATGTTTTACCAATACCACTTTCACCAATTACTTCTACACTAACAGGTGATTTACCTTGTTCTTGCAAAAAACGATTATTTGAGATGATGTGACCCAAAAAATCCTTAAGTTCGTTTACATTAATTGAAATAAGATCCTTTTTCATAACTTTTATTTTTTATATATTATTTTACAACTTCGTTTCTTTCAAAGAAAATTTTACCAAAACTAAATCCAAAGCAAAACAATGCCGCGAGTTCCAAACCTCTAAATCCCAACTGTTCAAAACCCAATGAAGCCAAAAATGAAACAGTTCCTAAAATTGCCAATTTGTTGTTTTTGCTAATGTTTTTCATAACCTTTTATCGTTTTTTATTATGACATAAATATAACATCCAACACCACTAAGGCCAAGCCCCTTCTTCCCCTCTCTAACCTTTCTTTTCATTTGCAAATTTGGCTTGACCCTCCACACCAAGATAATACGTATATACTATTTAAATACATAAGCCGTATTACCTCATGATTCCCGTTGAGTCGCCAAGTTTATCATGGATTGTATTTAGGTGGTTATTAGCACCTATATAACGGTAATACACAACAGTATCCCATCCATCTGCATCGGGTATTTTAGTAAAATGAGTTACACTAGATAAATGATGCCCTCCATCTCCATCCGGACGAATATCAACTTCCAGATAATCTGGATTATTAATAAGGGCATCTGGGGAAATATATTTTATCATGAGGCAAAGTGTTTAGAAACTTTTTCCCAATCAACCATGGCTACCAAGGACATGCCTTTTTTAACTCTCAGATAGGCAGAGAATCTGGCCTCTATATCGTTGCATGGGACGCTTTTTATTGACGCTTGACATCCTTCACATTTCTCGAGATAAGAAATTGCTTGTTGAGTTAATTTTTCATCTTTTATCATAACCTTTATTTTAATAATAATTTATTATATTATGAAGATACCGATCCTTTCCTTGGTAGCCAAACTAACCTTTGAACTTTCTTTTTAGGTAAATAACTACCTGTTCAATGCCCCAATACAGTCCAAAACAATACCAAAGAAATAATAACATATTATAGTTTTTCTATTTCTTGTTTTACTTCTACCCAAAACATTATCACGTGAACTCTCGCCAATGTGGAAATAATTGGCTCTTTTGGCATAGATGCTATTATTTCATCAACTGCAATCAATGCACATTGTTTAGATGATTCTTTTCTTATTTTTCTTCTTTCAGATAAAACTTGCCCAGGATATTCGTTTAAGTTATCCTCAAATTCTTCATTTGCGTATTGATAAAACTTATCAAATAAATATTTTGCTTGTTCTCTTGGTGTCATATTATTTATCTCCTAATTTAAATTGTTTGTAAACAACATCAACATCAATTTTTTGGTATGTGTCGGGAAACATATGAATCAAATATTTTACAAAACGTAAACGTTCTTGACCTTCATCCATTAACTCTTGGTGGTGAACTTCAACCATAGCATCATTTAACATGCTTTGAATTACGATACTTACTCTAACTTTATCCATAACCTTTATTTTTCTTTAACACGGTGAATATACGAACCGTCCTTTAGGAAGCCAAATCCTTTACAATAATTTCCAAATTATTTTCATCAAATCTTAGTCCTACAATCTCACCACCATTACCATTTTCATTGGCCTCTACTAGTTCTAAGAATTTTTTTAAATCAACGGCTCTTACGAAAATACCACCTTTGGCTTTTTCTCCGTCAAAATCATCTGCCCAAAATATTTTATTGTCTATCATAATTTTATTTCATTTCAAACCCAAACCAAACCGAACGATATAAACCTTTCCATCTTTCGTCTTTATTGCCATATAATACTCCATCAACAACAGCTACCGCATGTCCTTGAACAATTAATACAAAACGGCCTACTGGATTATTTTCCATGAATGACTTAATTGTGTAACCCGTTTTGGTTTTGTATTTTGGGTTGATTAAAACCTTGTCACTGCCAATTGAAAATTTTAAAAAATTACGTGATGGGTGAGCACCAATGTAACTAATCTTTTTACCATTTTTGGTTTTGCCAATAATATTTTTACAATAAGCACTTACAAATGTGCCTTTTTTATCTTGGCGCTTCAAATTCTTTTTTACCCAAGCGTGTGCTTGGTCATATGGTAAATCTAAAGCCGCGGCAAATGCTCTTACAACACAATCACCTCTTTCTTTTTTAGCTAATTCACTTAACTCAACAGATAATTTTTCACTATTTACAAAATATTGAGATTTGAAAGCTTCAACTTTTTTTCCGTTTGTTAATATTGCTTTTTCTGTGATCATATAACCTTTATTACCTAGTAAATATAACAAAAGGGATTGGCATAGCCAATCCCCTTCTTCACTTTTGTAAGATTTTTTTTACAAAGGTAATCCCTGATAGAAAACAGGACCTACATTTGCTTTGAACCAACTAACAGCTTCACTGTAAGTGGTAACATCGAAATTAAAATGGTTTTGACATAAGAAAAGTAAGTTATCTTCATCTGTAGCTCCGTAGCAAGCTGCTCTTTCACCATCTATGAAACCTACTAAATGTCCTTCGGTTCCAATTTCTCTTGCACCTTCGGTCCAAACATCCTCTTGTACTACAATAGATGTTTTGTCTTCGTTTAAATTAATAAAATACGCCATGCTGATACATATGTGTTTTATTTCTTAGATTTTTTTCTTTCCTCCTCTAAAATATAATGGGTCTGGAAAAATTTATCCATTAGTGGATCCATTTCTTCTCCTATTTTATTTAGCCATTGATCGTATATAGGATTTCTTTTGTTGTATTTTTCAAGATAGCTATTTTGTAGGACTAAAATTCGCTCATGCCTAGCCACTAAAGGTGTTAGTAAACTGTCTAACACCGCGCTATCTTTAAGTAAAGAATCAATTTGAGCATTTATGTGACTACCACACATAAACATTAATATACAAATTATCTTTTTCATTATTTTAAATATACGTATATATCTTATCGATGACTAATTTTTATTAAAAAAGAGATTTTATGTCCCTTGTATTTTTATTCCTTTTTCCATTTTGAGATTTTGATATGTGGTATTGGATATAAGTATATACAGCATCGATGGTAAAAATCGTTTACGATCTGTTTTTACATCTAATGCCTTTTTCACACATATCCAACGTTACAGTGATATCAACGCACGTGGTATTTATCCGGTGATGTATACGTACGTACTACGTACACACACCGTACTGCATACTACTTACCCGCTAGGGCATAAAAGGTAATTACAACCGCAGCTCCAAAAGAAGCTATTGAAAATAAATAAAGCCCACCAATTACTGATTGTTTGATAATATTTTTCATATCTATATTATTAGCGTATAATTTTAACA
>Ga0315905_10004365_pt1 | contig 14429 bp, 14 predicted proteins | sample LakEriMetagenome_5_FD_203522 | JGI IMG/M metagenome (GOLD analysis project Ga0315905, IMG submission 203522) | Freshwater fungal communities from buoy surface, Lake Erie, Ohio, United States - Buoy 4 MA121 | ecosystem: Environmental > Aquatic > Freshwater > Lake | place: USA: Lake Erie, Ohio... | reverse complement strand
CGATGGAAGGCCGCGTGAGCGGAAAAGGAAGACGCAACCCCTCCTGGGCACTCGCTAATATGGGGAGTTCGGCGAAATTCTAACTTTTATGGGGATTTTTTTTAAAAAAAACTTTTTTTGGAAAAATTTTTTTCAATTTTTTTTGGATTTTTTCCAAAAAAAACGAGGTCCATGTGGACTTTTTTTTTTAAAAAAAATCCCCAAAAAAAGTAGAATCGAGCTACGGAGAGCGAGAGCGAGAGCGAGAGCGAGTTACATACAGCACACATGGCACAGACGCACACAGGTACACCCTTGCACACACAGGTACTCCCGCACCATATGGCATAGACGCACACAGTCATACTCGCGTACACACACACACACACACACACACGTCCGCCTGCAACGCTACACACACATACACGCACACACACACACTCCCCCCTCTCTCTGACGAAGCCGCCTGCTAGCTAAAATCAAATAAAGCCTGGGTGGCGAACACGAATGCGAGTGGCGGTAGGGAGGAGGACAGGCAGCAGTCGAGTTCTTGGCGGCATGCCGGTCAAGTGCTAGTGGCGTCAAGTGCTAGTATGTATTATCATGACGGCACTAGTATGTATTGATGCCTTTGGAGTGAGGCAACGTGGAGTGAGGCAAGGTGGAGACAAGGTCAGTGTGAGCCAACGTCTAGAGTGAGCCAACGTCTCGACCAGCCTTGCCCACGCTCGCGGTCACGGCCGCATTTTGCTTTTCCAGCGCCGCCTCCTCCGGCAGCAACTGCGCTCGCCCATGTGCACACACCAACCCCCCCGCCCCCCCACACACACAGATTCAGCCTCTGGGCCTCTCGCCTTGCTTGCACACGACGTGTTACCAGCAGTTGCCTCATCCAAGGGACCGTGGTCCCAATTTTCCGGACAAACGAATTGGTGGTGGGGCGTGCATGGCACACGACCGACTGCCTAGACGACAACTACTCCAAACAAACGCTAGCGTGCGCACGTGCGTATATGTGCAGGCAGCTTGCTGGGGAATGCGACATTTACGTGAGAGATTGCGCGCAGACGGAGGGGAGAGGAGAGTAGAGGAACGGAGGGGAGAGGAGGGGAAGTAGTTGGCGCAACCTTCACGAGAGCCCTGCCAGAGAGCAAGTGCGCCTTGCCGTGTTTGCCGGTGTCCTCGGCTCCAAGCATCTGAGCTCGGAACGCCATGACAGCTGTGCAAACGGAGGGAGGCACTTAGCTTCAAGATAGCAGTGCAAACCGAGTTAGGCGTCTTAGCTTCCATGTTGAGGCCAGCCAAAAAAACGGCGTTCAAAAAACGGCGTTCCGTTTCAAAAAAAAACCGCCCCTTTTTTGAGGAAATAGAGCCGGGTTTCGGAGTTGTTCTGAAATTGAGCGTTGTTAGTTGCTTCTGAGCGTGTTAGTTGCTTGTGGGTCCAATGAATGGGCGTGTTAGTTGCGTGTGTGTGCAATAGGCGCAGCTTCTTGAGCGTGTGTGTGCAATAGCCCCAGCCTTCTTGAGCGTGTTAGCTTCTTGAGCGTGTTAGCTTCTTGAGCGTGTTAGCTTCTTGAGCGTGTTAGCTTCTTGAGCGTGTTAGCTTCTTGAGCGTGTTAGCTTCTTGAGCGTGTCAGCTGCTTCTGGGCGTTTGGGCACCTTGCGTGTCGAGCGTAACTTCCTTGGCTAGCGTCGACACCAGCCGCTCCACGTCCTTCTCGTGACCCCCTCGCAGCGCAGGCGGTGGAGGCAAGGTAGCAGAGTGACGTGAGTGGTGAAGCCGTCTGTCCACAGCAGCTTCGAGGGCAGGGCCAGCCTGTCTGCCCCAGCCTGTCCGTGCATCTTCTCTTACCACCGCACCCTTACTGCTTCCACCATCCATGCGTGAGGCAGCCGACAGTGCGACACGCATCCCTGCCTCCTGCTGCACTCCGCTGCGACCCCTCACCTCGCGCACTCCGCTCCGACCCCTCAGTTCCCCATCCCGCCCTCCCCCGCTGACCCCCTCCCCGCCAGCGGCATGCGTGGCACTGGGCGCGCTCTTGGCTCTAGAGGCGGAGGCCTCAAGCTCTCGCGTGCGCCCCCGCCAAACCGAGGCCAGACTGGTGTGTTGGGTGGCTGGGCGCCCCATGATGCGTTGCGCTATGCGCTCAATCTTGGTCAGGCGCCTCCCACCTTGAATCTTCGTCAGGCGCCTGCCAGATATTCTCAAAAGTCAGCGCACTAGTATATTAACTATGGAAAGTAACTGTAAAAGGTACTGTTTGAGAATGAGTGCCTTGAGAACGAGTGCCTATCTGCCTTCCACCCTCTCAGCCTATCTGCCTTCCACCCTCTCAGTCCTTGTTGCCCTGCACCGCAAGACCCACAGACAGACTGTTATACATACCCACACATGCACCCACACACACATACTTGGCGCCAGGGCGCAGATGCACACATACTACGCCGTACCCTCCACAAACACAAGGGTGTATGCTGTACACATACTACGCCGTACCCTGGTTGAGAGGTTGAGAGTTTAGGCTACGGCATACCCTCTTTGGGGTTTAGGCTACGGCATACCATCGTTGAGGCCACCTCGCAGCTCTTTCTCGATGCTCGACAGGGGCTGGTGTCTGAGATATGCTGACATGGCCTCCTGTCCTCGTCGCAATCATTGCCACCAGATCAGTTGTAGTGTGCCATGTGCATCCCAACTAATATCAAATAGACACGCACATGCCTGCATCCTTCGCTCTCGCGTGGGCATGGGGCGTTTGAGCAGCGACGGGTCGCGATTCACTACAGCGGGAAGCTCCCACCGTGACGAGCCTCCTCGGCTTGTTAGTTGAGCTAATCGTTTCTGCGATTGGTGCCTGCCGTGGTGCCACGCGCGTGTGTGTGGGTGTTTGTGCGTATATGCGTCTGTCTGTCGTCCCTCTCTCTCTCTCTCTCTCTCTCTCTCTGCATGGCTGTGTGTTGGTGTATGCAGGTGCGTGAGTGTATGTGCATTTGTGTGCGTGAGCGTGCGTGAGCTTAACCGTGCGGGTTAACGCTTTCGGCACGCAGACTGCCCTGCAGACTGGGAAGCGTCGAGCGTGCGCAGTGCGTGCACGCGCGAAAATACGCGTGTGCATGGTACCTGAGGTAGGATCGGAGCGCCTTTTTGTCCACGGGGTACCTGCCGGTTGACGCTGCGACGGGAGTATGTGAATAAGGATGGAGGGGGATGGGGATGTGCGCATTGTAGCTGTGGAGGCGTTTGGGTTCGGGCTGCTTTTGCGTGATGTACATCCGCGGGGCAACGCCTCAGGTTGCTTTTTCCGTGGTGTACACGCGGCAGGCTGTGCTTACGCCGCACGGGCCTGGGAGCAACAGTCATCTCAAACGCACCTGAGTAGCCACCGGGCGCCCCAAAGACCTCTTCCAGCTCGAAACCAAGCCCCGCTTGCGCTCCTGCGATGGCGAATGCCACTAAAACCACCGCAGAGACGGCGCCGACTGCCGCCGCGCTCGTCCTCATCTCTGTCACGTGAACAGATTAAGACGAGAGTTTTTAAACCCAATTTTGAAATTTTTGGCTCCGCTTTCGGCTGCAAGGAAAGACGTCCTCACACTATGGGAAATACCACGACGACGGACGCGAGGGGAGGGGAAAAAGAGACACCGAGAACCCTCATCGTCAGGTGCGTGTACTGGTAAGGGTGTTGCCGACGGCACTGCTAGGTGGGTGTTGCGGCTGCTTCTCAACTGTGGTGGCTTCCTGCGCGTGCGAGCCACCACGCCGTGGCTGCGCATCTATTCATATGCGTGAGCGTGCGCGAGCTTTCGTGATCGTGCATGAGCGTACGTGAACGTGCGTGCGCGTCCGCCCCCCCCTTTGCCCCGTCTGCTGATTCCTGTCTCGATGATCGAGAATGTCTACATGTGAGTGTGTGCGCTTGCCTGTTTGCTCGTCGTGCCTGCTGCTCTCGTCTGTGAACTCAAGAGCGGTCTGTGTCGTGTACACGAGGACATTCAGGACGAGCAGCAGGTGCTGCTGCACAGAGCAGCTTGGCACACACCAGGTGGTTCTTAATGAAGCTTCATACTCTCCTTTCCTCCTCACACTTTTTGTGAGCTTGAGTATGTCATGCATCCAGCGCTGCAATCAAGAGCGAACGCACGCGGCAGCATATGCGGAGCGCCAAAGCTCGGCTGCTTTGAGCATTAATGATTGCAAGTCAGAGAGGCCCACGGCCAGGCGTGGGGTGCAACAGCTTTGTGCGTGTGTTTTTTAAAGCATCACGTTTCACTGGAAAAGAGGAGGAAGAGGAGGAAGAGTACTCGAACGGTTCTAGGCAGCAAGGTACTGTACTAAAACACCTTGACACACATAACGTGGGCAGAGGCATGACATCATCACACACAACAACCGCTGGCACGACGTTCCTCTTCGCCCTGCGCCAGGTCCCCGCTCTTGCATGTGTACTTTTGCATGTCAGTTGTGTGAGGCCAACGCTCTTTGGAATTTAGTTGTATCGATGCGCTCACTGAGACGCATGTCGCACAGGCACAAGAGCTGTGCACGTGACTGTAGACATAGGTTCACGTTTTCATGGTACCGATGTTTTGTGGGCCTCGAGCTGTTTTGTGGGCCTCGAGTGCGTGCGGCAAGTACACGCAAATGCCAATGGATGCGCGCACTTGTGCAGGACACAGCTTTGCCCCGGAACTGGCACCTTCCCTGCGCGACAATCATACCAAAAGGTTCCTTACTTCACCAACCCCCCTCCACGACCATTCTCTCTCGTATTTTTGCTTCATCCGTGGGCGTGTTTGCGTCAGTGTGCTGACCTTTGGGTGCGCATGCAGCAGTAGTTCGCGCATGGGACTATGCAGTTCAACTAGAGATAAAGCAGATTGAGAAGTTGACAACTAGTCTATCAACTATTTCACCGTCTATCAACTATTTGACAATGTTTTTTTGTTGCTTAAATATATATTAGCGAATGGGATGCGGCCCTGCCTCCACGGTCTTGTCGACACAGGGGGGGGGCTGAAGGGAACGCCCTTGAAAGCCTGACTTCTTGCGCACCATGGGGCTGTGAGGCAAAGTCTTCGAATAAGCAGGTGCGTGCGTGCGTGCGCCAGACAGCATGGTTGTTCTGAGTTTGAGTTTGCACATGCATGTCTGCATGTAAGCTTGTCTGTGCGTGTGAGAGTGTGTGTGCGGATGTGTGGATGTGTGTGTGTTGTGTGTGCATATACTGTGTGTGTGTGTGTGTATGTGTGTGTGTTTGTGTGTATGTATCCACAGCACCACGGGAACCGGCTGGCAGTCGCAGACAAAACAGGAGCAGGAGTGGCAGCTAGCAGAGGGCCAAGCGCGCCAGGCCACTCTTCTGCGACGAGCGGCCATCAACACCCAACGACTTTGAGGGGAGGGAAGGAGAGCTACTTCGCTTCACCATCGTGGGAGAGTTCAGTGGACAGTGGCATGACAACGGTCGAGTCATCGCCTGTCGCCTTGCATCAGCGCGCTGCTGACCTAGCGTCCATTCTCGAGGTTTGCACCCGATACCTTGACCTCAAACCCTAAACCTCCCGGAGGAATGTGTACGCGTGTTATCTATCTGACATCTTGCTCTAATTGTTGCTCTTATCGCATGCGTTTGCTGAATCAAGTGCGCCTGCCTACACGGTAGCGGCAAGCTTACATTAGCTTTATGCGTCTGTTTGTGCTGGCGTGTGGATGCAGAGGCTGCAAAGAGAGATACCGCAGGTTGAGAATGACGTGACCACCAAATTCATGGCCCGAAGCAGGTTCTCTTGATTGAACCCTCCACTTAGGACTGCACACAGCTGGCCAGGGTCTCAACGGCCCGAATCTTGAAGAATACGCAACAACTCTGAATCAACACAGGGATCCCGCTTGTTGCTCGAAGGCGACCGGGTATTAAGAAAGCCGCAATGCCACGCTCCGCGGCGTTGCGGCTTTCTCAAGATTCGGTCGCCGCTGCGCGGCGAGAGGGGTTCTTGTGTTTATTCAGAGTTGTTGCGTATCTCTCAAGATTCGCGTGCGTTTGCCCCCCCCACCCGCAACTGTCCGGCGCGCATGCGAAAGGTTACATCGGCGCAAGGTTACATTGCTGGCGTTGTGAGAATGTATGCAGTTGTGAAACGTGCCATGCCTGAGTTTCGGACATGCAGGGCGCTGTATGCGCGCATACAGCGCCCTGTATGTCCACGCGACACGCGTTTTGACGATGATGAAATGCGCAGTCATAGATATCCCCCCAGGAACGGACCAGCGGAAAGCGAAGACCTGCACGTGGCGAAGCTGAAGCTTCTTGACCTCCGAGAAGAAGAAGCCCAGGCCAAGGTAGAGTACCTGGCAATCTTGCATCGCCTTGCTCCCAATACTGTAAATGGTTAGAATCGTGTGAGGACCTAGCCTCAACCTGAGTCCTTTTGTTTTGCCTTGCGCCCAAGCACATGCTGATGAGCAAGCACATGTTGATCTTCAACGCTGCCAAGAAAATATATTGCCCGTTTACTCTTTCGTCTACTCGTTTTGCCTCCCATTGTGAATATATATCGAAAGCTTTTCGATGCGTTACGGCAAAATTCGTCCGGGACACAACATCGTTGAAGCTCGTGAATGATTTTCTCGTGCTTTTGCGCGACAGCCGACAGCTGTCGCGGGATCCCGATCCCGATACCCATATTCTCCACTTGCAGATAGGATGTTCTGCTCATCCTGACAAGCGGCAAAGCAACAAGAAACGCTTTGCGGGCTCTTTGCTTAGATACTGAACCCAGGGGTTGACTCTTGATCTGCAAGTGCGAAAACACAAACAAACCGACAGACAGACAGGACCCGAGGGCCAACGAGACCAACATTCCTAAACGCAACGAGACCAGCATTTCATGGTTCTAGAGGACGACGGTAGGCGAAACGAAGCACGAGTGCTTCGTTTCGCCTACCGTCGTCCTCAGGCGTCCGAAGTCTCTTCACCCCCCCTTCGAGCAACACCACCGCTCACCAATCCTCCGCTGTCGATACCTTCCCGACTACGACTCGCCGTGTGGACCATATGCTCAGACAGCACTTGATCCTGAACCACAGTGACGCTACCACTCCGCGCCGTTACACGATCCCGCTTCACTCTGCGCTCCCCATAGGCCGTCGACGTGGCGGTGTGGGGCCGCAGCGGTGGGGCATACAATGGTCTTGCGCGTTGTCTTCGGTAATCTGGAGATCATGAAAGTCACAAATTTGTTCACTTTACACATGGTCTGAAGACTAGGTTTCCCTGCTCGCACGCATGCAATCACGCGCATGCGCACACGTACACGCAAGTACCAGGCGGCGGGTAGTATCTGGGCATGCCCTGGCGCCATTGATTCATCTCCAACTGTGCATCATGCTGACTTAGCGCGAAAGGGTGCTCGTCGTAAATGTCCTGGTCAGCGCGATCGTAGGCAATGTACATATCCTGGTGGCCACCCCACCATTCATGTGGCTCAGGAGATGTCCTTTCGCCTGAGGCGTATCTCCTGTCGCCTGACTCGTATCTAGGACCCTCGCTTGACGTGTATCCATTGTTGCCAGGACTCCGATCGGGATTTTGCGGATATGAATTTCTTCGTGACATTTTCCTTGTGTACAGGTCCGCGTTGCTGTGGTGGCGGGGCGACATTCCAGATCCTGAGTACTCTTTCTGACTAGGACCCATGTTTCTTGCTTGGTATCCAGCATAGGCCATCCATGTATTCGAGGGATACGCCTTCCGATCCTCGAAATCTTGATGGTGCACGTCAATAACGGCATGTCTAGTGTCTTCCTTTCGCACGTCATCGCTGGTGTGATCCTCGAGTGATTGGCGCAAGTTGGTTGTCGCCACCGCGCCTGCCTGCAAAACATTGTTCCTTGAATTACCGGCATCTCCTGGCGTCGACGCCCGGGCATGTAACAAGCCATTAGCTCTTTCATCATTCGCGCGCCTGTCCAGGGACGCTGCAAGCTCTTTCTTGGTAAGCGGAGAATACTCCTGACGGTCTGCCCTCTGAACCGTTTGGGGCTTGGCGATTGTTGACATATTCACGGGTAAGAGCGTAGCAGGTGCTGGCGTCCGCAATCCATCCTGCCGGCGAAAAAAAAGAGATTTTGTCAACCTAGCAGGCGGCGTGCGGGTAGCTGCACTGCTCAATTGCAGAGGATTGGCTAGCAGGCGCACGAGTTGGCACCGCTCAGGATCCCTCAAGATACCTCAGGGAAACCTTGGGCTTTCCCAGGACTTCTCTGTCTTTGGCCCATTAGATCCTGCATGTGCGGTCGCTTGTTCATTTCTTGTTGCTCTTCGATAATTTGATGGATTTTCTTTTCGATGTATTTAAAATGATCTTTTATCTCGAGCATAGCCTGTTCCAGATGCACTTGCAAAACCTGCCCAGTCCCATCCGCCCATTCCCATGAACCCCACGTTAGCATATGCACGTCTGCAGGTGCGCTGGCGCACCAGTCTTTAGGTGTCAAGAAAGGTCTATGTTGCACAACTTAAGGATGCTATGCTAAAGAGCACCTAGGTTAAACATGCTTTGCTAACATTCGGGATTCCTAAACTCTAAACCCTACACCCCAAACCCTAACCGTAAACCGTAAACCCTAAACTACACAGGCTAAACTACACAGCAAGGGGCGCACCGGAGCGGTCAGCTCAAGACTCTCCGCTTTAAGTCTCTTGTTGGCGTGTAGAACAAGCTTCAGTATAACCGCTTGAAACTGCTTTTCATCGAGATGGCGCCCTGGCAGACACTCTCAACAGTCTGTGCCCTAGTCTATAAAACTCACTGTATAGAGTACGTTTGAGATTTGAGACCTTTAGCTTGATGGAGCATGATGGATTCGTGTCCATTCAAAGTTTTGTCAATACTTGAAATTGTGTTCATTAACGATAAATCGGTCCCGCCGCTCGCTTCGAATATTGCATGTAAGTCCTCCTCCTTTACTTTCATGCCTGGTATAATGTATATATATATATATATATACACGGACACACACACACACACACCGTGCGGTAATGGAACCACACACACAAACCCCAGCACGAGACGAACCCAAGAAGCGCTGACACAAATTCATATATATATGTATACATACTCTAGATAGATAGATAGATAGATAGATACCCATGGATTCGAGGCGTGAAACAAGCTCGGCAGCATCGACAGTGCCAGACTGGTCAGTGTCGAGCTCAATGAAGAACTTGCGCGTTGCCTCGCGCAGTTCATGTTGTGAAAACTTGTTGAAAATTTCTCAACAGTCAGTCTATCGCGACTTAATACAGTTCAAAATACCAGGGTACTGGCTACTGGGAATTTTTACCTTGGGATGTAATCCCATGGCATGGAGCAGGTGGTCACGAATCCGCGATTCCTTGAGCTCCTATGTGTGTGTGTGTGTGTGTGTGTGTGTGTGTGTGTGTGTGTGTGTGTGTGTGTACACATAAACATATACATGACCATGTGCATTTACATGTACACATCCACACACACACACATACCTTGCTATATATACATATGCATATATATTTAAACACACACACACACACGCACACACACATGTATACATACACACACACGCACACACATACACACCGTGCGGTGATGAAACAACACACACAAACCCCAGCAAGAGAGGAACCCAAGAAGCGCTGACAAACATTCTCATAAGTCAGTGCTTTCTATAGAAAGTCGATATTGAGAGGTCCTTTGAGAATCTGCGCTGTGGCAGATTGGAACATCTACGAGCTATATGGAAAAATACATGGGTACCGAAGGTGTAAATGGTATTCCATCTGTACAGAGCATCTTTCAGTGCAACCGAATATGACGTCGTGATCCGGGGTGGATGCTCCAGAATCCAGTCATTATATATTGACTCAAAGCTGCGAGATCCAAATCTCACATTTGCGATAGCCTGGTTCAGCGTGTGCAAAATGGCATTGGGTCCCTTGCCCCCCCCCGTTTGCACCGGACGGCTGATTGCTAAAACGTGTGCTTTGGAAGAAAAGGTGTCGCCGACAGGAATCAGATTTTGAGTCTTGAATCGGTCATCGTGTCCAATGAGCCAGCGCGCGTGCCATTGCTCGTCCACCGCCACCTGCACCAACCCCTCGGCCAACGCCGCAAGCAACCGCGCCGTGTCCGTGAACCGTGCCACAGTTATTCCCGGCACGGCGTCGGCAACATACCGTTGCGCAAACGCATCGACAGTGCCCACGGTCAAGGATCTGTCCAATTGAGCAATCGACTTGAGGCCAACTAGGCCTAAAGAATCCGAGGACCCCCGCAGGAAATCTGACGTGACTGCAGCACCAAACATACCCACGCAGTACACGCCAATGAACATCCACACAACGATCAGAAACCGCCCAAGGAAAGTGACGGGTACCTTGTCGCCGTACCCAACCGTGAGCGCTGTCACCATGGACAGCCACCACGCATCAAAAACGCCCCATCCATACTGCTTACTGATGTGCTGATTGTCATTTCGTTCCAGCGCATACAGAAAGTGTGCGTTAAAGATTGAAAAGGTCAGCAGCATGAGCATGGCGAAGACGGACGACTCGTTGAACCCCTTCAAGGCTCCCTGGAGCACCTGAATCCCGCTAAGATCCGGCTCCACGGACTGGACAATCGCCCTGTATCCCGAGGACACAATTGGTGGGCTGTAGTCTATCGATGCCTGCTGCGCTGCGTCAATCTGGAACCCACAGAGCCCTACATCCACGGAGCCGTCCTGCACGCCTTTCAGCACTGCGTCCCTTGCCATAACCTGGATGCTTGGCGGCGCATCGCCGAGCGCTGCGAGCACCGTCGCGTCGGAGGTTGATTGCGCCACGCGCTTCATTTCCTCATACAGGAGCCCCCAGATCTGGACGTCGAATCCCGTGAGCTGCGAATCGGCGCCAACGCCCACAAACGGCCAGTACGATTCGCACGCCGCAACCTTGAGCTTGCTAGCGGCTGCATCGACGCTGGCCGCACACGCCACCAGCAGCAAAGCGGCCCGGACAAGCCTGCACTGCATTGTGCGTGCGACCAAGGGGCGCCGATGCCCTGTCTGTGCCACGGCCAGATGCGATAGGGCCGTTTATTAGAGAGATAAGGTTTCGAGAGGGTTTCAACTTTCGAGAGCGAGAGGACGTCGTTTCGAGTTTACTTCAGTATTCATGGAAAAAATTTACGGTATTAAAAGGGCGGTCACGCGTTCGTAAATATGGTAATAAATTCCAAAAGTGCACGATTTTGCGCACTGCGATATGCACACTGTGTGTGTTTCTTTGTTTTATGTAATCGACACGTCGCTTGGACCGTTGTGTGTATGGCCGATTTTGTGAACACCATCTTGTGCAACCGGTGTGTTAAGACCCAGAGTTCGGCTACCCGCGCATGATCCGAACTGGCCCGCCAAGCCCCAAAGCGGACTTCCACCGCAGTCTGTCCTGGACCAGTCAGGAAGGAGACAGGCCTGGACCCCTCCTCTCGAAGGAGACAGGGGGGGCAGAGAGGCCGTGGGACAATAGCATCCGAACCGCCAGTTTCGGATCTGTCGCTGCCAGCAGGAGTCCCCTCAACCCATTCCCAGCACACCCGCATGAGGTGCTCCAAGTCATGGACCTGCGCGACTCTCTCGGCAACCCGGCGCCCGCAGACACCGTGTGCGTGTCCGATGTCCTCCTTGGCAAGTCCGTCGAGAATAGAAGACAGCGGAGCTTGTCTCCGGGCTTCACCCGGTCATTTGGGTCAAAGTCCCAAGAGAAAGCCGGACAGGAAAACGAATTCGATGGTCGTGTTACGCGCGAGGCAGCCGAAAGGGAGCGCGTCGAATTGGAACGCATTTTGTTATTGATGACAGCAAATCTTGAGGTTGCAAGAGAGCGCATCAAAACGTGCCAGCGATTGTGCACCTCGGTCCCATTGGCATCCCTGCAAGTTGGAACCCTAAAGGATTGCGGGGTGCTCGTTTGCCAGCTCGAAGACGCGAGCGAGCATGCCAGCCAAGAGGCTGTTGAAATGCACATGCTGGTCGAATCGATGCGAGAAGCCGCTGCGGCACGCGTGGAACGGGCGATGGAGCAAGACTATTCCAGTGGGCAGAGTGGAATCGCGAATCTCATGAACTCAAGTTTTAGGTCTATCCTCAGTCGATCCTCTGCGGCGCATGCAAAGCAATCAGCGGCAGCGGAGAGATCTGCTTCCCCGCGCAAGTACACGTATGAAGAGTTAAAGCAGATTTCTCCGGGGCTGAACCCAGTCGGCCTGGCACCGGATGCCGGTGGTTCGTTTCGGAGCGGCGCGATGAGTCCTCGCGCCAGTTGGCATGTAAGTGAATACGTGTGCATTTCTGCATGGGTCCGCCGTGATGGTAAAAACGATGCGCCTTGATGCCAAATCCTCCAAAACAATGCGATACCAAGGAGGATTTGGTATCTGCTAATCCGTCTGTGGCAAGGAGGTACTGGCCGAGCCGTGCTAGAATTTGCGCTTGCGCGTGAGTGCAGTGAATGACTTTGGCAATGAAAAACAGAATTCAGAGGCGATGCATGCATCTCAGATGTCACGTGCGCCGTCAGCCGCGCGTTCTGTATCATCCGTTCGCAGCACTCGCAGCCAGGGAGGTCTCTCCCTCGCAAGCGCCGCTCTTCGTCTCTTTCCTTTCGTCTCTTTAGTCTGCCACCCATGGGCTCAGCGAGCACGTGTACATATACAGTGCGTAAATTCCACTCACCGCGCGACCCGCGCTTGTTCCCGCGCGCAGGCTTCATGCAGCCCCCGCTACCTGAGCACCCCCGGCTTGGCGGCGGGATGTCAACGGTGATGTTGTATAGAAATATTTCCAGAAAAACAATCTATCTAGCATTATATCTATATCTATATCTATATAATAAACGACCACTAATAAACGCCCACAATTAGATGACAAACGGCAAAGGCCGTGTTCACGGTACAACCCCGCTTGCTCTTCTGTTTTACTCGATAGGGTTTTCACTACCGCGCCCTTTGCCCTCAACAGCCGTCTGCTACCCCACGTTTGAATTGGCAGAACAATTTTTATGCAGGTGCCGGTGACGGGATCGTGGGGCGAGACGTATACATATCCCCAAGTACCAACTCCACACATAGACCCCATGCGCAGGGGTGGCGGATACATCGAGGGAAAAATCACTAGTAAGGTACGCGCACGCGTGTGGGCTATTTTGGGTGCAGGGGTGTGCTTGATTTTGTTCTTTCTTCGTCGCTCGCTTCGTTGGTAACTGCCGACCGCTCTCTTGCTGACTGGCTTCAAGTAAGACACATGATCGCCACGCGGGAAGTACAGCAAATATATACGTTATGTGTAGTGAGCAGATCTCGATGCGTCTGACTATGTTTTTGCATGAATGTACGATCTGGGGGAGTTGCGAATGGGGTATCGGCAGGGAGTCGACACTTATTTCGGAGATTACAGCGACGAGGAAGGCTAAGACCAAGATTATAGTCACGATTGTCATGCCATCGATCAACAGAAACAGCTTGACATCTTGCTCCATCAGCTGGCCAGGAAGCCCGGTTTCCATAACGACAATCTGCGCAAAAAGAGCCAGTTCTGAAACGATTGCGTAAATGTCGACTGGATCCTGGCATTTCATTCCAGCGAAGTAGACCCTTCTACTAGACCCTGGCGTCGCCACGTGAGGTGGTTTCAGCGCGAGAGGGAGTCAAGTGGTGGAGACCAGACTTTGGGGGCAATATCTCACACTCATGAACCCATTTGCGTCAGGACATGCTGTTTTGTGTTTGTTGAAGTCTTTCTTGGGGTTTCAGCATGTCCTGTCGCCTATGGGTTCATGAGATATTGTCTTCCAAAGTCGCGAGGAAAGCCCTATGTCAGTGCAAGTGTGCGTGACGTGCAGCAAGTGTGTACGTAATCACCCTGAAGCAGGGCGATTCCTGGCTGCGTGACTAAACTACGAGAGTTCCTGTTTCCTGTAACGAAGTGACATGGACGGGGGAGGACACGGTGTACGAAATGGGTCACGAACTGTTGTTTGTTCTGAAAATAGATTCAGTTTGCTCTTGTTCATGTTTCGGCCGGTCTCCACCTCCGTCGCAGAGAACGTCGCCGCCGTCGCGAGAATGTGTCTGGAGGGAGCGCTCCGGGTGGGCATCACCTCAATCCTGCGGCGTTTTGAAGTGTGTGCGTCAGCGTCCTTCTGTTGCGACTCAATCCAATACAGTTTATACATCGCAAGAGCGACAGATATCATATCCCATTCGCTTTTCGCACACGCAACATCTTCGTATTCCATAGTGTTGTTAGGGACAGACGGGGAAAAATCCGGCGATTGCGTCCCATAGGGTAAAGACAAAATGGCGGGTGCGTGTGCGGAAGGCGAGACAAAGGACATCATGACACCCAGAAGGAACGCAAACATACA